>OBZF01001052.1_pt1 | contig 9241 bp, 6 predicted proteins | sample 1495521 | NCBI WGS metagenome assembly OBZF01 (sample SAMEA2580234, study PRJEB22360) | human gut metagenome | biome: human gut; feature: human-associated habitat; material: faeces | place: Denmark | collected 2008/2010 | reverse complement strand
GTTCCGCACGAACAGGAGGCCACTTAATGTGGCCTCCGTCGTGAGCAGGACTGTAGAGCAGGAAACTTAGCCCGTGCCGGGGCCGCTGAGACCAGAACGGTGGGATACGCAGGTTCAGATGGGGCTTTGATGCATGGGTGGTCTGTTGGTGGGCAAATGGGTATGATGCTGTAGTTATTGCATCGACTCTGTGATGCATGTTTGTACGTTCCCGGCGGTCGGTTTGCCAGAAGCGCCCCGTCGGTTGTTCCAGACCCGTTTCGAAGAAAGGAAACAACACTCACTTATGGCAGCTAAAAAATCATCTCCCTTGAAGATCATTCCGCTCGGCGGCCTTGACGGCATCGGTAAGAACATGACGGTCTTCGAGTGCGGCGACGACATGGTGCTCGTCGACGCCGGTCTCATGTTCCCGGATGACTCCCAGCCCGGTATCGACCTGGTGCTTCCCGACTACACTTATGTTCTGGAGAACGAGGAGAAGCTTCGCGGTATCGTCGTCACCCACGGCCACGAGGACCACACCGGTTCGCTTCCGTATCTGCTGCAGGACCTCAACAATAAGGTGCCCATCTTCTCGAGCAAGCTGACGCTTGGCTTTATCGAGGGCAAGCTTTCTGAGTTCCGCATCCGCACACCCAAGTTCCGCGAGGTCAAGGGTGGCAGCCATGTCAACCTCGGCGGCATCTCGCTCGATTTCTTCTCGATGACGCACTCTATCCCCGGCGCTCTGGGCGTGTTCATCCGCACCAATCAGGGCACCGTTATGCACACCGGCGACTTTAAGCTCGACCAGACGCCCATCGATGGTGTCACGCCCGACTATGCCGCTATCAGCCGCTTTGCCAAGCAGGGCATCGACCTGCTGCTTTCCGACTCCACCAACGCCACGGTTCCGGGCTTTACCAAGTCCGAGGCCGAGGTTGGTCCCAACCTGCTGCATGCCATCAAGAATGCTCCGGGCCGCGTGTTCGTCGCGTCGTTCTCGAGCCACATCCATCGTTTGCAGCAGATCTGCGATGCTGCCCGCAAGTGCGGCCGTAAGGTCGTTGTGACCGGTCGCTCCATGCTCACTAACACCCGCGTGGCGCGCGAGCTTGGCTACCTCAACATCGACGACGCCGATATCATCGATGCCTTTGACATTGATAACCTGCCTGACGACAAGATTGTCGTCATGTGCACCGGTTCGCAGGGCGAGCCGCTGTCGGCCCTGTCCCGCATGGCCAATGGCGAGCACAAGACGCTCTCCATCCACGAGGGCGATACCGTTATCCTCTCGGCAACTCCTGTTCCCGGCAATGAGAAAGCCGTCCAGCAGGTCGTCAACAGCCTGGCCAAGCTCGGCTGCGACGTGTGGGATAAGAACCGCGCTCTCGTTCACGTTTCCGGTCACGGTAGCCAGGAGGAGCTCAAGCTCCTGATGGCCATGGCCAAGCCCACGTACTTTATGCCGGTTCACGGTGAAGCCGTGCATCTGCGCGCCCATGCCCAGCTGGCCCGCAAGATGGGTCTCAAGGACGATCATATCTTTATCCTCGACAACGGCGATACGCTCGAGATGCGCGGCGGTATCGTTAAGCGCGGTACGCCCGTCGAGTCCGGCGTCGTTTACGTCGACGGCCTGCGCATCGGCGATACCGACCCCATCGTCTTGCGTGATCGTCAGAAGCTCGCCAACGACGGTATGGTTACCGCTGTTGCCATCGTCTCGCTCAAGCACAAGAAGATCGAGGCCATCGAGTTCTCGGGCCGCGGCGTCTCGTTTGCCATCGACGACCAGTTCTCCGAGGATGCCTCCGCGTCCATTATGAAGACGATCGAGAAGGGCAAGTTCAGCTTTACGAGCAGCGGTTCCGATGCCATTCGCAAGGCCGTGCGCGACTCGCTCTCCAACTTTATCTGGAGCCGTACGCGCACTCGTCCGATGATCATCCCGGTCGTCATGGAGGTTTAGTTTGGCGCGCGGATCTGCACAAAACGCCAAAGGCAATAAGGCCAACAACCAACCGGCATCTGCTAAGGGTGCCGGTTCCCATCTGCGTGCCAATAAGGGCCACGAGTCCGAGTTCGATGATTTCGAGCCCTTGGTCGAGCCCTCGGCCAACCGCGATATCGCCGGCGTGGTCATTGCCGTTTTGGCGATTGCGTCCTTTATTGCCGTGATTTCGCCGGCGACTGCGCCCGTTACGGCTGCGGTTGCCGGTTTCTACCACTTGGGCTTTGGTCTGGGCGCCTACGTGCTGCCGATCGTCATTTTGCTGTTTGCCGCCACGCTCTTTTTAGGCGAGGACTCGCCGCTCAACGCGCGCTCTGTTGCGGGCGGCGCCGTGGTCTTTATCGCCGTCGTCTCCATTCTTTCGTTGATGGTGCCAGGTACGAGCGACTCGTGCGACCTTATGTTCACGCCGCAAAATCTGTCCGCCTCGGGTGGCTACATTGGTGCGTTTATTGCGAGTGCGCTGCAGAATGCCCTGGGTAAGCCTATCGCGATGGTGGTCCTGTTGGGCCTTGTCGTCGTGGGCCTGGTCATCATCGGCTTTTCGGTGGGCGGCGTTTTGCGCTCTGCTCGCGACCGTGCGGCCGATTTTGCCGAGCGCCGTCGTGCCGATGTTAACGCGAGTCCGTGGGGTGACGATGAGGCCCTGTCGGTGCCTGGCGTTGCCCGTCCTCACCTGAGCATTCTTCGTCAAAAGGGCTCCGATGTTGCCGTGACCACGGTCATGGGCAACGATGTGGACCCGGTTTTGGACGATGACGACGAGGACGAGGATCCGTTTGTCGACGTGTCCGATGCTGTGGAAGCTGAGCGCGCTAAGACGACGCTGTTGCCGCGCCGCCATGCCAAGAAGGGCAAGGCTGCGCCCAAACTCAATACGAGTGAGCCCGACCCGTCTTGGTCCGAGAGCGAGATTGAGCTCACCGAGGGCGATGACGAGGACGACGAGGCTCCGATTGAGACCGCAAAGACAACTTTGCTGCCGCGTCGCCATGCAAAGCGCGACCAGGTAACCGGTCAGCTTTCGATGGAAGACGACCCCGATAAGATCGACGAGTCCGAGCCGCCGTTTGCCGTGAATCCTGTCTCGGCAGCACCTCAGATCCCCGACTTCTTGAAGCATCCCAAGGTTGCCGATGCGCCTGCCTTGAGTGCTGTCGAATCGGCTGCGGCTAGCGATGGGGGAGCGGACGGCGGCGCCGCAGATAACGAGGGCGAAGAAGAGGACGGCCTCAAACTTCCGCCACTTGAGATTCTGCATGCCAACCCGCAGTCGGCTTCCGCCGCGTCTTCGGACAAGGAGCTTGAGCAGACTGCCGAGTCACTTCAGTCCACGCTGCTTGAGTTTGGTCGTAGTGCCCGCGTGGTCGGCTGGATCGCCGGCCCCACGGTGACGACCTTTAAGCTGCAACCTGGCGAGGGCGAGCGCGTGAGCAAGATTTCGAGCCTCGAGGACGATATCGCGCTATCGCTTGCTGCCCAGTCGGTGCGTATCTTTGCCCCGATCCCCGGCACCTCGCTTGTGGGTATCGAGATCCCCAATCGCAAGCGCCAGAACGTCAACCTGGGCGACGTGCTTCCCTATGTGAAGGGCGGTCCGCTCGAGCTCGCCATCGGTCGAGATGCCGAGGGTACGCCGGTCGTCGCCGACCTTGCCAAGATGCCCCACCTGCTGATCGCCGGTACCACGGGTTCCGGTAAGTCGGTCATGATCAACTCCATCATCACGACCTTGCTCATGCGCGCCCTTCCCGAGGACGTTCGCCTGATCATGGTCGACCCCAAGCGCGTCGAGCTTGCGGCCTATAACGGTCTGCCGCATCTTTACGTGCCTGTAGTGACCGAGCCCAAGCAGGCCGCGAGCGCTCTGCAATGGGCCGTGTCCGAGATGGAGCGTCGCCTGAAGGTCTTCGAGCGTCTCAACGTGCGTAAGATCTCGACCTACAACGAAAAGCAGGCCGCCGGCGAGTTTGAGCATTACGATAACCCGCCGCAAAAGATGCCCTACCTTGTCATCATCATCGACGAGCTCTCGGACCTGATGATGGTCGCCGGTAAGGATGTCGAGGCCTCGATCGTGCGTATTGCTCAGCTGGGCCGTGCCGCCGGTATCCACCTTATCGTGGCCACGCAGCGCCCGAGCTCCAACGTGGTGACGGGCCTCATCAAGGCCAACATCACCAACCGCATCGCCTTTAACGTCGCCACGGGCATCGACTCGCGCGTCATCATCGACCAGATGGGTGCCGAAAAGCTCACCGGTTTGGGCGACATGCTGTTCTCTAAGGTCGACTGGGGCAAGCCCCGCCGTATCCAGGGCTGCTTTGTCTCGGATGATGAAATCAACGAGATCGTCGAGTTCGTCAAGTCGCAGAGCGAGCCCGACTACCACGAGGAGATCCTGTCTGCCGTGGCGCCCGCTTCCATGTCCATGGCGGGTGGCGGCGGCATTGTCCGTACCGGAGTCGCCGAGCCGCAAGACGATGATCCGCTCATTTGGGAAGCCGCCCATATTGTGGTGGAATCGCAGCTTGGCTCCACATCTGGCCTGCAACGTCGTCTGAAGGTTGGCTATGCGCGTGCCGGGCGTATTATGGATATGCTGGAAGAAAAGGGTGTCGTCGGCCCGCCCGACGGTTCCAAGCCGCGCGAGGTCCTGTTGGACGAGGAGGGGCTTGCCGCGCTGGAGTCTGTCGACGCCGAGATGGCACGTGAAGATCGTGAGTTTGGAGGATTCTGATGGCTGCACGCTTTGGTGACATGCTGCTTGAGCAGCGTCGCCGAATGGGCCTTTCCATTCAGCAAGTCGCCAACACCATCAAAATCAGGCCGCAGATCATCGAGTTTTTCGAGACCGGTAACTTTGCTTCGATGCCGCCGCGCGGCTATGCGCAGGGCATGATTTCGAGCTATGCTCGCTTTTTGGGCCTCAATCCGCGCGAGGTCGTCAATGCCTACTTTGACGATCTGATGGCATACGAACGCGAGACGTCGCAGCAGGGCGGTCGTTTTCAGGACGCCGCCGGCTACGTCAATTCGCGTTCCTCGGTCGATAACGGGCGCTTCCTGATGGTTCAGGGCGGTCGTTCGACCCGCTATGGACAGCGTCCTCAGCAGGCCGGTTATATTACCGAGACGGGTTCGGGCGAGGAGATTCGCTCACAGCGTGACCGGTTCCGCAGTACGCCGATGCCCGAGGACCGTGCACTTCCCGCTGCCCGAGGCGTGGCGCGTGACCCTCGTGCCGGCTACGGCGACGGTGGCTATTCCGATCGCGGTTACCGTGGTGCCTCTACGGGACGCTCTCGCGGTGGCTATGCGGATGCCGATACCACGCAGGTGACGCCGCGTCTTCGCTCTCAATCACAGCCGTATGGCCAGCGCTCTTCGGCTCCGCGTTCGGGCCAGCGTGGCTATCAAGGCCGCGGTGAACTTGCGCCCCGCTCGGGTCAGCACAGCCTTCAGGGCCAGGGTGGCTATCGCGGCCGTTCCGATAGCAATCGTGGTCGTATGCCTCAGGGGGGCGGCCGCAGCAGTTCCAGTCGTGGACGCGGCGGATCACGTACTCCTCAAAACAACGGGCTCGATCCGCGTATCGTCTACGCCGGCATCGGTGCCGTTGCGCTGCTGTTGATTGTGCTCATCGTGGTGCTTCTGCGCGGCTGCGCATCTTCGGCGCCCGAGACCACGCCCGAGACGCCCACTGCTACCAAGACGACGACCAAGAAGTCTTCTAAGAAGACCGAAACGGTCGACGAGGACGAAGACACCGATGAGGCGACGGATGAGTCGACCGATTCGGACGCCACCAAGACGGCCAAGAAGGAAGAGAACGAGGTCACGAAGGTCAAGGTCTCCGTTGCCAAGGGAAAGACCGCGTGGATTGAGGTCAAGGTCGACGGCAAGTCGGTCTATGGCGCCCAGGCGACTGGCCCCTTTGAGCAGGAGTACACGCCCGAGTCCTCGATCGAGATCACCACGTCCAAGCCTTCCGATGTCACCGTTACCAAGAACGGTGAAAAGGTCCGTTACGATACCAAGACCTCGGGCGTGGCGCGTGTGACGATCACCGTTCCCAAGAAGGAGACGTCTGATTCCGAGAATGGTGAAAGTTCTGATGGTACCGACACCACCGATGGTACCGATACCACCGACGGTACCGATGCCCAGTCCACGGATGGCGCCGATACCTCAACTGACGGTCAGACGCCCACCGATTCTACCGACTATTCGTACGATAGCTACTAAGCCGCTCGTACGCGAAAGGAAACATCATGGCTAAAGATTCCAGCTTCGACGTCGTGTCCGAGGTCAACATGCAAGAGGTCGACAACGCCTTCCAGCAGACCACGCGCGAGATTTCCCAGCGCTATGACCTTAAGGATTCCGGGGCCACGATCGAGCTTTCGAAGGGCGACAAGCTCTTTACGATCAACGCCCCGGCCGACTTTGTCTCCAAGCAGATTATCGACGTGCTGAGCTCCAAGCTCATCAAGCGCGGCATCGACCTCAAGGCTGTCTCGTGGGATGCTCCGCAGGCGGCATCGGGCGGCACCGTGCGCGTGCTCGGCCATATCGTCGAGGGTATCGACCAGGCGACCGCCAAGAAGATCAACAAGGACATCAAGGACCAAAAGCTCAAGGTCAAGGTGACCATCGAGGCCGATAAGCTGCGTGTTTCCTCTGCTTCGAAGGACGCGTTGCAGACTGTGATCCAGTTCCTGCGCGACCAGGACTACGGCCAGCCGCTTCAGTTCACCAACTACCGCTAATATTATTCGAAAGGACCGCTTTCCAACATGGATACACCGTTGGGCTCCGTGCTCTACATCACCCTCGGGTGCGCTAAGAACGAGGTTGACACCGACCGCATGCGTTCTCTTTTGACCGCCGCAGGCTACGAGGAAGCATTCGACCCGCAGGATGCCGATATCGCCATCGTCAATACATGCTCGTTCCTCGCCTCCGCAACGTCCGAGAGCATCGAGACCACGCTCGAGCTCGCCAACGAGGTTCAGGACGGCGTTCGTTCTTGCCCCATCGTCATGTGCGGCTGCGTGCCGTCGCGCTATGGCGACGACCTGCCTGACGAGCTGCCCGAGGTCGCTGCCTTTGTGAAGGCCGACGAGGAGGACGGCATTGTGGCGGTCATCGATGGCGTGTTGGGTGTCGAGCGTGAAATCGCGGCCTATATCCCTCAGGTCAAGCGTACTGTCGAGGGCGCTGTCGCCTACGTCAAGATTTCCGATGGCTGCAATCGTTTTTGCAGCTTCTGCATGATCCCCTATATTCGCGGTCGCTATCATTCGCGCAATGCCGAGAGCATTATCTCCGAGGTGCGCGACCTGGTTGCCGGCGGTGTGCGCGAGATCGTGCTGATCGGCCAGGACACGGGTATTTGGGGTACCGACTTTGCTGACGAGGATGTCGCCGAGGGCTCGCCGCGCAATCTGGCGCAGCTGCTGCGTGCCGTCGCCGAGGCCGTGCGCCCGCAAAACGTCTGGGTCCGCGTGCTCTATCTGCAGCCCGAGGGCATGACCGATGAGCTTATCGATACGATTCGCGATACGCCCGAGGTGCTGCCCTATATCGATATCCCCGTGCAGCACTGCGACGCGCGCATCCTCAAGGCTATGCGCCGTTCTGGTTCGCGCCGGGAGCTCGAGGACCTGTTCCGCGATCTGCGTGAGCGCATCCCCGGCATCGTGATTCGCTCCACGGCTATGGTCGGCTTTCCGACCGAGACCGACGACGAGTTCCGCGATCTTATCGACTTTATGGACACCGTCGGGTTTGACTATACGAGCGTCTTTGCCTACTCGCAGGAGGAGGGCAGCCTGGCCGCTAAGATGGAGGGCCAGGTCGACGAAGAGGTTAAGCTCGAGCGCGCCCAGGAGGCCATGGACCTGGCCGAGTCGCTCGGTTTTGCCGCTACCGCCGCACATGTGGGCGAGCGCGCCCAGGTGATCGTCGACGGTATCGAAGAGACCGAGGACGGCGCCGAGCTGATCGGCCATGCCTGGTTCCAGGCGCCCGATTCCGATGGCGCGGTGCATCTGGACGCTAGCGAGGCGTCCGTGGGCGATATTCTGACTGTCGAGTTTACCGATAGCTTCTGCTATGAGCTTATCGGTCATGTTGTGGAGTAGGAGAGCGTCGTGGCTAACGAGAGCAATAAGGAACTGACGAGTGTTTGGACGCCCGCCAACATCGTGACGTGCGTTCGCATCGTCTTTATCCCGGTGTTCATGATCGTGTCGGCGCTTTCTCACACGAGTGTTGCCGGTACGGATTGGAGCACCTTCGACGGCCCGCTCGCCGCCGCTGCCTTCATTCTGTACGTGATCCTGTCGTGCACCGATAAGGTCGACGGTTATCTGGCGCGTTCGCGCAACGAGATCACCGACTTCGGTAAATTCTTGGACCCCATCGCCGATAAGCTGCTCGTGTTCTCGGCCCTGCTGCTGTTCTTGGATTTTGGCGCGGTGACCGTGTGGTCCGTGTTCATTATCCTGTTCCGTGAGCTTCTGGTGAGCGCCCTTCGCATGGTTGCGAGTGCGGCCGGTGTGGTCGTTGCGGCCGATAAGCTCGGCAAGTACAAGACGGCAACCACGATGGTCTCCATCTGCGGTTACCTGTGCGTTTTTGCGATGGCCGGCTTGCACCTTGGCCCGGTGGCCCTGACGCTCGGCATCTACTCGGTGTCGCGCTTCCTGTACGCCGTTGCCGTTGTCTTGACCGTTATCTCGGGCGCCCAGTACTTCTGGAACTGCCGCAAGATCGTCTTTTCGGTCTAGGTCCTGGTGGGCATGACGGAATCATTTGAGCAGATTGCCGCGCATAACGAAGAGCTCGCACGCGATATTGTCGAGCGCGCGAGCGCTCGGGGCGTGACGGTCTCGACGGCTGAGTCGCTGACGGCGGGTATGATCGCCTCGACGATTGCGGATATCCCGGGCGCCTCGGCGGTGCTGCGTGGCGGTGCGGTGACCTACTGCGATGAGATCAAACATCGCGTGCTGGGTGTTGAGCAGGAGACGCTCGACCGCTATACCGCGGTGTCGCATCAGACCGCGCGCGAGATGGCGGTGGGTTCGCTGGAGCTGTACCAGAGCGATATCGCAGTGAGCGCCACGGGTTATGCCGGTCCCGGCGGCGGCACTGAGGACGATCCGGCTGGCACTTTCTATATTGGCTGGGCGTATCGCGCGGCCGGGGGGGGGGGGGCGGGGAAAACCCAAC
>OBZF01001042.1_pt1 | contig 9348 bp, 4 predicted proteins | sample 1495521 | NCBI WGS metagenome assembly OBZF01 (sample SAMEA2580234, study PRJEB22360) | human gut metagenome | biome: human gut; feature: human-associated habitat; material: faeces | place: Denmark | collected 2008/2010 | reverse complement strand
GATCTGACGGCTGCTCTTGCTCTGACGGCTGTTCTTCTCCCACCATCAAATTTTGTTCCACCGGCTGTGAATCCTCTTGCCCAGATTCTTGCAATACCGGCTGCTCGATTTGTTGTTCCAAGGCTCCCGTGGCATCTTCCGCCGCCGCTGACGAAGCAGTGACGCACCCCACGCCGGCGAGCATTGCGGCCGTCGCGACGGCCGCAATGACACGACGCGTGAACAGACCTGTGCCCCTCGCCCTGTTTCGCTCAAAGACGTGTCTCATACGCCTACCCCCTTGTACCGTTAAGCGATCGGGGAAATACCTTCCTCCTTCGACCGGTATATTTGATGTGTCTTCGCTTCACATACCGTCCGACAATCGCTTCGTTGCCTAAACCTTAAGGAGAAAAACAGAGGGATACATACCCTCCCAACGAGGTAATCAAGGGGATATACTTTCCTTGAAATCGCACATATCATCGCGATTCTAGAGTATTCTTGCCCCCGTAAATCGCGATGCAAAAACTATAAGCAAACGTTGTCATGTCTCTTTCAGAATTGTCCCCGACAAAAAAGCATCTGTCAAGTGCAACATTAACGCCATCAACCCCTAGTTGCGCTTTGGCCACCAAGCGGCATGCCTACGGACATGCCACGGACAGCGGAGCAGCCAAACCAACAACAAACCGACCAGCAACGTGGCAGCTGACACCACGCCCGCAATCACACGCACATCTTTTGCCGCATCATCCTCCGCGGGAATCTCTTCGGGAATGGCGGAACGTAATGCCGAAACCAACAGACGATGCGTATTCACACCGTACGGAGTGCATGTCATCAACGTGACCCGATCCTCGCCAGAGGTAATCTTCAATTGCGATGTGTCGTTAGGGTTGATTTCGGTGATGCGATCCACCTTGTAGCCAAGCGTATGGCCCATCACATCGATATAGAAGTAATCGCCAACCCGCATCTCATCCAAACGCGTAAACATTGAGGCTTCAACCAAACCCCGATGTCCGGTAATCACCGCATGCGTATCCTTGCCACCCACCGGCAGACTACTGCCATACAAATGCCCCGCACCGGACGCAAGCGTCTGCTCCGACGTGCCATGGTAAACCGGCAGGTTCACGGAAATCTTCGGAATGCGGATGGCCCCCATCACGCCATCGCCAGTATCCAGCAAACGCTGGTATTCCGCGTCTTTGGAGCTAGCGGAATCCTTGTTACCATCGCCGGTGGTGCCTGCGCCCGTCGAGCTGGAACCGGAACCGTCGCTGGAGCCAGACTGATTGTTGTTGTACAACTCGGCGAGCGGATCCTCAGCCTCGCCAATCACCGGCTGCCCCGACTTGGCGAGACGCTTGTTGTACGCCCTAGCCGCGGCGAATGCCTCGTCGGCCTGCGGATACGGCCAGCCCGCGACGCTCTGCTCGGAACGGGCGGACGTGCTCGCCAGCTTTTGCGCGGACTGGTATTGCAGCACTTTCGGGAAAAGACCAATGCCGATTGCGGAGAAAATCAGCACCGCCGCAAGCACGCGCATGGCAATGGACTTGTTGCGATCCGCGCGACGCTCGCGAATCTCTTCGGACACATCGGTCGCCTCCGCGAAAGTCGGGAGGGTGTAGGTGCGGGTGTTGCGCGTGGTGTCGTGCGAACCGCGCGAGCCGTCGTTGCCATCGTGCGAATCGCCATAAAAATCGTCGGCGCGTAAGTCCTTAATTTGCTGCGGACCGTCGCTTCTCGACCCGCCGCGCGCGCTCCCATGCGGAAAAACTGCCATCAGTCTTGCCCCCTTGAACTGCCAGCCATAGGGAACATTATATTGCACTCCGCCCGCGTGCCTTCTTCCCTGACGATTCCGATAATGTCGGTCGAACTTGGACGGTCTCCGGCCACAGCTCTGAGCGAACCACGTTTTACGCAAATCATGGGTTAGGACTTACGCAAATCGTGGGTTAGGTTTTATGTAAATCATGGGTTAGACCCATCAAAACCCTTTGCAGGAGGCCGAAATTGGCATTTTTGCCAAGAGCATCTCTAACCGAGTCTATCCATGGTCAAACTGATGGGTCTATCTGGCTTATAGATGGCGGATTTGGGGCTTTGCGGAAAGGTATTTCGCTTATAGATGGCGGGTGCTAGACGAGAATAGGCGGTTCGGGGGTATGATTTATACCCCCGAACTGGCAAATGGGGCGAACCACCCGCCATCTATAAGCTAGATAGCATAAGTCAGGCCTCAGCGGAGGCAGGATTGGGCCCGACTTCCTTGTCCAGCTTGTTGCGCAACCTCACCACATCGCGCTCGAGCTCGTCGATACGACGAGCCTGCTGCCTGATAATAATGCCGGCCGTATCACCGTCGAACAGTCCGAGAGACAACGGATGAACGTCATTCGACGCAGCCGTTGCGGCAGGGGTTCGCGCAGCGGGCGGGTTTGTGATCGTATCCCCCGAACCGTTGCGGCGGCCTTCGGCTCAGTGGCCGTATTGGCGATGTCTTCAAGACTCCGCCTCGTCGCCAACGCACGCTTATACCGCGCCGCAAGCTGCGCTATGATCTCACCATCGGTCATGGTGTTGCTGCCGTTCACGGATTTGATGGCAGCTTCCTTCCAGCGCGCCACGCTACGTTCGATACGCTTGTATCCGACAAGTTCCGGCGGTAAACCCGCTTCACGAAAGATTTTGGTTGGCGATTCCCCCGCAAGATATCGGATGGTGCACACCTGTCTGAATGTGTCGGAATAGGTGATACGATCACGAGTCACATTGGAAACAGCCGGCAATCCACGCAACAGCTGAATCTCCTCGTCACTGAATGCTCCCCCACTGCGCATCGCAATACCTCCCATTGATGCTTCGTTGCTTTCTTTTGCGGATGTGCCTGCGATTCTATGGCTCTCCTTCCGTGCAATACCCCCACTTCACTCCCCTGACTAACAGCCCCCATAACGGTTCACGTTTCCAGATTCCGTTTGTTGCAACACATCCCACCGAAACTCCTTATACCCTCGAAAAATGCAATGCCCACCCACATCGGGTGGCACGTCCAAAGCAACGTAATATGGCGCAATCCAAGCAATCCCACATGAAATACAGAGCAATACAAAAAAGGCCGGCCCATAATGGGTCGACCTTAAATCACTCCGAATTGGCGTTCTTAACGAATACCGTCAGAGATGGGCGATCAGGCCTCGGCGTTCTGACGAGACTTGATGGCGATGGTCACGCCAGCGCCAGCCACGAGCAGAGCCACAACGGTGAACAGCGTGGTGCCTGCAGCACCGGTGAGCGGCAGCTGGGTGATGGACTTGATGTTCTTCACGGTCTTTTCAGACGTGTTGACCAAGCCAAAAGCATCCTCACCGAAAGTGGCTTCGCCATTCTCGCCAATGGTGACAGTGAACGACGGCAAGAAAGTGTTCATATAACCCTGCGGTGCCTGAGTCTCCGTAACCGTGTAAGTACCTGCCTTCAAGCCAGAGAAAGTGACGTTACCGTTGTCGCCAGAAATCTGAGTCGTGCCGTGTTCCTGACCATTCATGGTCGGAAGCACACCAGTCTGGCCGTCAGCTACAGACAGCTTAAAGGTTGCGCCTGCAAGCGCATTATTATCGTTATCGCGCTTCGAGAAGCTGAAGGAGAACAGCTTGGTCGACACGGTGGCATAAGACGAATCATTCTTGACCAACTTGTTGTTCACCTCACCTGCGGCGTCGGAATTCACTTCAGCCTTGTAGGTAACGACAATGGTCTTGCCGGCAAGCTCAGCAAGCTTCTCGGCCTTCACCGTAACAGTGAACTCCTTAGTACCGTCACCCTTATAACCGGACAAGTTGTTGAAATCAGTAGTGAAGTAATTCGCGAAAACAACAGAATTCCCATCAACGGTTGCGCTGAAAGAATCAGCCTTGACAGTCAGACCAACGCTTGGAATATCGTGGAAAACAAACGCTTCCGGCTTCGGGTTAGCCACATGACCCGTCAGGGTATAGGTCAGGGTCTCACCGACAGAAACACTCGTCGCGGAGACAGTCTTGCTAGGCTCTTCGACGGCAGAATTCTTGAAATTCACCGTAGTGCCCTTCGTCGGATTAGTGAGCACACCATCCTTGACTTCTCCAGAAGAGACAATCATTGGAACAGCCTTGGTGACGCCAGCAGTCGCATCGGTGTTATCCACGACGAGATAGATACCAGCTGGCAGCGTAACCGTAGCCGAAGTGCCAGTCACAGTGAATTCCGGAGCTGGGGTGACAGCAGCCAGATTCTGCTGCTGGACCAATGCTTCAGCAAACTTACGAGTATTTCCTTCAGCCCACGGACGAGTAAGCGCCTGATCAAGTTGCCCATCAGCCAAGGCCGCAGCAAGATTATCGACATTATCCTTATTGTAGGATGCGCCCAAGGTCCTGCCCAATGCCGCGTTCACCGCGTTCTTGTTGGCTTCGTTGGTCTGGACACCATATCCAGCAGAAGTACCGGTGCCATACTGAACATAATCGCCAATCTTGTAGAAGCTCAGCTGACGATTAGTCAACTGCTCAGCTTTGTCAGCGGTGAACGTGAACGTTGCGGTACTATCCACCACTGTGCCATCAGCCTGTGCGCTGGTTGCGCCCAGGGCCATGCCACCCAGCAGCGTCGCCGCGGCGGCGATGCCGGCGAAAAGTTTCCTCATCTTCATGAGAATCCTCTCTTCCTTATTGTTTGATTACTTGTTTTTGCAATCGCGGGAGGCGGGAACCCAACTTGCTCCCGCGATCCGCAAATTTTGATTTGCCGACCGGAATGCCCTCAAGCTGGTAGGCATTCCGGCCTCACACAGCAACTCAGACGAGTCGCTTCTTGTTATTCCAAATTTCGGCAGCGCCGATAAGCAGCACCGCGAGTCCGCCGATCACGCCACCGACCAGCAGCCACTGGCGTCCCGTCGCATCACCCGTCAACGGCAGCGCCGACACCGCGACATATCGGTTGGTGAAGGTGACAGGTTCAGTAGCAGCACTTTGCGATTCGGGAACTGCTGCACCGTTGTCATCCAGCACCTTGGTCACGGACTTCACGGAAGCCTTCCACTCTCCGTTGGAGTCCTTCGCGACAGTCACGACAACCTCATACTTCGCCTGCGAATAATGCAATGAAGCGATAGAGCCCTTGACCTCCGTCACGTAATACGTGTAAGAGGCATCGCCAGCGTTGTAAGTGATGTTGCCGAAGGACGCGGTATGGCTGCCCGAATCGGAGTTCACCTTCACCGTGCAAGGTTGATCGGCTTCGCACTTATCCGGCAACGGCGCATTGCCCTTCGCCGCCAGAGTGAAATCGAACGTGTCGGAGGTCTTCCACTCGCGTCCGGCCAGGTCCTTCTTCACCGAAATCGCGTTCTCCAGGGCAACCGTCTTCAACGTGTTAGTGATGGTCGCGTTCAACGTGCCCGCATCGGCATTGGAAGACCACACCATCTGCTTGGTCAAGTCGACATTGTTTCCCGTATAGGAGACGCCATATCGGTCATTACCAGAGATTTCCGCCACGGAATACGTGTATCCAGGAACCAGGTTGTCGACAGTCGTCTGCCAACCATTGCCCTTATTCAGCGTGATTACGCCACCACCGACGTTCTCCAGCTGAGCATTGGAATCGCCGCTCTTCTTACGCTGCAACTGCACCGTAACGGAACCGTCATCATGCTTGCTCGCACCATCCGACCATTGCTTGACGATCTTGATCTTGCCGAGCTTCACCTGCACCACAGGATGCGGATACTCGACTTCAGTCGGTGCGCATGACGTAGTTCTATTAACCTCGGTAAGCACGCAATAGTTCAATCGCGCGTCCACATTGGAATAGAATCCCTGCTGGCCCGCAGATGCGGTGCCAGTATTCGGCTCTCCCGCATTCGGGTATTGCTGGTTGCCGGCATAAGTGGCATAGGCGGCATCGCTTGGCTTGACCTTGAAGGATACGTCGATGCTGTCGGCTTTCTCAGCAACGATACCGTCTGTGCCGTTAAACGTCACCGTCACCGTGCGATTGCCAGATTGATCGACACCGTACGTGGCCGTATATCCGCCCGTCAGCATCTTATTGCCGTTTTTCACCGTCACATACCGCGTAATGTTGGTACCGGCAGCCATGCCAGCGAAATCGACCGGGTCGACCCACTTGGACAAGGTGTCGGTGATGGAGAAGACCTTGATCTTCGCGGAGGAGGTGATGCTGGAATAGATCTGGTTGAATGCTTTTGTCAGATTCTCAGCATTCGTGCCATCGAATTCCTTACCGTTCACCGCACTGGCTTCACGGGCGAAATCGGACATTCTATTGGCGTCAGTCGAAGCCTTCACCACATAAAGCGAAACATTACTCTCCCGCCTGTTGGCCTCGGCCAGAGCGGCAGCATAGTTGTAACCGTAGTAATTATCACTACCCTCGGTACCTGCACCATGCACACCCTGAGGTGTAGTACGCCAATCATCATCAGGATTGCACCCTTTTTTGCTGCACCCAATCGGATAATTGGATATACGGAACGTCGGATTGCCGTCAGACAAGAAAATGATGTGCTTCTTCACACCCGTGCGTCCTTGCAGATCATTCGCCTGCTTAAGCGCAGCCTCCCAGTTGGTTCCACCATCAGGTCTGCTGGACACAGCTGTTTTAATCTTGCTGACAGATGTGGTGAAGTCTTGCTTAGTCGAGGCCGTGTCGCTGAATGTCACAACCGCCATTTGGACTTGTTGAGATTCCGGTAATTTGGAATTCGCCTCGGTCAGTAATTTCTCAGCAAGCTTATTTGCCGCGTTCTTCGCGTTAGTATCACGATTGTCGTTTTTATCCTGCATACTGCCGGACTTATCCATAACCAGCACAATGTCGGCCGGAGTGGCGATAGTGGTTTCGGAAGAAGCGCTATCACCCGAAGCATTCAAATGCAACTCGTACTGGTCGCCATCACCACCATCGACCTTTTCGATGGTCTTATTGTTTTGTGGCTTCACATTGGAATTGATAACAGTCACATGGCTGGTATCGCTCACCTTGAAAGAATGGGTTTCCGCATAGGAACCACCATTTCCATCGTTGTGCTGCGACAACGCCTCACCATTCGCGGAAACAGTGTATTTGCCGGAATTCAGCTCACGCACCGAATAGGTTGTGTCATCAGAGAAATCATTGGATTGCACACGAGCAAATTGGCCTTTGGCCAAAGTGATCACACCGTTCGAACCGGTGTTCAAACCAGAGCTGACAACCTGATTGGTGGACGCATCGTAAACGCTGTATTTGCCTTCATATGGCGTTTGCGAGCCATTGGCGAACAGCTGGAATTGGAACTGTTGATCGGCTGGAATAGTGCCCAATGTCTGCTTTTCAATGTCAATGGCCTTGGACGGCTTCACCGGCAAATTGAAGCTGATCTTGCAGTTGGATCCGCCGTCGCCGCGTTCCAGATAGAAGAAGCTCAAATGATGGGTTTTATATGCAGCGGAATCCCAGTTCTTGCCCGCATTACTGAATGCCTGGTTAATTGTCGTCGCGCGATCCGAACCATAACTTTGATTTCGATCATACGTGATATTCCCAGTAGCAAAATCAATCGTTCCGCGTATCGCCTGATGGATACCGCCCAAGTCAAGCACCAGCACACCATCGATGAACACCCACACATCGTCGTCACCGGTGAAATCAAACACCATGTTCTGATTGTTGACTTTGCCATCTTTAGGCATATAGAAATCGGCCCCAAGGTTCATGCCGAACGAATACCTATTGGCGTCGCTGTCATTGCCAAACGGCGTGAATAACGGGTCACGATTCCCGCTCTGGGTCTGCTTGGTCAATTCGAATCGTTTGCTATTGCGGTTATATTTCGCATATTTCGACGCCGCATCGAAACTGTAATTCCCTTGACCATCCGGAGTCAGCAAACCACCTTCCGGCATGTAATTAGTCACAGCATTATCAAACGCACCACCGAAGAGATAATCCAGCGATCCGTTGCCATCCGCCATGGTCGGATAATCGTTAGTCAGCAGAGGCTTCACAATGCCCGCGTACGCACCTTTGCCATCTTGAACATAGCGGTTATAGCCGGTTTCGTTTCTTCCGCTCATAAAATGCAACGCATGATTATTGTTGATGGAGCTGCGATTGTAATCATGCAGACCAATGCTGATACCATTCTGCTGCTCAACAGTGGCATTGACGTCATCGGCTAGTGCGGCAGAAGTGGTGGCGTAGCCCATGCCACCAAGCATGGCGACCGCGGCTACCGCAGCTACGATTCGCTTGGCAAAGTTCCCCTTTGGCTTTGGCTCAGATTCATGTACATGCCTCATGTGCATTGTCCCCTTAATACCGCGCTTCAACGCGGTTTCCGTCTCTAACACCGTCCGCGCATCACGCACCGGCACATGCCATGTCCAGTATGGATACACTTCCAGCGCTCCAACCTCGAATGTAGGAGAAAAGACGTCGGGAGATGCACACCCTAAGTGCGGGAAAGTCGAGGTATCATACCATCGTCAACCGTTGCAATCGCAACGTTTCACAATATGGGTGATACCCGAATAAAAAAGCCGGCAGGGGGCATCGGCAAACAGCGGTCGTCAGCCGCGCTTCGGCCACCAAGCCGCATGCCTACGGATATGCCACGGTCGCCCGCGCAACCATGCCAGCAGCAGACCGAGCAGCAACGTGGCCACCGCGGCCGTGGTCGCAATCGTTCGCGCATCCTTCGCCGCATCATGCTCCGCCGGTACCACGTCGGGAATCGGCGAGCGCACCGCAGAAACCAACAGTCGATGCGTATTAACGCCGTACGGGGTGCACGTCATCAACGTCACCCGGTCTTCGCTGGGAACGATCTTCAGCTTCGACGTATCGTTCGGCTCGATCACGGAAATACGGTCCACCCGGTAGCCGAGCGTGCGGCCCATCACTTCGATGTAGAAGTAGTCGCCGACGCGCATTTCATCCAATCGGGTGAACATCATCGCATCCACAAGCCCGCGATGCCCGGTGATTACGGCATGCGTGTTCTTGCCGCCCACCGGCAGACTACTGCCATACAAATGCCCCGCACCGGACGCAAGTGCCGACTGCGACGTGCCATGGTAAATCGGCAGTTTCACGGAGATTTTCGGAATGCGGATAGTGCCCATCACACCGCTGCCGGAATCCAGCAGGCTTTGATATTCCGTATCTTTGGCGCTGGCGCTGTCTGATTCGTTGGAACCGGATTCGCTGGACCGCGAGCTGCCCTGCGCCTGGGAGAACGGATCCTTCGCCTCGCCGAGGATCGGCTGGCCCGATGCGGCGGGCCGGTTTGTGTTGGAAGGCGCA
>OBZF01001039.1_pt1 | contig 9355 bp, 9 predicted proteins | sample 1495521 | NCBI WGS metagenome assembly OBZF01 (sample SAMEA2580234, study PRJEB22360) | human gut metagenome | biome: human gut; feature: human-associated habitat; material: faeces | place: Denmark | collected 2008/2010 | reverse complement strand
GCAATAACGGTGTCGATACCCGCACGGCAAGCCACGTCAGCGGCCTGCAATTTGGTACTCATGCCGCCAGTTCCGAGGCCTGAAACGCTGTCACCGGCAATCGCGCGCAGTGCGTCATCAATGCCGTAAACATCTTTAATCAGTTCTGCCTGCGGATTGCTGCGCGGATCAGCGGTATACAAACCTTTTTGATCGGTCAGCAGCAACAGTTTATCGGCACCCGCCAGAATCGCCGCCAGCGCAGAAAGGTTATCGTTATCGCCGACCTTAATCTCTGCCGTAGCGACAGCATCGTTCTCATTGATTACCGGAACGATATTGTTATCGAGCAACGCACGCAGGGTGTCGCGGGCGTTCAGGAAGCGTTCACGGTCTTCCATATCAGCACGGGTCAGCAGCATCTGCCCGACGTGAATGCCATAAATCGAAAACAGCTGTTCCCACAGTTGAATCAGTCGACTCTGCCCTACCGCCGCCAGCAGTTGTTTCGAGGCGATAGTCGCTGGCAGTTCCGGGTACCCCAGGTGCTCACGTCCGGCGGCGATCGCGCCCGACGTCACAATAACAATCCGATGCCCGGCGGCATGTAACTGCGCGCACTGGCGAACAAGTTCAACGATATGGGCACGGTTCAGACGGCGCGATCCGCCTGTTAGCACACTGGTGCCGAGTTTTACCACCAGCGTCTGGCTGTCACTCATGATTCTCTGCCATTCAATTTTAGGAAAAATGATATCAAACGAACGTTTTAGCAGGACTGTCGTCGGTTGCCAACCATCTGCAAGCAAAGCATGGCGTTTTGTTGCGCGGGATCAGCAAGCCTAGCGGCAGTTGTTTACGCTTTTATTACAGATTTAATAAATTACCACATTTTAAGAATATTATTAATCTGTAATATATCTTTAACAATCTCAGGTTAAAAACTTTCCTGTTTTCAACGGGGCTCTCCCGCTGAATATTCGCGCGTTAATTAAAATCAGGAATGAAAATGAAAAAGAGCACTCTGGCATTAGTGGTGATGGGCATTGTGGCATCTGCATCCGTACAGGCCGCAGAAATATATAACAAAGACGGTAATAAACTGGATGTCTATGGCAAAGTTAAAGCCATGCATTATATGAGTGATAACGACAGTAAAGATGGCGACCAGAGTTATATCCGTTTTGGTTTTAAAGGCGAAACACAAATTAACGATCAACTGACTGGCTATGGCCGGTGGGAAGCGGAGTTTGCCGGAAATAAAGCGGAGAGTGATACTGCACAGCAAAAAACGCGTCTCGCTTTTGCCGGATTGAAGTATAAAGATTTGGGTTCTTTCGACTATGGCCGTAACCTGGGCGCGTTGTATGACGTGGAAGCCTGGACCGATATGTTCCCGGAATTTGGTGGCGACTCCTCGGCGCAGACCGACAACTTTATGACCAAACGCGCCAGCGGTCTGGCGACGTATCGAAACACCGACTTCTTCGGCGTTATCGATGGCCTGAACTTAACCCTGCAATATCAAGGGAAAAACGAAAACCGCGACGTTAAAAAGCAAAACGGCGATGGCTTCGGCACGTCATTGACATATGACTTTGGCGGCAGCGATTTCGCCATTAGTGGGGCCTATACCAACTCAGATCGCACCAACGAGCAGAACCTGCAAAGCCGTGGCACAGGCAAGCGTGCAGAAGCATGGGCTACAGGTCTGAAATACGATGCCAATAATATTTATCTGGCAACTTTTTATTCTGAAACACGCAAAATGACGCCAATAACTGGCGGCTTTGCCAATAAGATACAGAACTTTGAAGCGGTCGCTCAATACCAGTTTGACTTTGGTCTGCGTCCATCGCTGGGTTATGTCTTATCGAAAGGGAAAGATATTGAAGGTATCGGTGATGAAGATCTGGTCAATTATATCGATGTCGGGGCTACATATTATTTCAACAAAAATATGTCAGCGTTTGTTGATTATAAAATCAACCAACTGGATAGCGATAACAAATTGAATATTAATAATGATGATATTGTCGCGGTTGGCATGACCTATCAGTTTTAATGATTATTGCCGGATGTGATGCATCCGGCACATTTCACTCACGCCGTTAACTTCACCGGCTCGTCACGAAAATCATCCGCCGGTTCCAGCTTCAGATTCAGCGTCGTCAGCAGTTCACGCAGCTTCTCGTGAAACTCACGCAGGGTGTGCTCCAGTCGTTCAACCACTTCAGTGTCTTTTACCGGAACACTCTTCCAGTCGCCTGCTTTATCGAACAGACCAAACTGGTAACTGTAGGTAAAACGGGATTCCTGCGCTTCCAGCTCCATCCACCAGCCCCAGAATTCACGCACTTCCGGTGCCGGTTTCACGTTGACGCATACAGCCAGACAATCGAAAAAGAATCGATTATCTTCGCACTTACCTTCACGAATATACGGGCCTAGTGCGGTAAATTTTTTGATCAATCTGCTCTTCGGGTGTCCACTCGGTAACGTCATTGCTATCTCCTGTTGTGATGCAACTGTTTTACCAAATTGGCAAAATTTAGCAAATTTTTAACACAAGCGTTTTTCGATCCAGCCGGTGATTTCCTGAAGACCTTTGTCAAAATTCCGATACACCGGGTTAAATGGGATCTCTAATAATTTACCGTCAGCAGATGATGAGGTGATTAAGCGTGAGTCCTCTTCCGGGCTGAACGGATCGTTCTTCCAGTAGCCTGATAACATTGGCGTTGGGCAGCGACGTCCCAGCAATCCTTGCACTTTTAATGAATAGCGATTCAGCTCCACGCGTAACGCTTCGTCGGAAGCATCATGCATCCCCAAACGACTCGCCAGAACGTCAAGATACATTTCCGGCACCTGTTGCTGGCACTTAAAATCACTCAACAGGGTATGAACTACCGGACCAAGACAGGCAACCGCTTTCAGACGCGGCGATTCAAGATATGCCAGACGCACGGCAACGTTAGCGCCGAAACGGAAACCAAAGGCCGCGACGCGAGTGTGATCCACCCACGGTACGTTAGGCAGCGCCTTTAAGACGTGCTGATGCAACAGGCTGGAGTCCTGGGTGAGCTTCCATTTTGAAGAAAAGCCCACCGACGGCATATCAATAGTCAGCATCGCAATGCCGCGCGGCGCAAAATAACGTTCATACAGGCTGTAATAGTCCGTCTGCATCGCATCCAGACCACCACACATTAATACTGTCGGGAACGGGCCATCGCCTTTCGGCATATGCAAAAAGCCGGTGATGGGCGCACCGCCGGGTTCGGTAAACTCCCTCCTGCCGCATCGTGCCCGGCAGACGCTGGGCGGCCTCTTCATAGGCGCGGTTTGATAAAGCCTGCGCTTGCTCGGCCAGGTCATCTCCTTTCAGATGAGGATAGGCGGCAATGTTGTACAACGTAGCCGCATGCAGCCAGTGTCGACCACTGAGTTGCGGATCTTCTTCCGCACAGGCTTTTTGTTGCCACACCATCGCCTGGGTGGCCCACTCATAAATCCAGTTGCCACCACGGTAGCCAATCACGGTATCGTATAAATCATCATCGGTACGTTCAGCATCGCTCATCACAATACGTGCCTGGACGTCGAGGATTTCACGTGGGTCAATGCCGCGCCAGATCCACATCAGACGGTTAATCATGCGATACCAGTGAGGGATGGTTTTACCATCAAGAGCCGACTGCACAGGCGGTTGTGCGCCGTGATTAAAGCGGCGGACTAGCGTCGAGGTTTCAGGATGTTTAAAGCGGGGTTTGAACAGGGTTTCGCTCAGGTTTGCCTGTGTCATGGATGCAGCCTCCAGAATACTTACTGGAAACTATTGTAACCCGCCTGAAGTTAAAAAGAACAACGCCCGGCAGTGCCAGGCGTTGAAAAGATTAGCGACCGGAGATTGGCGGGACGAATACGACGCCCATATCCCACGGCTGTTCGATCCAGGTATCTTGCGGGATATCAACAACATAGTCATCAACCAGCGGACGACCAGCCGGTTTTGCGAAGATAGTCACAAAATGTGCTTTTGGATACATTTCACGAATCGCAACCGCAGTACCACCGGTATCCACCAGGTCATCAATAACGATGAAGCCTTCGCCATCGCCTTCTGCGCGTTTTAGCACTTTAAGCTCGCGCTGGTTGTCGTGATCGTAGCTGGAAATACAAACGGTATCGACATGACGAATACCCAGTTCACGCGCCAGTAACGCACCCGGTACCAGACCGCCACGGCTTACGGCAATAATGCCTTTCCATTGTTCAGAAGGCATCAGTCGGCTTGCGAGTTTACGTGCATGGATCTGCAACATGTCCCAGGTGACGATGTATTTTTCGCTCATGTGAAGTGTCCCAGCCTGTTTATCTACGGCTTAAAAAGTGTTCGAGGGGAAAATAGGTTGCGCGAGATTATAGAGATCTGGCGCACTAAAAACCAGTATTTCACATGAGTCCGCGTCTTTTTACGCACTGCCTCTCCCTGACGCGGGATAAAGTGGTATTCTCAAACATATCTCGCAAGCCTGTCTTGTGTTGACAACATTTTCTGCTAACCCTGTGACCTGCAATACTGTTTTGCGGGTGATCGACAAGGAGACTTAACGTGTCTGAACTGTCTCAATTATCTCCACAGCCGCTGTGGGATATTTTTGCCAAAATCTGTTCTATTCCTCACCCGTCCTATCATGAAGAGCAACTCGCTGAATACATTGTTGGTTGGGCAAAAGAGAAAGGTTTCCATGTCGAACGCGATCAGGTAGGTAATATCCTGATTCGTAAACCTGCTACCGCAGGTATGGAAAATCGTAAACCGGTCGTCTTACAGGCCCACCTCGATATGGTGCCGCAGAAAAATAACGACACCGTGCATGACTTCACGAAAGATCCTATCCAGCCTTATATTGATGGCGAATGGGTTAAAGCGCGCGGCACCACGCTGGGTGCAGATAACGGCATTGGTATGGCGTCTGCGCTGGCGGTTCTGGCTGACGAAAACGTGGTTCACGGCCCGCTGGAAGTGCTGCTGACCATGACCGAATCAGGATGGAGGTTCTGCGGACCAGGCCGGAAGAAGCCGGTATGGACGGTGCGTTCGGCTTACAGAGCAACTGGTTGCAGGCTGATATTCTGATTAACACCGACTCCGAAGAAGAAGGTGAAATCTACATGGGTTGTGCGGGGGGTATCGACTTCACCTCCAACCTGCATTTAGATCGTGAAGCGGTTCCAGCTGGTTTTGAAACCTTCAAGTTAACCTTAAAAGGTCTGAAAGGCGGTCACTCCGGCGGTGAAATCCACGTTGGCCTGGGTAATGCCAACAAACTACTGGTGCGCTTCCTGGCGGGTCATGCGGAAGAACTGGATCTGCGCCTTATCGATTTCAACGGCGGCACACTGCGTAACGCCATCCCGCGTGAAGCCTTTGCGACCATTGCTGTCGCAGCTGATAAAGTCGACGTCCTGAAATCTCTGGTGAATACCTATCAGGAGATCCTGAAAAACGAGCTGGCAGAGAAAGAGAAAAATCTGGCCTTGTTGCTGGACTCTGTAGCGAACGATAAAGCTGCCCTGATTGCGAAATCTCGCGATACCTTTATTCGTCTGCTGAACGCCACCCCGAACGGTGTGATCCGCAATTCCGACGTGGCAAAAGGTGTGGTCGAAACCTCCCTGAACGTCGGTGTGGTGACCATGACTGACAATAACGTAGAAATTCACTGCCTGATCCGTTCACTGATCGACAGCGGTAAAGACTACGTGGTGAGCATGCTGGATTCGCTGGGTAAACTAGCTGGCGCGAAAACCGAAGCGAAAGGCGCATATCCTGGCTGGCAGCCGGACGCTAATTCTCCGGTGATGCATCTGGTACGTGAAACCTATCAGCGTCTGTTCAACAAAACACCGAACATCCAGATTATCCACGCGGGCCTGGAATGTGGTCTGTTCAAAAAACCGTATCCGGAAATGGACATGGTTTCTATCGGGCCAACTATCACCGGTCCACACTCTCCGGATGAGCAAGTTCACATCGAAAGCGTAGGTCATTACTGGACACTGCTGACTGAACTGCTGAAAGAAATTCCGGCGAAGTAATTATTTGATTTGCTGCCGGATGGCGTTTAATCGCCTTCCGGCAGTTTCATCCTTCATTATCCTTCGATAAAAGCCATCCCTGTAAATGTCCGTCTCGGGTTGCCACGTTCAATCTGGTGATGGAACATTCGCCGCTGCGATTTCAGCACCGCGCTATTTTCCTGTTGCTGCTGCTCCAGCTTCCAGGCAATCAGCAATCGTGCCAGCCGCTTGTTAGCATGCTGACTACGCTCTGACTGAACCTTCACGCTAATACCGGATGCCAAATGCGTGGCGCGTACCGCCGAGTCGGTTTTATTGACATGTTGACCGCCCGGCCCCGACGAACGCAACGTCTCATAACGGATTGCATCCGATTGTTCCTGCTCATCAGCGGTAAAACGCCCAATGCCCAGAAACCAGTTTTTGCGCCCATGATGAGGCCGATACGGACTCGGACAAATCCACTGAATAGTGCCACACCAGCTTTCGCTTAATGCCCATGCGTTATCGCCATCCAGAGAAATCAGCGCCGAACGCAGCGTGTCAGAGTAGCGGCCCGTTTCTGTTTCCAACACCGTTACCGCGACGTCTTGTCGGGCAGCTTCTTTAATTAGCCTGTCCAGCGCCTTTTTCACTGCGAGACAACATTCTTCCGGCCCCTGCGCTGAGGAGAGTTGTAGCAAGATCATCCTTTTTTCCCTCCACTGTTTTTGAGCGTTAGCACCGGACGCAGCCGCGCGACAGGAATAATTAAACCGGCCTGCACCAGACATTGCACCACGCTTTCAGCCGATTTATAGGCTTGTGGCGCTTCTTCAAAGATGAGTTGTTTATCGCGACAAATTACCCGACTGCCAAGTTCAGTCCGCGAGAGTTGCGTCACCGTGTATTTCGCTGCCAGACGCCCTTTACACTCGGTGCGCCCCCATTTACGCCCTGCCCCATGCGCCAGCGAGTGGAGCGTTTTTTCGTTCGCAACAGGCTGTACAATCCAGGAGTAATCACCACGTGAACCGGGAATAATCACCAGACCGTTGTCATCCGGCGTGGCACCTTTACGATGCAACCAGCCCTGTTGATCGCCGATTTGACACGCGCTAACAAAGTTATGCGCCACATCCAGAACCGGACTTCCCGTGGCCTTAACTTGTTGCATTATGCGCAAAGCGATCATCTGGCGATTAATACACGCAAACGCCAGCGCATCGTCATGTTCCGCAATATACCGTAGCGCGTCGTCACTGCCTTGAGGCAAACCATGATGCGAGAACGAGGCAATATGCCGCTGTAAAATAGACTGCCCCACCCCCCGCGAGCCGCTATGAACCAACAGTTGCAGATGTTGTGCATCCAGACCTGCCAGTGCAAACAGTTCAGCGTTGATGATTTGATCAACTTGTTGCAGTTCAGCGAAATGATTGCCGCCACCGATAGAGCCAAGCGAGCTGCGCCACGGATGCTGTGCAAATGCTGACGGCAGGTTTTCCTCCAGCCAGCTTTCTTCAGCAACGTCATCCAGATCTGATAATCGCTTTTCAAACTTATCGGCGTTGTATTTGCGAGCGAGAATATCTGTTTGCCATAGCGCCATACCGCAGCCGATATCATTGCCGACCAGTGCCGGATAAAAACGACCAACAGAGAAGAACGCTGCGCCAATCGGATAGCCGCGTCCGGGATGTAAATCTGGCATCCCCACTACGCGCTGCATGTTGGGTAAATTTGCCGTGGTGTGTAATTGTTGGATCGCTAAACTCTCGATCCACAGGTCATCAGATGCGATGGTAAATACCGCATCGGATAAGGGACGAATATAATTGCCCATATACCATTCCGTAAATAGACTCGTCATACTTCAAGTTGCATGTGTTGCGACTTGAATTATTGAGAGTAACAATTAAAAAATCAGGAAATGGCAGACGAATCCAGGGCAAGAAAAAAAGAATTAATCCTGGAAAGGTCTGCAAAGAGTCATTGATAAAGGATTTGTCATGATTTACCTCCTTGCAGTTTGTGGAATAAGAAAACGCGCACATACTAGGCTTGCGTTATTTTCATTGCAAGCTGGATTTAATGTTGCTGTTTATAACGCATATAAAAATTAATAAACCACTCTCCCCGACATTCAACGCGTTGCTGCTTAACTGTCTGAAAACCATAACGTTCAAAAAAGGGTTTTGCGGTTATGCTTGCGTCCACCGTAAGTTCGGATTCAGACTTAATCAAAGGTTTTAACAAAGCGCTGGCAACCCCACGGCGGGTGTATTCAGGGTCAACAAATAACATATCGATATAGTGTTCAACGCAGGTAATAAAGCCGACCAGTTTTGCATTAATGACTGCAACCCGCACTTGTGATTTCGCGAGTTTCTCCTTCCAGCGAGATTCGTCAATCTGCGCCCAGGCGGCAATTTGTTGTGGTGAATAATGCTGACTGGCAGTCATCGTAACCGCTCTAATGAAAATAGCGCATAGTTGCTGAAAATCGCCAGGCTGATAGTCTCTTATTTGTATGTTATTCATAATCCCAGCACCAGTTGTCTTTCCATTTGCGGGTCAAGCAACGTCACATGCAGCCCCACCAGTCGCACACCGCGCCCGCCGCGGCGTTCATCCCAGGTTTTACGCGCGGTGGCGATTAAGTCAGCTTTATTCAGCCGCGGCCAGACGTGCTCCTGAGTGGTTTGCTGAAAATCGTCGAACTTTAATTTCACCCCCTGGCGAGCAATCAGTAAATCAGGTTTCACCTTTGCCAGACGGCGTTCAAGTTCCGGATACAGCCGCTCGATAATCGCTTCACATTCAGACCAGTGGTGGATATCTTCCGCCATCGTGCGTTCCACGCCGACGGATTTTCGCAACCGTTCGCTGTTAACGTCGCGCTCGTCAATCCCCTGACTACGCTCCCACAAAATGCGGCCAAATTTGCCAAAGCGTTTAAGCAGCATCACCAGATCACACTTTTGTACATCACCGCAGGTTCGTAGCCCCATCGCTTCCAGTTTTGCCGCCGAGACTTTGCCGACGCCGGGGATTTTTGCCAGTGGTAAGGTTTGTAAAAATGCCGGAACTTCTGCCGGCGTAATCACAAACTGACCGTTGGGTTTATTCATGTCGGAGGCGATTTTGGCGAGAAACTTTACTGGTGCCACGCCCGCAGATGCCGTCAGTTGCAGCTCGTTGAAAATCGTCTGGCGGATTTCCTGGGCGATGAGAGTCGCAGAACCGTGGCAATGGACGCTATCGGTGACATCGAGATAGGCTTCATCCAGTGACAACGGTTCAA
>OBZF01001034.1_pt1 | contig 9436 bp, 4 predicted proteins | sample 1495521 | NCBI WGS metagenome assembly OBZF01 (sample SAMEA2580234, study PRJEB22360) | human gut metagenome | biome: human gut; feature: human-associated habitat; material: faeces | place: Denmark | collected 2008/2010 | reverse complement strand
TTTTTCTCTGCCTGATAGACTCCAAAAATAATGCAACCTGCTCCCAATAATGTAATCCATGTGATTTGTTCGTGAAGAATGATTACGGATGCCACCATTGTTACCAACGGATTGAGATAGATATAATTGGAGGCTCTAACGGTTCCCAACTGTTTCAATACCACATTCCAGAGGACATAACAAACCAAGGATGCCAGGACGGCCAAAAATAAGAGATTGGATAATACAACCGGTTTTAAAAGTACATCGAAATCAGGTTGTAACGGATGAAGAAGAAAGGCGGGAAGTATAGTCAATACTCCATAAAAGAATATTTTGCGGGTGATAAATACAGTGGGGTACCGCCCTGTCATTTTCTTTATCACCAAACTATAAAATGCCCACGACAGGGCGGCAAGTAAAGTGAGCAGATCCCCTACCGGAGATAATTTAAGTACAAAACTACCGTTAAAGACCACCAGTCCCACCCCGATTAAAGCTAATATGGAACCATAAATCAAACCTTTGGTGGCTTTTTCACTCTTATAAAAGAGAAGGGAAAGAATGGTAGTAAGCAGGGGAGCTGTGCAAATGATGAAAGCGACATTGGATGCTTGCGTAATTCCCAAAGCTGTATTCTCTGTAAAGAAATAGAGTGAACCACCGAAGAAACCTCCTGCCATCAACCAAAGTTCGTCTTTCCAATTACCCGCAAACAGACGTTTGGGAGAAATCACCCAAATACCCAGATAAGCAATGAGAAAACGATAGAAGAATATCTCCTGTGGGGTCAGTCCGTGATTAATCAATACTTTGGTTGATATGAAAGTCAATCCCCAGATAGCAACTACAAGTATCGCAATCAGATGGTAATATCCATGCTTCAATTCCATAATGGTGGTGATGTTTGTTTAATAGAGTGCAAAGATAGCGAGAAGTTATGGAATGTTTGTTTGGAGAAGTAACAAAAAGCCCGTACCTTTGTTTATGTTCAAAGAAAGCTCCTAAAATAAGGTATAAGTTATGGAAAAATATATAGCACCGGACAGAAAACGTATCCCATACGGCATGATGAACTTTGCAGTAATCCGCCGCGACGACTGTTATTATGTGGACAAAACCCGGTTTATACCCATGATAGAAGAAGCGGACAAGTTTTTCTTCTTTATTCGTCCGCGCCGTTTCGGCAAAAGCCTCACTGTAAATATGTTGCAGCACTATTATGATATACTTGCCAAGGATAAGTTCGAAGCGCTGTTTGGCGACCTTTACATCGGAAAGCACCCTACGCGCGACCGGAACAGCTATCTGGTACTATACCTCAACTTCTCCGGAATAGTAGGCGAACTGCACAACTATCGCAAGGGGCTGGACGCGCATTGCCAAACAATGTTCGACTATTTCTGTGACATTTACGCCGACTATCTCCCCAAAGGCATCAAGGAAGAACTCGACAAAAAAGAAGGAGCTGTCGAACAATTTGAATACCTGTTCACAGAATGTAATAAGACCAACCAACGTATTTACCTCTTTATCGACGAATACGACCATTTCACCAATGCTATCCTCTCGGATATAGAAAGCCTGCACCGCTATACGGACGAAACACATGGCGAAGGTTATCTGCGCGCTTTTTTCAATAAAATCAAAGCCGGAACCTATTCCAGCATCGAGCGTTGTTTCATCACCGGCGTAAGCCCCGTGACAATGGACGACCTCACAAGTGGTTTCAATATCGGAACCAACTACTCGCTCACACCGGAATTCAACGAGATGATAGGTTTCACGGAAGAAGAAGTGCGCCAAATGCTCACTTATTATTCCACCACCAGTCCATTCAACCACAGTGTGGACGAATTGATAGAAATAATGAAACCTTGGTATGACAACTACTGCTTTGCGGAAGAATGTTATGGTGAAACCACTATGTACAACTCTAATATGGTACTCTACTTCGTCAAGAATTATATTCAACGAGGCAAAGCCCCCCGGGATATGGTAGAAGACAATATCCGTATCGACTACGAAAAATTACGTATGCTCATCCGGAAGGACAAAGAGTTTGCCCATGATGCCTCCATCATACAGACATTGGTGAGCGAAGGCTACGTCACCGGAGAACTGAAAAAAGGTTTTCCTGCTGTCAATATCACCAACCCCGACAACTTTGTGAGCCTGCTCTACTATTTCGGTATGCTCACCATTAGCGGCACGTATAAAGGAAAGACCAAACTCACCATCCCTAATCAGGTAGTCCGCGAACAAATCTACACTTATCTGCTAAGTACCTATAACGAAGCCGAACTCAATTTCAGTAGTTACGAAAAAAACGAACTTGCCAGTGCTCTTGCCTACGATGGCGACTGGAAAGCCTATTTCGGTTATATTGCCGACTGCCTGAAACGCTACACTTCCCAGCGAGACAAGCAGAAAGGTGAATTTTTTGTCCACGGCTTTACGCTTGCCATGACGGCACAAAACCGTTTCTACCGTCCCATTTCCGAACAGGACACACAGGCAGGTTATGTCGATATTTTCCTCTGTCCGCTACTGGATATCTATTCAGACATGAAGCACAGCTACATTGTGGAACTGAAGTATGCCAAGTATAAAGATCCCGAAAACCGCGTGGAAGAACTGCGACAGGAAGCTATTGACCAAGCCAATCGCTATGCTGACACTGATACGGTGAAGAGAGCAGTCGGCACTACACAGCTTCATAAGATTGTGGTGGTGTACAAAGGAATGGATATGCCGATATGCGAAGAGGTTTAATACAAAAAAGGCACTCGCATTACAAGCGCATTATGCAAAAAACAGATAGGCTAACAATATGAAAAGATCAATAAAACGTTTGCCCAAACGCACGCAAGAAGAGTTGGCGGTGTTGCAAGAGCTGATATTGTCGAATCTTACGAATGTGCGTATGATTATCTTGTATGGAAGTTATGCGCGGGGAAAATATGTCATCTGGGATGAAACATACGACGAACGTGGAGTAACTACTTACTACCAAAGTGATTTGGATATTCTGGTGATATGTGATACGAGAGACGCAAATAAAGCAGAGAGGCATGCGCGCGAGGTGATCGTTCCTAAATATGATACAAGAATGGAAGGAAAGCGGCATCCGGCACCGCCTAATATTATTGTAGAAACTCCAGTGACCATTAATAGAGCTATAAGAAGAAAGCATTATTTCTTTTATGAAATTATAAAAGACGGAATTCTATTGTATGACAATGGTACGTTTCAGATTGGTAAACCTGAGAAGTTGCCGTATCGGGAGATTAAGCAATATGCAGAGGAAGAATATGAAGAATGTTTCTACATGGGAGAATGTTTTCTAGATTCGGGGCATACTGCTTACGAAAAAGGTAATTTTAAATATGGCTCTTTCTTATTACATCAAGCCTGCGAACGTTACTACAAAACGTTTACTCTTGTGTATAGCGGTATTCGCCCTAAATCTCATGAATTGAAAGTACTGGGAGCGATGGTCAGAAGCTGTTCACGAGGATTTGCTAATGTGTTTCCTACCAATACTCCCGAAGAAAATAAAGCGTTTGATAAATTATGCAGGGCATATATCGAAGCGCGATACAACCGGCTGTTCACCGTTAACAAAGAGGAATACGAGTATATGCTGGCACGAACAGAGGTGCTGCGCGAAGTGACTATCCGGGAATGTGCTGCACGCATGACATATTACGACGAGATGATAGAAAAAGAAGAGAAAGACAAGATATAACCATATATTATAAAAATGAAGAATTACCCTCATCACAGCTATCTGTAATGAGGGTAATCACGTTAAAAGAGAGTTTCGATACATCTCCTTACTATCAAATTCTTATATGAAGAACTATTTGGTCACCTTGTAAGTTCCACTTCCATACTCCTTTGACTTCATCTCTCTGGGAAGGGTTACGGTAGCGGTAACACCCTTAGGAATGGTGAATTCCCAAATCCAGGTATCTCCTTCGTATTTCCAGGCGCTCTTGATGAGTCCGGCAGCGGAACGATATTCGGCAGTTACGTGTCCCAATCGCTTGTCTGGAATGGGCTTCATAATGATATGCTTGAAGCCGGGAGTAGCAGGATCGGCTGCAATGCCGGCAACGGTTTCCCAAATCCATTCACATACGCATCCGTAGGCATAATGATTGAAGCTGTTCATGCCGCGCGGTCCCATTCCTTTGTCTATCATATAGCTGTTCCACCGTTCCCAAATGGTGGTGGCTCCATTGTCCACAGAGTATAGCCAGCTGGGGTTCTTACGTTGGAAGAGGAGTTCATAGGCAATGTCTTCCATGCCATTCTCCGTGAGGGTGGCCATGAGGATGGATGTGCCCAGGAATCCGGTCTGCAAGCAAAGATCGTGCTGTGCGAAGTTTTCGCGCAGGCGGTCTATCATCTTCGCTTTGGCTTCGCCTTCCACAAGCTGGTTCTTTAGGGCGAACAAGGCAGGAGTTTGCATAGTGTTGAGGATGGCGGTTTTGAAGGTGCCGTCCTCGTTGAGGAAGTTCTTTTTGATGTATGCCTTTGCCGAATCGGCCATTTGCTGGTACCCCAGCCATATCCCGCATCATGAAAGCATCTATCACCCAGTAGGAAGCGCTCAAATAGTTCCAATAGCTGACGGCATCAGGAAGCGGGCCTTGGGGAGAGAAAGCGAGTCCGCTACAACTTTCCAGTGGTTCGTAGCTCAACCAGTCAGCCCATTGGTAGTTGCCGTTCTCACCGCAGAGGGTCTCGTGGTTATATTTGGTGTCGTTGATGTGGTTCATAAACAGGTCCATGGCGTTCCAGCTCTCCTCAATAATTTGCGTATCACCGAATTGCTTCCATACCGTCCAAGGCACGATGATTCCGGCATCGGCCCAACCCAAACGCATTTTCTCATCACCGTATTGTGCCAAGGGAGCCACTCCGGGGAATCCGCCCAAACTGTTTTGGGTGTCGCGCATGTCACGCATCCACTTGTGGAAGAACTTCATGGTGTTAGCAAAGAACGTACCGGTTTCGGCAAACACTTGTGTGTCTGCTGTCCAGCCCAGGCGCTCGTCGCGCTGCGGACAGTCGGTAGGTATTGAGAGGTAGTTGGATAGCTGCCCCCAATAGGTGTTGGAAATGAGCTTGTTCACAAGGTCGTTACCTGTGGTGATAGTGCCGGTTTCCATTTTCTTTGTGATGGAAGTAACGGGGATGGACTTCAACGACTTGATAGAGACATTTCCGGTGGCAGTTATGGAGACGTAGCGGTAGCCGAAGAAGGTGCAATGAGGGTAGTAGGTCACATAATTATCTCCGGCAGCAAAGGTGTAATCCAGACGAATACCGGTGTGGGGGATGCGCAGGTTTTCGCGATGGCAACTTCCTTCCGGACCGTCCATGCCACGAATCTTAGCACCGTTGCCGTCATTGAGCAACTCTGCGGGAAGGCAGGTCAACACTGTTCCCTCGGCAGCTTTGAATACGAAAGAGGGTACACCGGCACAGTTTTGCCCGAAGTCCACCACTAACGTCTCTCCCGGACTTACGGTCATCTCCGTACCCGATGCGAACTCACGGGCGATAATTACCTTACCGAACTCGTTCTCTTTCGCTCCTTCTATATTCTTCCAAATATATGCTCTGATAGGAGCAAGAGCAAGATCTGTACGCAGATAGACTTCCGCTCCGTCTGAAGGCAGGATGTCGCCGGAGAATTCTGTATTCTCTTCGGGGGTGGAAAGTTTGTCCACACATTCGTAGCCCATCCGTTCGCGTGCATCGTACTCTTCTCCGTCAAAGATGCCGGCATGTTTCACCGGGCCGGCAATTCCGGCTTTCCAGTTTTTAAGGTCAGTACCGTAACGCTTTTTGGTTCCGTCAGAAAAAGTTAGTTCCAGTACACCACGGAAGGCACATTTCTTGCCTATCATGCCGTCATATCCTCCGGGAGTTATGATTTTGTCACCCCACCATCCTGGCGTCACCTGTACGGAAAGCATGTTCTCGGCGTTTGGCTTGGTACGGATGATGTCTGTAATATCATAGGTGAAAGAACGTTTGGTCTTGGCATAGTGTGTGAAGCCCGGTTTCAGAAATTCCCCGCCTACAGGTTTCCCATTCACATACAACTCGTAAACTCCCAGTCCAGCGGTCATCCACTTGGCGGAGACTATTTTCTGTTCATTTTTCACGGTAGACACGAACCAACTGGCACCATCAGCTGCGCGACCGTTGTTATGTCCTTTCACTACAGGGGCGTCTACTGCTGAAATCCATTTGGATTCGTTCCAGGCTGATGCTTCCAATGGGTCAGTACGTTTTCCGACTTCGGTTGCGTTTATCAGTCCGCTATTCAAGAAAAGCGCGAGAATCATTATCGGGATAAGATTCTCAAAACAATGGAAATTCATTTTCATACTTATATGTATTTTTTAGTATTAAAAGATTAACTTGGAAATGCTGTTTTAGTTTTACAGGGCTTTCACAACAAAATTACAGAATTATATGATATGACAGACGATTTCTGCATTTTTTTTGACTCAATGCTGGTTTCTATTCAATCCGGAACTGACTCATAAGTCCGATCTGATTGAACAGACGACAGGAACTTTGTACATTGAATGATCGATTATCAAGCAAAACAATGATATATTGTAAAATAATATAATCAATACAATCATTCAGCCTATTGTACCTATTATTTACCAAATAAGAAAAGAAGATGCCAGTTATTCATTGCAATCATTCTTTCTTCTTTACACAAAAACCTCGAAATCGAATAAACTCTATTCAAGTTTTTAATAAATAACGAAGGGGTTTATTATAAACGGTATCCAAGTTTATTATAAACTCTTTTTTGACACTTTCAATATTTGAAATAGAATTATTGCAACAAAAATGGGCAAGAACCTTCACAGTTTCTTGCCCATTCGTTATCCTCGTTATGCAATTTTGCACATTAACCTATTGAACTTTATGTAATAAAATTTATATATTTCATTGTTATTTCTTTATTTTATTGACCTCAAATATACAAAATAAAAAGAAGAAAGTCAATAGGGAAAGCGTGGTTATCTGAAAATAAACACGTAAATTTGTGCCTCGAATTAGAAATAACAGTATAAATCACTATAAATAAAAACTTTATCACTATGGAGTACAATTTCAGAGAAATTGAAAAGAAGTGGCAGAAAAGGTGGGTAGAAGAGAAAACCTACCAAGTTACGGAAGATGATTCGAAGCAAAAATTTTATGTACTAAACATGTTTCCTTATCCATCAGGAGCCGGCCTACACGTAGGTCATCCGCTGGGATACATTGCTTCGGATATTTACGCCCGTTACAAACGACTGCAAGGCTTCAATGTACTCAACCCGATGGGATATGACGCTTACGGTCTGCCGGCAGAACAATATGCTATCCAAACCGGACAGCATCCTGCCATCACTACCGTCAACAATATCAACCGCTATCGCGAGCAGTTGGACAAAATAGGTTTCTCTTTCGACTGGAACCGTGAAATCCGTACTTGCGACCCGGAATATTATCACTGGACGCAATGGGCCTTCCAAAAAATGTTCAACAGCTATTATTGTAACGATGAACAGCAAGCCCGTCCTATCGAAGAACTGGAAAAAGCCTTCGCCATCTACGGAAACAAAGGACTGAACGCCGCTTGCAGCGAAGAAATCAGTTTCACTGCCGAAGAATGGAACGCCAAAAGCGAAAAAGAAAAGCAGGAAATCCTGATGAACTATCGTATCGCTTATCTGGGTGAAACAATGGTAAACTGGTGTGCCGAATTAGGAACTGTACTGGCTAACGACGAGGTAGTAGACGGAGTCAGCGAACGTGGCGGTTTTCCTGTTATCCAGAAGAAAATGCGCCAATGGTGTTTGCGTGTATCTGCGTATGCACAACGCTTGCTTGATGGATTGGACACGATCGAATGGACAGATTCTCTGAAAGAAACCCAAAGAAACTGGATCGGACGTTCGGAAGGTGCTGAAGTGCAATTCAAAGTAAAAGACAGTGACCTCGAATTCACAATTTTCACCACTCGTGCAGATACCATGTTCGGTGTTACTTTTATGGTATTAGCTCCGGAAAGTGAATTGGTGGCACAATTAACGACTCCTGAACAAAAAGCAGAAGTAGACGCTTACCTCGACCGTACCAAAAAACGTACGGAACGTGAACGCATTGCCGACCGTAGCGTTACCGGTGTATTCAGTGGTTCGTATGCCATCAATCCGTTCACAGGTGAAGCAGTACCCGTATGGATCAGCGATTACGTACTGGCCGGATACGGAACAGGAGCTATTATGGCTGTACCTGCTCATGATAGCCGCGACTATGCATTTGCCAAACATTTCGGATTAGAAATCCGTCCGTTGGTAGAAGGTTGTGATGTTAGCGAAGAAAGTTTCGATGCAAAAGAAGGTATCGTGTGTAACTCTCCGCGTCCGGATGTCACTCCTTACTGTGATCTTTCACTGAACGGACTGACTATCAAAGAAGCGATAGAAACGACCAAGAAATATGTAAAAGACCACAATCTGGGCCGTGTGAAAGTGAACTACCGTCTGCGTGACGCTATCTTCTCCCGCCAGCGTTACTGGGGTGAGCCGTTCCCTGTTTACTACAAAGACGGAATGCCTTATATGATCGACGAAGCCAGCCTGCCGCTTGAACTTCCGGAAGTCGCTAAATTCCTGCCTACCGAAACAGGTGAACCTCCATTAGGACACGCAACTAAATGGGCTTGGGATACAGTAAACAAATGTGTCGTAGAAAATGAGAAGATTGACCATGTAACCGTCTTCCCGCTGGAACTGAACACCATGCCGGGATTCGCCGGTTCTTCGGCTTATTATCTCCGCTACATGGACCCGCATAATCATCAGGCATTAGTTGATCCGAAAATTGACCAGTACTGGAAAAATGTAGACCTATATGTAGGTGGTACCGAACATGCAACAGGGCACTTGATTTATTCTCGTTTTTGGAATAAATTCCTGTATGACATGGGTGTGTCTGTAATGGAAGAACCCTTCCAAAAGTTAGTAAACCAAGGAATGATTCAAGGCCGCAGCAACTTTGTATATCGTATCAAAGACACCAATACTTTCGTTTCACTGAACCTGAAAGATCAGTACGAAGTTACCCCTATTCACGTAGACGTAAATATCGTATCTAATGATATTTTGGATTTGGAAGCATTCAAAGCATGGCGTCCTGAATATAAAACAGCCGAATTTATCCTCGAAGACGGAAAATATGTCTGCGGATGGGCAGTTGAAAAGATGAGTAAATCTATGTTCAATGTAGTCAATCCGGATATGATTGTTGAGAAATACGGTGCAGATACACTTCGTATGTATGAAATGTTCCTCGGCCCGGTAGAACAGTCTAAACCGTGGGATACAAACGGAATCGACGGTGTACACCGTTTTATCCG
>OBZF01001031.1_pt1 | contig 9469 bp, 10 predicted proteins | sample 1495521 | NCBI WGS metagenome assembly OBZF01 (sample SAMEA2580234, study PRJEB22360) | human gut metagenome | biome: human gut; feature: human-associated habitat; material: faeces | place: Denmark | collected 2008/2010 | reverse complement strand
GAGAGAAAATCGCGCGACCTCCCCGGGCCCCCGCGCCGCCCCCCCGCCATAATAGTCCGGTTTCCACCGATTCCCGTCGCCTGGCGTCGATGATGGCGCACCCGTCCATGGAAGGGAGACTCGCGTGAACTGGCTTGCAATCGTATTGATCGTGTTCGTCGCGTTCTCATGGCTGATGACGCTGGCCCTGTGCAGGGCGGCCCGTCTCGGGGACGAGATGGCCGAACGGATGGCCGCCCGGAATCGCACGCGGGACGCCGGTGGGAGTGAGACGGAATGATGATGGATGATCATGTCGTGGAATACGTGTCGGGCCTGCCGGCCGTCAAGTCCGTGACGAACGGCCGCATCAGGTACACGGATGAGTTCAAGCGCCGCGTCGCCGCGGGCTACCGTCGCGGCGAATCCCCGGTGGCGATGTTCCGCAAGGCGGGACTCGGTCCGGAGGTCATCGGATACAAGAGGATCGAACGGTGCGTCGCGCGCTGGCGCGACCTCGCCCCGGAAGGGGACGGGAAGTCCGGCGGGCCGGCGTCCCCGGCCGCGCGGCGCCATGGCGTCTCCTCCAGTGACCTCGCCCTGCTGGGCGTGGTCCTCGCGCAGGAGGAGCGCATCAACGCGCTCGAGCGGCGTCTCGGCCATGTGGCCGCCGTCCTCCAGGGAATGGGGATGGACGCATGAGCAACATCGCATTGTCATGGGCGTTCAAATGCCATGTCGGCAACGCGTCCGCGAAGGCCGTGCTCGTCTATTTGGCGGACCGTGCGGACGACGACGGCACCGCCGCCTATCCGAAGATCGCGACCATCGTCGCAGTCACCGAACTGTCCGAACGGACCGTGCGCACCGCGTTGAAGACGCTCCAGGAGCGCGGGTTCATCCGCCGCGGAGACCAACGGTACGCGCGTCTCGGCAAGGGCGGACGGAACCGCCTGCCCCAGTACTGCCAGATTGTGTGGGACCTCGCGGTGGAATCCGACCCGTCGACCCTCAAGTGGATCGGGGAGACGCACACCGCGGAACGGGATCCCGCGACCATGGGCAAGACCGTGGACCCGGGGGCCGGAACCGTGTTCGAGAACGGCGAATCCGAGGACGTGCTGCCGGAAAACGTTGGAACCAAGCCGATTCCCAGCACTGCAAATCTCGCAGGGCTGGAAAAAGGGCCGGAACCGGCACTGCAAATCCCGCAGGGCCAGCACTGCGAGAGCTGCACCCCCAGCACTGCAAATGCTGCACCCCCAGCACTGCAAATCTCGCAGGGCTGTATATATAAGGATAAAACCCTCCAGGTAAACCCTCCTAGTAAACCCTCCTTCCCCTCTGCCCCTACGGGGCATCTCCCCGCAAGCGGGGCGGCCGCCGCCGAAAAGAATAAAACCGAACAACTCGACGAGGACGACACCGAGATCGCCGAAGCGGCCGGACGGGTCCTCGCCTCGCTCGGTGAGCAGCGCTCGATGCTCGGCCTGGCCACGCCCTCACCGACCAAAGCCGACCGCAAGGCCATCATCGGCCTGTACCGCAGGCTCGTCGACCAGGGAGCGCAATGGCCCACCCTCGTGATGGTCGACGCGATCGGCTTTGCCATGAACGGCGATTGGTGGCCCAAACGCATCCGCACCGGCCGGGCCTTCGCCAGACACTGGGACGAACTCAACGACGACATGATCCTTGCAGCCGGCCGCACAGACGGCGACGCACACGCGCAGACGGTTCCGCCGGCCGAGTCCACGGAGCCGGATGCTGCGCCATGGCTGCCCGACTGGGCCGTGAAGACGCTGGCCGAATTGGACGGCCAGGACGCGACGGCCGGAGGGGAGGCGACGGCATGATCACGCGCATCGACTGTTCCGAGGCGGGTTTCAACGAATTCCTCCTCGCCAACCCGCAGCTCGACGGGCACGCGGACCTGATCTGGCAGCTGCACGCCGTCTACTGGCGCAACAAGCGCCTCGGCCATCCCAAGGCCGTCGGTCTGCTGATCCAATACGCCCGGGCATGGGCCGCCCGCAATCCCGGCGAAACCGCCATAGGACGCCTCCAGGCCCGCAAGACGCCGATGACGCAAGGACGGCGGCCATGAACGGGCGGGACATGATGCCGGCCTGCGCGAGGATCGCCGCGGCCGACCCGGCCATGGCGGATCGCATGTGGAACACGACGACCGACGACGATGGCCGGGACCTGGTCGACGAACGGATGCGCGGCAAGGGCCGCGTGCTGTGTGCTGCGTGCCCCATGCGCCTCGACTGCATCAGCCGCGCTCTCGTCAACGGCTGGAAGGACAAGGCCGTGTACGGCGGGCTCGACTATGCGAGCCGCTGGACCCTCGCCCGACTGATCGCCCGCGACCTCCACATCGCCGACGGCGGCCTGCACCGGATCCCACGGAGTCGGGTCCGTGACTGGCTGGACGAACATCCGGACTGGGCCGAACGCATGCGCCGTGATGGCCGCGACTACTGGCGACGGGCCAAACGCCGCCAACGCTCGCGCCGCGAATACGCGACCGACGATCCGCTGTTCCTTCCGACCGAGCCCGTGCCGAAGGGCCTGGTCCAGGGCAGCCTCTTCTGACCGCTTCCCGTCGCGATTCGCGTGGGACGCGGCATAAACCGAAATACCGAAAAACCAACTAACTGGAATACCGAAAAACCGGATACGACATACCGAAATAAGGAGAAACCGATGAACGACAAGAAGAACCGCGAGCCGATGGTGATCGCGTTGGCGACCGGCAAGGGCGGTAGCATGAAGACCACATCGGCCGTGTTCCTGGCCTGCGCCCTCGTGGACCAGTCCCGGGGCGAGCAGCATGTGCTCGTCGCCGACGCGGACGTGCAGGGCGACGCGAAGGACTGGTGGTACAGGGCCGCCGAGCTGGACGACCCGCTGCCGTTCGACGTGATGTCCGCCGCGCCGGCCGACATCGCGCACCTGCACGGGATCAACGACCGTCTCGACGACCCCGTCGACTGGGTGCTGATCGACTCCGCCCCGTACGGCCGCGCGTTGGACGAATCGGTGAACAACGCGGACCTCGTGGTCATCCCGTCGAGCCCCAGCCGCATCGACCTCGACCAGGCCGTCGGGGTGAAGGACCTGTGCGACCGTCGCGGCGTCCCCGCCGCGATCCTCCTGTGCCGCACCGAGGCCAACACGACCGCCCTCCGCGACGCCCTAGTCTGGATCGACGCCGCGGACATCGCGTGCTTCGAGACGCTGATCCCGAAACGCCAGGACATCCTCAACGCGAAATCCACCCGCCCCCGCGGGTCCCGCCTGCACGAATACCGCGACCTGTCCGGCGAACTCAAGCAGACCATGCGACAGCTCAAGGACAAGGAGGAGGACCTGTGAGGAACATGAACCTGACGCCCCGCCCGCGCGACCTGACCGCGCTGCTCAACAGCGACCGGACGGATACCGCGATACCGGAACCGGTAGATACCGAAAAACCGAATACCGCGATACCGGAACCGGTAGATACCGAAAAACCGAATACCGCGATACCGGAACCGGTAGATACCGAAAAACCGGAATCCGGGGAGGGCTGGGTGAAGACCAGCGTGAGCCTTCGCGCCTCGACCCGACGCCGGCTCAAGACCTGGGCCGCCGCGCACGACATGCGCATCCAGGAGGTATTGGAGGACGCTCTGGACTCGTACCTGTCCTGACCCATCGATCCCCGTGACGATCCCCGCCACGGGGATTCACGTTTCCGGGTCAGACAGCGGCGGCGTGCCGCGAATATCGATGGCATCATCGCCGCTTTCGCCGACCATCCGGCTGGTTTCGAGGGTTTCTGCGCGGACATGTTCCGTTCGCTCGGATACACGACCGAGGTGACTCCTGCCTCCAGGGACGGTGGATACGACATCCTGCTGCGGGGCCGGGACGGCGTCATGTCCATCGTTGAATGCAAATGCTATGCACACGGCGCGACCGCGTAAAATCGATCCAGAGAAGAGATATTAAAGGGGGTTGGCTATGGACATGAGCAATCCGCTGACTGTAGTCGGAATCGTGTTGACGGCGTTCATCGTGTTGATGGTCCTGAGCGTGGTTCTGGAGTTCCTGTCGCATCCGATACGTTTCCTGGCAAAGATCGTGCTGAAGATCGCGGGCATACTGTTCGTGATACTCGCGATGTTCCAGATCGCCGATCTCATCAACAACAAGGGCGTGAAGTGGGACGCCGTGGCAGTCATGGTCGGCTGCGCCCTGGTCGGCGCACTGTGCGAGTGGCTGATTGTGCGTCCGAGCATGCTCGAACGCCGCGCCATGGAACGAGAGGCCATCGAGAGAAGGCAGAACGCCGAGCATGAGAAATGGAAGCGGTATCAGGATGAGCGGCACGACTGGGAATGGGAGCGCGACCGCACGATATGGAAAGACGGAAACGAGGAATGAGATGAACGAAAAGAACGCTGCGTCGGAGCCGGGGGAGAGGTCCTGTCTCTCGCGCACGGGCGTGATCCTCGAGATTGAGGAGCGCGAATACCGTCGACGTATTAACCGTCGATCCGAATTGTGACGGGAAGTATTTCTATCCAATCGGCTGATTCTTTCGTTTTCTTTCTGATCCCCGTAATGGCTTCTCCGGTACGGGGATTTTTCTATGTCCAAACTGATGCTTGCGGACTGGGACACCGATTGGAGGGTCCTGTCCTCGGGTTTCCGCCGATGTCCAAACCGGGGTGTGTCGGAAGCGTGTTTCATGGGAGTTGTATGCCCGGAAGGGATCCGGGCGCTTGAAAGGAATTCCTATGAAGCAGAGGAAATGGTTGAGCCGGATGGCCGCGACGGCGGCCGCCATGGCGACCCTGTTGACCGGCGGCGTCGTCGCCGGCACCGCGTTGGCCGCCGACACCGACGAGCCCGGCCTGACGGCATCGAAGACGGTGACCGCGACTGACAAGCCGAACGTGTTCGACGTGAACCTGTCGGCCACGGGCCGTGACTACGCGAAGAACAGGGAACATGCCCTGTTCGTTCTGGATCGCACCGGTTCGGTGGGCCAGGCTGAGTATGACGAGATCGCGAACGCTGTGCGTTCCCTGGGCAGGCGTCTGATGGCGACGGGCCAGGTGCAGGTGAGCGTGGTCCTGTTCGCCGGCGGCGCGGGGGAGGAGAATTCGGTCTGGTACGACGGGTACGAGAACATGGTGACGCACAGCACCAACCCGGCGGACCTGGACAGGATCATGGTGCCCGTCTCTACTACTACTACTACTCATAACGGCGTCTTCTATGGCTCCGAGTATGGCACGAACTGGGAGGCCGCGTTCGACGGTGCGTCGAACGTGATGGCGCATGAGCAGCTGCCCACGGACGTGTTCTTCTTCAGCGACGGACACCCCAACACATGGGCTGGCGCGGATGGCTACAAAGAAGAAGAAGCCTATTCCCGCGCGCTGTCCCGCGCGAGGGAGTTCGCCGCCTCGTACGGCGACCACATTCAGAACTTCACATCGATCGGTTTGCAGCGCGACGGCCAGGACCTGTCGAAGCTGGAGCATCTGAGCAAGGACGTGTTCGGCGCGAAGGCGAAGACCGAATTCTCCTCCACCGGCGACCAGGTCTCCGAGGACCTGGAATCCAACGTCGAAAATGAGCTGATGACCGGCGGTTTCGCCAAGGGCGTGACCCTGACCGACCAGCTGAGCGGCAACGTCAAACCGGTCTCCACCGATACGAAGGGCCGTCCCGGCCTGAGCGTGGGCGTGAGCACGGACGACGGCAAGGCGACGACCCTCGTTGAGGGCAAGGACTACGAGTACACGTACGCGAACAACCGCATCAGCGTGAGACTGCTGAACCAGCTGAAGGGCTCCCAGACCGTCACGGTCACGATCCCCGTCAAACCCACTGACAAGGTCCTCCAGCAGGCCGTCGCCGGACAGCCCGGCCCCGACACGGGAGACCCGGGCACCGGCAGCCTGTCCGCTGGCAAGCACGGCTGGTATTCCAACACCGGAACCAACACCGTCACCCACACCAGCCCAAACACTGGCGCGACCGGCACAAGCACCCTGCCCAAGCCCGTCATCCCCGTCCAGGTCGCCAGACTCCAATACGACAAGAATGCCGAGACCGCGACCGGCGATATGGGCAAGGACGCGGTAACCGCGCCCGCCGGCAGCGAGCAGGCCATCGCCGCGAACAAGTTCGCCAACGCCAACTACACCTTCCAGGGCTGGAACACCCAGGCCGACGGCAAGGGCATGACCTACCAGAAGGGCGACAAGCTGACCCTGCCGGCCGGCACCACCGTCCTGTACTCGCAATGGAAGCGGATCCCCGGCACCCTGACCTGGGTGAAGACCGACAAGGATTCCGGCGAGGTCCTCGCGGGCAGCGAATGGACCCTCACCCCGAAGGACGGCCAGCCGACCGCCATCACCGACAACGGCGAACTCGACCAGGCAGGGGAGGACGGCGCGTTCAAGCTCACCGGCCTCGACTGGGGCGAATACGAGCTCATGGAGACCAAGGCCCCCGAAGGCCACGACCCCATCAGCGCGCCGATCACCGTCACCATCGACGCGAAGCACACCACCGTGAACATCGGCGACGTGAGCAACGCGAAGACCCCCGCCAAGGTCACCTACGACCCCAACGGCGGAGAGGGCCAGACCCCAGGCTACGACGGCCACGTGGGCGACACTCCCGAAGCCTCCGAGAACAAGTTCACCAACAAGGACGAGTGCAAGGAGTTCGCCGGCTGGAACACCCAGAAGGACGGCAAGGGCAAGACCTACCAGAAGGGCGACCAACTCGACCCGCTCACCGGCACCACCATCCTGTACGCGCAGTGGAAGACCAAGGACGGCTGTCCAGCCGCCCCCGCCGCGTTGCAGGAGCTCGGCAAGACCGGCGCGGGCATCACGCCGATCGCCATCGGCATGGCCGCGGCCACCCTGCTGGGCGCATGCCTGATGATCCTGCGCCGGCAGCGCCACGCACGCCACGCCTGACATAGGCCGATTGACGAAAGAGCGGGGCCGGCCGGCCATGTGAACCGCGGCCGGGCCCCGCTCTTTCCCTTTCCCACCGAATCTTTAAAGGAAGAAATCCAGATGAAGAATCCACATAGTCTCGAAAAACCCGCCGCGACGCTGATCGCCGCGGCCACGCTGCTGGCGGGCATGGGCCTGCCCCCGGCCGCCCTCGCCGCGGATGGATCCGCCTCCGCCCCATCCTCATCCGCATCCGGCAACGGCGCGGATGACAAGGACCAGACAAACGCCGGTGACACCACCACCTGGACGCTGATGGGCGCCGTCCTCACGGCCGACGACAAGGGCACGCTCACCCTGCCCGACGGACAGTCCCTGCCCACGTTCGACAAGCGCCCCGACAATGCCAGCGTGCAGGGATCCGACGGCACCACCATCCCGCTGACCCTCGCCGACGCGGCCGAGGAGCATCCCAACCTCGGCGTGACCACGGGAACCGGCATCCTGACCGCCGAAGCGAAGGACGGCCACCCCGCCGTCCACGTGCCCGCCACCTGGACCACGGGCACGGCGACCACGCTGAGCGACGGCACCCCGTTCACCCTGAAGGACGGCGCATGGGAGGCATCCTACGGGCGCACGCTCACCCTGAAGGACGACAACGAGCCGCCAGTGAGGAACATCGGCCTGTCCGACGGGTCCAAACACGAGATCACCTGGGGCGAACCCACATTGCATGACGGCAAGGTCGTGCGCGAGGGCACCGCCTCCGGCGAGATCCAGGGCCAGAAATGGCAGGCCACCCTGACCGCCGAACGCGACACCGACCACACGGGCCTCACGCAGGCCGTCGCCGCGGCCCGCCAGGCATACGACCAGGGTGCCGGCGAATACACCGCCGCGAGCCTCGAGAACCTGGCCGACGCGATAGAACAGGCCGACGAGCTCGACCGGACCGGCGCGACCGACGAGGCCATGGACGCGATGCGCGACCGGCTCGCCGAAGCCGTCGGCAACCTGGACACGATCACCTGGAAGACGGACGGCACGACGCTCTCCCACGAGAAGGGCCAGGTCCACACCACCACGACCGACACCACCACCACGTACACCCGCCAGGGACGCGTCGAGGGCGACGTCAAGGTCGCGGGCACCGACCGGACCCAGCATTGGATCGTCTACGTCAGCGCCTCGCGCACCGAAGGCCACGTCGCCGGCCTGAGCCTGATCCAACGCAAGCCGGATGGCACCACCAGCCGACACGACATCAGCGGCTTCGACCCGTCGAGGCACGAATACGCGATCACCATGCCCGCCGACGCCGTCGCCGACCAGTACACCCTCGGCCACACCAGCGCCGCCGGCGACAAGGCCGACGTCAGCGAGGGCGACCCCGTCGCCCCGACCCTCGGCGCGAACGCATCCCGCATCCTCAAGACCACCCTGAACGGCGTGACCTACACCGTGACCGTGGACTTCGAGAAGGCCAAGCCCACGCCCTCCAACCCGCACGCACGACTGAACGGCCTGTACGTGGACCTCACGGGCAAGGCGGGGAAGGGCGCGCTGATCGACGGCTGGGACCCGGACGTGCTCGACTACACCATCCGCATCGGCGCGAACGACCCCGGCGCGTACATCCTGCCCGAGGCCCCGTCCGGGGTGAGCGTCAAGGCCGGCGACGTGACCCGCGCCGGCTACGCCACCACCCAATACTGGACCACGCGCTCGGCCGACGGCCAGTCGCGCACGTACAGCGTGACCGTCGTCCGGGACCACGGGACGCCGACCGCCGAGGAGGCGTTCACGCCCGGAGCCGCCAAGGACACCGACGGGCAGACGCCCGCCGCAAGCCGCGACGACACCACGCTCGTGAGTCACGGCTACCTCCTGGACGGCGAATACCACGCCGTGAAAGCCACGGACTACACGATCCCCGAGGGCGGCACGTTCGCCTACGCGAGCAAGCAGGGCCAGATTGTGCAGGTCTCCGAATCAAAGGTCAGGGGCATGAGCTGGAGGTACACGCTCAACATCCTCGCCCCGGACGGCGTGACCCTCGCCAACCCCGCTCCCGCATTCACCGTCACCTACCTCACCCGCGCGACGCACGAGGCCGCCATCACGTCCATCATCGTGGACGGCAGGGCCATCGACGGCTTCGACCCGTCGAAGCACGAGTACACGGCGCAGGTCGACAACATCGACCACTGGACCGCATCCGCCGACTTCGACAAGTCGACCGGCATGGGCGTCACCATCCACAAGGACCACGACAAGGCCACCATCACCGCCACCAGCGCCGACGGCCTCACCAAGTCCACGTACACGCTCAAGGTCTCCGAGAAGCCCCTGACGCTCAACCGCGCCGGCATCGACGGCGCGACCGTGGAGGGACTCGCCAGCACGGGCGCGGACACGGCAAGCATGATCAGTGTCGTCGCCGTGCTCCTCGCCGCCGGCGTCGCATGCCTGGCGGCGGGCCTGACCCGCAGGCTGCACCG
>OBZF01001005.1_pt1 | contig 9737 bp, 6 predicted proteins | sample 1495521 | NCBI WGS metagenome assembly OBZF01 (sample SAMEA2580234, study PRJEB22360) | human gut metagenome | biome: human gut; feature: human-associated habitat; material: faeces | place: Denmark | collected 2008/2010 | reverse complement strand
AGCTCTTCGCGACGCTGGGCATCTGTGCAGTTTGCCGCCATTGTTTCCGCCAGTTCAGCGTAACGCAGAATGTGTTTCTGCGAGGCTTCCAGCAGTAACAGCGCGGCCTGATAAAAGTGATTCTCCGGCTGTTGCTGACAATGTTGCTGCATCTGCGCCACCAGCTCCCCCAGCCCGTGATTCAGCAGGCGTGGGTAATCAATAATAATGTGCCCCTGGCCTTTATCTGTCTGGTTGATGCTGAAAATCTGCGTGCTGGTCGCGGCTTTTACTTCATCTGTCATCTGCCCGTTGATGAAATCTTTCATCGAACGTTTTTCCCAGTACGGGAACAACTCTTCACGGTAGATACGTTTATCTTCTTCACTGATAGCAAAGCGGTCCTGCGGACGCGTCGGGAATTGATCCAGCTCTTTCAGCAGCCAGTAAGGGTCCATTTCCGGCGACATAATCCCAGCGCGCGGTTTTACGGTGCGGTTACCGGCAATCAGTTCTTCATCACGAATCGAAATTTCAACATGTTCAAGGATATACGCTGTTGCTTTCGCCCGGCGCAATATCACCGGTTCGCCTTCGGTTTGCCGATGGCTGGCGGTATAAAGCAGCGCCCGCTCCAGCGAGATTTCACGGGTATTGGCAAACAGTGCAGTTTTGAGGCGAGAGATACGATTCGTCATGAGGAACTCCTGTGGGAAAGCGAACCCGCCCTTGCGAGCGGGAGAAGAACTTAAGCGGTTTGCGCCAGGTGAGCTTCAATTTTGCTCATAATGGCGTCAGCACGTTTTACTGCATCGCTGATGTTGACGCGCACGATGGTCTTGCCAGCAAAACGCTCTTCAAACTTGATGCCGATATCTTTGGTCAGAATCACCATATCAGCGCTCGCCACATCTTCCGCAGTCAGTTCATTTTCCAGACCAATTGACCCCTGGGTTTCTACTTTCACTTCCCAGCCTTTCGCTTTCGCGGCACTTTCCAGCGCCTCTGCTGCCATATAGGTATGGGCAACACCTGAAGGACATGCGGTTACTGCAATAATTTTCGTCATGGCTCGTTCCTCAATTAATTAATTTCAAAATCCAAATCCAGGTCGTCTTCTTTTTCATCAGTCGAAGACCCATTTTTACGCGCCAGACTTTTCAGCACGTTCACACAAACAGCCGTCACCACTGCTCCGACAGCCACTGCTGCGATATAACCCAGCTTGCCTTCAACCACCGGCAGCACAATCAGACCACCCCAGCCTGCATAGCACTGCGCACCGACCAGCGCCGCAGTTACTGCACCACAAACTGAACCGACCATGATGGAAGGAATGACACGCAGCGGATCGGCAGCGGCGAAAGGAATCGCCCCTTCAGTAACGCCAACACAGCCCATCACCAGTGCCGCTTTGCCGGTTTCGCGCTCTTCTGCGGAGAAATTTTTACGACCAATCAGCGTCGCCAGCCCCATCCCCAGCGGCGGGATACAAATACCCACGGCAGCGATGGCCACCACGGTATAAACACCCTGAGCAACGCAAATCAGCATGAAGGCATAGGCCACTTTGTTAACCGGACCGCCCATATCGAACGCCAGCATCAGACCCATGATCACCGCCAGCATAACAATGCTGCCCTGCTGCATCCCCTGAAGCCACTGAGTCAGGCTGTTGGTCAACGCCCCTACAGGCTCGCCCAAGCCCCACATCATGATGCCTGCGGTAATCAGTGTGCCGACGATAGGAATAATGAAGAGAGGCATCACCGAGCGCAGAACTTTATGCACCGGAATTTTCTTCAGGTAATGCACCACGATGCCGCCGATAATCCCGGCGATCAGTGCACCAAAGAAGCCCGCACCAAAGCTGTTACCAACCCAGGCACCGATAGCGCACGGAGCCAGCGCAGAACGCTCTGCAATGGAATAACCGATGTACGCTGCGAGGAAAGGCACCATCAGCGTCAAGCCCGCAACGCCGATATCAAACAGTTTTTTCAGATTTGGATCGGCTACGGCATCCGGCACTGCGCCTTTGCCATACAACATGACGGAAACCGCCAGCAAAATACCGCCCGATACCACGAAGGGAATCATGTGTGAAACGCCCGTCATTAAATGCTGACGGGTATTTTTCAGGATCTGCACCAACTCATTCATAAGCTGCTCCCGGGCTTGCGAAAGCCCATGTCCATATTTTTGATGGAGGAAACAATAGGCAATCGCAGGCGGAGCAAACAGTGGATAAAAAGGCCATTTACTGGACTTTTGTAATATCAGTACAAAAATGCGATCCGCCTCATAACTTGCGATAAACCGGAAGCATGCCGCAAAACAGCGTCTTGTGAGACGCGTCGCAAATTGACGGTTACATTACATTTGTCCAGCTTTTGGCAGATTTGTCACATGGCAGGCCGTTGCCGTGCGCTCTTATCCTGTAAACAGAAAACCGTACCGGGAGAGAGGCAATGGCCCTGATTGTGGAATTTATTTGTGAGCTACCTAACGGCGTACATGCACGTCCGGCAAGCCACGTTGAAACGCTGTGTAATACTTTTTCATCACAAATTGAGTGGCATAACCTGCGCACTGACCGCAAGGGCAACGCCAAAAGCGCCCTTGCGCTGATTGGCACCGATACGCTGGCGGGCGATAACTGCCAGTTACTGATTTCCGGGGCCGACGAACAGGAAGCGCACCAGCGTTTAAGCCAATGGCTGCGCGATGAATTCCCCCACTGCGATGCGCCGCTGGCGGAAGTTAAATCTGACGAACTGGAACCACTGCCGGTTTCACTGACCAATCTGAATCCGCAAATTATCCGCGCCCGCACCGTGTGCAGCGGTAGTGCAGGCGGCATTCTGACGCCGATCTCTTCTTTAGATCTCAATGCGCTGGGTAATCTTCCCGCAGCCAAAAGCGTTGACGCCGAGCAATCCGCACTGGAAAACGGCCTGACGCTGGTACTGAAAAACATTGAGTTTCGTCTGCTGGATAGCGACGGTGCCACCAGCGCGATTCTGGAAGCGCACCGATCCCTGGCTGGCGATACTTCCCTGCGCGAACATTTACTGGCAGGCGTCAGCGCCGGATTAAGCTGCGCCGAAGCGATTGTCACCAGTGCGAATCACTTTTGCGAAGAGTTCGCCCGTTCCAGCAGCAGCTACCTGCAAGAACGTGCCCTGGACGTACGCGACGTCTGCTTCCAGTTACTCCAGCAAATCTACGGTGAGCAACGCTTCCCGGCACCGGGCAAACTGACGCAGCCCGCCATTTGTATGGCTGATGAACTGACTCCCAGCCAGTTCCTCGAACTGGATAAAAATCACCTCAAAGGTCTGTTACTGAAAAGTGGCGGCAGCACCTCACATACCGTAATTCTTGCCCGTTCGTTCAACATTCCGACACTGGTTGGTGTAGATATTGATGCCCTTACTCCGTGGCAGCATCAAACGATTTATATCGACGGCAACGCTGGGGCGATTGTGGTTGAGCCAGGAGAAGCCGTAGCTCGTTATTATCAGCAAGAAGCCCGCGTACAGGACGCCCTGCGTGAGCAACAGCGTGTCTGGCTGACCCAACAAGCCCGTACCGCTGACGGTATCCGCATTGAAATTGCCGCTAACATCGCTCACTCCGTGGAAGCGCAGGCCGCATTCGGCAATGGTGCGGAAGGCGTTGGTTTGTTCCGCACTGAAATGCTCTATATGGATCGCACCAGTGCACCGGGCGAAAGCGAGCTGTACAACATTTTTTGTCAGGCGCTGGAGTCTGCCAACGGACGCAGCATTATTGTGCGCACTATGGACATTGGCGGCGACAAACCCGTTGATTATCTGAACATTCCGGCAGAAGCTAACCCGTTCCTCGGTTATCGCGCTGTGCGTATTTATGAAGAATACGCCTCGCTGTTCACCACACAACTACGGTCGATCCTGCGCGCCTCCGCTCACGGCAGCCTGAAAATCATGATCCCGATGATCTCCTCAATGGAAGAGATCTTATGGGTGAAAGAAAAACTGGCGGAAGCCAAACAGCAACTGCGTAACGAACACATTCCGTTTGATGAGAAGATCCAGCTTGGCATTATGCTGGAAGTACCGTCGGTGATGTTCATCATCGATCAATGCTGCGAAGAGACTGATTTCTTTAGTATTGGTAGTAATGACCTGACGCAATATCTGCTGGCAGTGGATCGCGATAACGCTAAGGTTACTCGTCACTACAACAGCCTGAATCCGGCATTCTTGCGGGCGCTCGATTACGCCGTGCAGGCGGTGCATCGCCAGGGCAAATGGATTGGTCTGTGCGGTGAGCTGGGAGCGAAAGGTTCCGTGCTGCCGTTGCTGGTCGGCTTAGGGCTGGATGAACTCAGCATGAGCGCACCATCAATTCCGGCGGCGAAAGCGCGGATGGCGCAACTTGATAGCCGTGAGTGCCGCAAGTTGCTCAACCAAGCAATGGCCTGCCGTACTTCGCTGGAAGTGGAACACCTGCTGGCGCAATTCCGCATGACCCAACAGGACGCACCGCTGGTCACCGCCGAGTGCATCACGCTGGAAAGTGACTGGCGCAGCAAAGAAGAAGTGCTCAAAGGCATGACCGATAACCTGCTGCTGGCGGGCCGCTGCCGCTATCCGCGTAAACTGGAAGCCGACTTATGGGCGCGCGAGGCCGTTTTCTCTACCGGTCTGGGCTTTAGTTTTGCCATTCCACACAGCAAATCAGAACACATTGAGCAATCCACCATCAGCGTGGCGCGTCTGCAAGCGCCGGTGCGCTGGGGCGATGATGAAGCGCAATTCATCATTATGTTAACCCTGAACAAACACGCTGCGGGCGATCAGCACATGCGCATTTTCTCGCGCCTCGCTCGCCGCATCATGCACGAAGAATTCCGTAACGCGCTGGTTAACGCCGCCTCTGCCGACGCTATCGCCAGCCTGCTGCAACATGAACTGGAACTGTAAAAGGAAACATCATGGAACTGTATCTGGACACCGCTAACGTCGCAGAAGTCGAACGTCTGGCACGCATATTCCCCATTGCCGGGGTGACAACTAACCCGAGCATTATCGCTGCCAGCAAGGAGTCCATATGGGAAGTTCTGCCGCGTCTGCAAAAAGCGATTGGTGATGAGGGCATTCTGTTTGCTCAGACTATGAGTCGTGACGCGCAGGGTATGGTGGAAGAAGCGAAGCGCCTGCGCGACGCCATTCCGGGCATTGTGGTGAAAATCCCGGTGACTTCCGAAGGTCTGGCCGCCATTAAGATGCTGAAAAAAGAGGGTATTACTACGCTTGGCACCGCAGTGTACAGTGCTGCACAAGGGTTACTGGCCGCGCTGGCAGGGGCAAAATACGTTGCTCCGTATGTTAACCGCGTAGATGCCCAGGGCGGGGACGGCATTCGTACGGTTCAGGAGCTGCAAGCGCTGTTAGAAATGCACGCACCAGAAAGCATGGTGCTGGCGGCCAGCTTTAAAACGCCGCGTCAGGCGCTGGACTGTTTACTGGCAGGATGTGAATCCATCACCCTGCCCTTAGATGTAGCGCAACAAATGCTCAACACCCCTGCGGTAGAGTCAGCTATAGAGAAGTTCGAACACGACTGGAATGCCGCATTTGGCACTACTCATCTCTAAAGGAGCAATTATGGACCACATTATTCAATCACCGGGTAAATACATCCAGGGCGCTGATGTGATTAATCGTCTGGGCGAATACCTGAAGCCGCTGGCAGAACGCTGGTTAGTGGTGGGTGACAAATTTGTTTTAGGTTTTACTCAATCCACTGTCGAGAAAAGCTTTAAAGATGCTGGACTGGTAGTAGAAATTGCGCCGTTTGGCGGTGAATGTTCGCAAAATGAGATCGACCGTCTGCGTGGCATCGCGGAGACTGCGCAGTGTGGCGCAATTCTCGGTATCGGTGGCGGAAAAACCCTCGATACTGCCAAAGCACTGGCACATTTCATGGGTGTTCCGGTAGCGATCGCACCGACTATCGCCTCTACCGATGCACCGTGCAGCGCATTGTCTGTTATCTACACCGATGAGGGTGAGTTTGACCGCTATCTGCTGTTGCCAAATAACCCGAATATGGTCATTGTCGACACCAAAATCGTCGCGGGCGCACCTGCACGTCTGTTAGCAGCGGGTATCGGCGATGCGCTGGCAACCTGGTTTGAAGCGCGTGCTTGCTCTCGTAGCGGCGCGACCACCATGGCGGGCGGCAAGTGCACCCAGGCGGCGCTGGCACTGGCTGAACTGTGCTACAACACCCTGCTGGAAGAAGGCGAAAAAGCGATGCTTGCCGCCGAACAGCATGTAGTAACCCCGGCGCTGGAGCGCGTGATTGAAGCGAACACCTATTTGAGCGGCGTTGGTTTTGAAAGCGGCGGGCTGGCTGCGGCTCACGCGGTGCATAACGGCCTGACCGCTATCCCGGACGCGCATCACTATTATCACGGTGAAAAAGTGGCATTTGGTACGCTGACGCAGCTGGTTCTGGAAAACGCACCGGTTGAGGAAATCGAAACCGTAGCTGCACTTAGCCATGCGGTAGGTTTGCCAATAACTCTCGCTCAACTGGATATTAAAGAAGATGTCCCGGCGAAAATGCGAATTGTGGCAGAAGCGGCATGTGCAGAAGGTGAAACCATTCACAACATGCCTGGCGGCGCGACGCCAGATCAGGTTTACGCCGCTCTGCTGGTAGCCGACCAGTACGGTCAGCGTTTCCTGCAAGAGTGGGAATAACCTACTCCAAACTCCCGGCTTGTCCGGGAGTTTGAACGCAAAATTGCCTGATGCGCTACGTTTATCAAGCCTACGAAATCTCTGCAATATATTGAATATGCGTGCTTTTGTAGGCCGGATAAGGCGTTCACTCCGCATCCGGCACTCTGTGCCAGTAATCTGAAACTCCCACGTTGTTCAGGAGTTTTTTATCCGCTTCTGGACATTTTCTCCACAGAACAATCGTTAGCCCGGAAGGTCGAATCTGTGACTCTTATTTTCACGGACGAACCAGATGAAAGCTTCACTGGCGCTGCTCAGCCTGCTAACGGCATTTACCAGCCACTCCTTAAAATCTCCCGCCGTTCCACCAACCGTGGTACAAATCCAGGCCAATACCAACCTTGCCATCGCAGACGGTGCCAGACAGCAAATCGGCAGCACGCTATTTTACGATCCGGCGTATATGCAGCTTACCTATCCTGGCGGTGATGTCCCGCAAGAACGCGGGGTATGTTCCGATGTGGTGATCCGTGCATTGCGCAGCCAGAAGGTCGATTTGCAGAAACTGGTGCACGAAGATATGGCGAAGAATTTTGCCGAGTACCCGCAAAAATGGCAGTTAAAGCGCCCGGACAGCAACATCGATCACCGTCGGGTGCCTAATCTGGAAACCTGGTTTACCCGCCACTTTTCTTCATAAAACACGCCCCATCAGCAAGAACCCCAGTGACTATCAAGCGGGCGATATTGTCTCCTGGCGACTGGATAACGGACTGGCACATATTGGGGTGGTGTCAGATGGCTTCGCCCGCGACGGTACGCCGCTGGTGATACATAACATTGGCGCAGGCGCGCAGGAAGAAGATGTGCTGTTTAGCTGGCGGATGGTGGGGCATTATCGTTATTTTGTTAAATAAGCGATCGCCCCACATGAAGAAAAAATTCAGATGCTTTTTACACTGACAGCTTCTTTTTTCTTACGGCTCACCAGCGCCAGTGCCAGCACAATCAGCACAATACCGCTACCTTCAACGGCCCCCGGATTCTCACCGAGCAGCCACCAGGAAAAGAGTACGCCGCAAACGGGAACGGCCAGCGTGCTTAAGCTGGCAATACTGGCAGGCAAGTTTTTCAATACAAACAACCATAAGCTCCACGCCAGCGCCGTCGCCAGAATCGCACTGTAGGCCAGCGCCCAGAACACGGTGGGCTGCCAGTCAATTTCACGTTGCGGCACCAGTAAAGCGACCACACTCATCACCAGCGCCGCATAGAGCATCTGCCAGGATGTTAACGATAATAAATCCACGCGCGGATGACGGGTGTATAGGCGTTTAGCAACAATCGCGCTCGCCCCCCAACTGACGCCGGAGAGGATTGCCAGCATGGCACTTTTCATTGAAGAGAAATCGAGTTGCCACGGCTGCAACACCAAAAATAAGCCGAAAGCGGCAATCAGTATCGCGAAATATTGCCCACGTCGCAGGCGTTCACCGAGAAACAACGCGGCGAAAATCACCACCCAGAACGGCATGGTATAGCTTAGGATCGCCACCTTCCCCGCTCCGCCGCTGACCAGCGCCCACTGCGCCAGGCCAACCATCCCGCAGGTTTGTAACAGGGCAATGGCTAAGGTGTATTTAAACGGTGTCGGGCGCATTCCGCGACCACGTAATAAAAGGACGATGAATAAAACGAGAGCGCCGAAAATGCAGCGTAAGGCGGTAAAGTCGAAGGCACCGATGTAGCTGGTGACTTGCTTCATGAAAATCCAGCTATAACTCCAGATAAGTGTGAGCACAACCAGGCCACTGATTGCCAGTGGGTTGCTCTTTCCTGCGGCAGACATGAGAGATCCAGTGTGTAGTTTTCCTGTGGACACTATACGCCGGTAAAGAAACTTCAGCGACTGCCTGAAAGACAGTCGCTGAAGAAGGTCAGATTACAGCAGGTCGAAACGGTCGAGGTTCATCACTTTCACCCATGCCGCCACGAAGTCTTTAACAAACTTCTCGTGGGCATCGCTGCTGGCGTAAACTTCCGCTACCGCACGCAGGACAGAGTTAGAACCAAATACCAGATCCGCACGGCTGGCTGTGTATTTCACTTCGCCGGTTTCACGGTCACGACCTTCGAACAGCTCTTTCGATTCGTCAGTCGCTTTCCACTCGTAACGCATATCCAGCAAGTTCACGAAGAAGTCATTGCTCAATACGCCAACGCGGTCAGTGAAGACGCCGTTTTTGCTGCCATCGAAGTTGGCACCCAGTACACGCATCCCGCCCACCAGCGCAGTCATTTCCGGCGCGGTCAGCGTCAGTTGCTGTGCTTTGTCGATCAGCAGTGACTCGGTGGTGGAAACGTCCAGACGAGCGCGATAGTTACGGAAACCGTCAGCAATTGGCTCCAGCAGCTCAAACATCTCAATGTCAGTCTGATCCTGACGCGCATCAACGCGACCCGGCGCAAACGGTACATGAATGCTCAAACCTGCGGCGCTTGCGGCTTTCTCAACACCAACCACACCAGCCAGCACGATGATATCCGCCAGCGAGGCTTTACCAGACTCTTTCTGGATTTTCTCCAGAACAGGCAGAGCACGAACGGCTGCGGCGTTCACATCCCAGTCGCGCTGCGGCATTAATGCCAGACGCGCACCGTTGGCACCACCGCGTTTGTCGCCACCACGGAAGGTAGAAGCAGAAGCCCAGGCCACCGATACCAGCTCACTAACAGACAGACCAGAATCCGCAATCGCGAATTTCAGATCGATAATGTCCTGCTCGGTCGGGTTGTAGATCGGCTGCGGCAGCGGATCTTGCCAGATCAGATCTTCTTTCGGCACTTCCGGCCCGATGTAGCGAGATTTCGGCCCCATATCCCTGTGCGTCAGTTTGAACCAGGCACGGGCAAAGGCTTCGTTGAACGCCTGCGGATCGTTGAGGAAACGACGAGAGATCTTCTCGAACTCAGGATCAAAACGCAGCGTCAGGTCGGTCACCAGCATCGTCGGTT
>OBZF01001003.1_pt1 | contig 9765 bp, 8 predicted proteins | sample 1495521 | NCBI WGS metagenome assembly OBZF01 (sample SAMEA2580234, study PRJEB22360) | human gut metagenome | biome: human gut; feature: human-associated habitat; material: faeces | place: Denmark | collected 2008/2010 | reverse complement strand
TGAAAATGCAGGTGGCCCCACCGCTTGGCGCCAAGGCAGCCGCCAAACATACCGAGGATCATCATCCCGTCGATGCGGGTTAATGGCGATCCTTCCAGATGGATAATTTTAAAGTAACCCCACTCTTCAGCATGGACGCCGAACAGTTGCAGGAGCTGGCCGCCCCAACGGGTAAATTCACCCGTGACAGCCCAAAAGGTGCCAGTAATGCCAAAATAGTAAGTGGAGAGAATACCCGCCGCGATGACCGCGGGGATGGGCGCCCAGAATTTAATCAACCAGGCGTGTTTGAATTGCTGCCATGACATGAATGTAGCCTCTGAACTCAGAAGGTTTGAAACAAGAGTCGCGAATCATACACCATGCAAATTTATTTTCGGGGTAATAATTCACAAAAATAATAGTTAGATCAAATTTCTCTCTGAACCTGGAAAGGCTGGCGACATCAGGGCTTTAATGCCACAATCCTCTTTTCTTCTCATGCAGGACGAATGATGAAAAAACTCGCAATTGCAGGCGCGCTCATGTTGCTGGCGGGCTGTGCCGAAGTCGAAAACTATAACAATGTCGTGAAAACCCCCGCGCCGGACTGGCTGGCGGGCTACTGGCAGACCAAAGGGCCGCAACGTGCGCTGGTCAGCCCGGAAGCGATAGGCAGCCTGATTGTCACTAAAGAGGGCGATACTCTGGATTGCCGTCAGTGGCAGCGGGTGATTGCCGTGCCGGGTAAGTTGACATTGATGTCTGATGATCTCACTAACGTTACCGTAAAACGTGAGCTGTACGAGGTTGAGCGTGACGGTAACACCATTGAGTACGATGGTATGACGATGGAGCGTGTGGATCGCCCGACAGCAGAGTGTGCCGCCGCGCTGGATAAAGCGCCGTTACCGACGCCACTGCCGTAATGAAATCTCCCCGGCTTGCTGCCGGGGATGAATTTAAATCACCTCTTCGATAACCCACACGCTAACGCTGCCGCCGTTGCAAAAGAAGATCGCTTCGCCGTTTTCGTCAGTCACTACGCTCTCTTGTCGGTTCCCCAGAAAATCACGCCAGGTTTTATTACCGTAATTCTCTCCCAGATGAATGGTTTTTTCGCCATCATCCCCGTTCGACATGACCACCACGCAGCCGGGAAATTCGTCGGTGCCACTGCGGCTAAAGGCAATACAGTTCGGATGGTCGAAAAATAACGTCTGTACACCGTGGGCGAAACGCTGACGGGCGAGAATTAACTCATCAAGCTGTTCGATTATTGGCATATCTATCGGATAGGTTTGCCCGTCACCACCGACATCTTCGTAATGCGCACCGTAGAGGTCCGGATAGAATACCGAAGGAACGCCATTTTCCCGCAACAAAATTAAGGCGTACGCCAGCGGTTTAAACCACGGTTCGACTGGCGCTTCGAGGGCTTGCAACGGTTGGGTGTCATGGTTGGCAACGAGCGTCACGGCGTGGAAAGGATCGGCTTCCACTAATGTACCCGTGAAAATCTGCGTCATGTCGTAGTCGCGCCCCATGCGCGATGCTTCATGGAATTTCATCTGCAGCGGTGCATCGAACAGCATGGTTTTGCCTTCCACCTGATCAATATACGTTTGCAGTTTATCGACTTCATGCGACCAGTATTCCGCCACAATAAACAGCGGCTTTGGCGCAACTTCTTGTACGTGTTCGATCCACTCTTTATAAAACCAGGCTGGAATATGTTTGACCGCATCAAGACGAAAACCGTCGCATTGCGTTTGTTCCATCACCCAGCGCGCCCAGTATTTAATCTCTTCCGTCACGGCATGATTGCGAAAATCGATATTCTCGCCCATCAGATAATCGAAATTACCTAATTCATCATCAACCTGATCGTTCCAGCCTTCGCCGGTGTAGTCGTTAACAATTTTAAATATGCCATCTTCATCAGGGTTTTCGATATGGTCGATACCGCTAAAACATTTGAAATCCCAGATAAACTGTGAGTATTGCCCGGCACGGGCGGGGAAGGTGTAACGCGTCCAGCCTTCGCACTCAATGATTTCTTCATCAATTTGCGTACGGTCGTCAGCATTTACACGCTGCACGCGAATAGCTTCTTTTTCATCCGCGCCCATTTTGTGGTTGACTACCACGTCCAGCAGCACCGCAATGTCATTACGTTTCAGGGCGTCAATGGCGGCCAGCAGTTGTGCTTTATCGCCATATTTAGTAGGGATGCTGCCTTTCTGATCAAACTCGCCTAAATCAAATAAATCATAGGAGTCGTAGCCGACCGAATACCCGCCCGATGCGCCTTTATAGGCGGGCGGCAACCAGACCATATTGATACCAATATCATTAAAACCGTCGGCGCGCTCGGCCAATTCAGACCAGAGCTTACCGCCTTCCGGGTAATACCAGTGAAAACATTGTAACAGCGTGGGATTACGCATTCTTCGACTCCATTCAAGGGGAACATTAGAAGTGTAGCCGTAATCGGATTATTCGCGAGCCATCGACTCATTCAGATTCAAAAGAGGTTATCCTGCGGAGCCAGCACAAAGCCGCCCTGATCGCCATAGGCACTTAACACCGATTTTTGCACCGATGACTGACCGACCAGTTTCGCCAGTTCATCCATCCGAATCTGTAATAACTGCTTTACCTTGCTTTCGTTGTCGAGAATCAGGCGCAGCATCGGGCGGAGCTGCTCCTGCATCGTGGTGGACGGGTCAATCTCTTCAGTCAGATGTGCAATCTCCTGCACCGCATTCACATACGCCATCTCGCTGGCGATGAGTTCGTCCCATTGTTCTTCTGTTGCCAGGCGTAACATGAGCTGGCTTTTTTCGACGAGTTGTTGCCAGGCGAAATACAAATGCGGTGCGTGGTTCATCAGACTGGGTCCTGAATCAAAGAAGGGGAGAGTAACGACTCTTTCCAGGCATCGGCAATATTACGCATTAATGCTTCCACTTCTTCGACTGCGGAGACATCGTTGCGTAAATTGGCTTGCAGCAAGCGCCTGACCATATAGCTATAAAGAGCAATCAAGTTTTGGGTTAATTCGTCTTTGCTCTCTTCATCAAGACTCACCCGCAGTCCGTTCTCAATGATGTTGATCGCTTTTGACAAAGAGACGCCTTTGCCTTGCTGATTGTTGTCCTGCATAAACAGGCGCGCTCTAACCAGTGCGCTCAGCACTCCATCAAATAGCATGGTGACCAGCTGCTGCTGGCTGGCGCTCATTTGTGCATAGGCCTGGGTGCCTTTTGCCGCGTACATAGTTTCTCCTGAAGATTATTTCGAGTTGCTATTTGAGGTGTCGAACTGCTGTGTCAGATAGCTACTGGTGGAGTTAAGCGAGTTCATTAACACATCTAATTGGGTGAACTGGGCTTTATAGCGCGTCATTAAGGTATCGATACGCTCACTGGCTGCGTTGTACTGGTCGGTCAAATTATTCAGCGTTTTGCTGACGCCATCTTTTGCGGCCTGGATTATCCCGGTGGAAGAGAGCCAACTGGTCAGGTTGCTACTAATGCCGGTGGTTACCCCTGTACTTTTACCGTCACCTATAAACATTTCACCGATGCCAGCGGCATCTTTTTTTAGTGCCGTTTGCAGTTTGTCGGTCGCGATTTCCAGCTTGCCGGTACTGGCATCGCTGGTAATGCCAATCTGTGCCAGCGTTTTATAGTTTGAACTGCTGTGAGTATTGGCGAGCAAGGTTTTAAGCTGAGTTTGGATGGTACGCAGTGTGGAGTCACCAAGTAATGCTCCATTACTGGAGTCCTGACTTTCTGCTCCGGCATCGACAGCGGTGTATTTGGTTAAGCTACTGAATGTATCCTGCAATGTGTTATAGGCATCCACCCATGCTTTGACCGCATTTTCAGCTTTGGATGTGTCTTTACTGATGGTCAGTGTCTGATTACCGGTGGTGACGTCATTCAGGTTGAGTGTGATATCTTCCAGCGCGTCGCTGATAGTGTTACTGCTGTTTTCAATCTCAACGTTATTGACTGTCAGTTTGGCGTTTTGCGCGGTGACGCTTTCAATCATGCCATTGCTGCTATCACCCGACGTTCCGTTGTAACCCATAAAACTTTCCAGGGCGCTGTCGCCGCTGACGCTAAGTTTCATAGCGTTATCGTTGCCCGTATCGTTAGCGGTGATGGACAGACGATATTCGCCGTTTCCCACATTGATGATACTGGCGCTGACACCAGCTTTGGCGTTGTTAATGGCATCGCGAATGCCGGAAAGTGACGAGTTAGCTGCGCTGATATCAATCGTGACCGGATCTTTACCGCCGCCTTGCTGGATGGTCAGTACGCTATCGCTGGTGGCGATGGCAGCTTTACTGTCTTTTTGACTAATTTTTGTGGTCAGCGTTTGTGCCTGCGCCAGTTGGCTAACGCTAATGGTGTATTTCCCGGCAATCGCGCTGCCCGTGGTGGTGGCGCTGAAAGCCGATGAACTGCTGGTGGTTGAAGTGGCGGTAAATAAATCGGCTTTATTCAGTGCTGTGTTGGCTGTCTGGAAACTCTCTAGTGCATTTTTCAGCGTCCCGTAGGCGCTCAGTTTCGCGGTGTAAGAGCTTTGCTGTTTTGATATCGGCGTCAGGGTAGATTTTTCTGCCGCCTCCAGACTGTCAAGGATGCTGCTTAAGTCCAGCCCCGACCCAACCCCAAGCGTTGAAATACTAGCCATATAAATTCCTTAATCATGCGACGTATAGAACGAATACCGGGGTTATCGGCGTAAGCTGGGCAAAGTTTACGATTTATTTTTTGGCTTAATGACACGAACAGCAACGAGGAAGGGGAGTATTTCGACCGCTAGAAAAAAATTCTAAAGGTTGTGAGTGACCAGACGATAACAGGGTTGACGGCGACGAAGCCGAAGGGTGGAAGCCCAATACTTAAACCGTAGACTTGAAAACAGGAAAATGAATCATGGCACAAGTCATTAATACCAACAGCCTCTCGCTGATCACTCAGAACAACATCAACAAAAACCAGTCTGCGCTGTCGACTTCTATCGAGCGCCTCTCTTCTGGTCTGCGCATTAACAGCGCTAAAGACGACGCTGCGGGCCAGGCGATTGCTAACCGCTTCACTTCTAACATCAAAGGTCTGACTCAGGCCGCACGTAACGCCAACGACGGTATCTCTCTGGCGCAGACCACTGAAGGCGCACTGTCTGAAATCAACAACAACTTGCAGCGTGTTCGTGAGCTGACCGTTCAGGCCACTACCGGTACTAACTCTGATTCTGACCTGTCTTCAATCCAGGACGAAATCAAATCCCGCTTGGCTGAAATCGATCGTGTCTCTGGTCAGACCCAGTTCAACGGCGTGAACGTGCTGGCTAAAAACGGTTCTCTGAATATTCAGGTTGGCGCGAATGATGGGCAGACCATCTCTATCGATTTGCAGAAAATAGACTCTTCTGCCCTTGGTTTAAGTGGTTTTAGTGTTGCCGGTGGGGCGCTAAAATTAAGCGATACAGTGACGCAGGTCGGCGATGGTTCAGCCGCGCCAGTTAAAGTGGATCTGGATGCAGCAGCAACAGATATTGGTACTGCTTTGGGGCAAAAGGTTAATGCAAGTTCTTTAACGTTGCACAATATCTTAGACAAAGATGGTGCGGCAACTGAGAACTATGTTGTTAGCTATGGTAGTGATAATTACGCTGCATCTGTTGCAGATGACGGGACTGTAACTCTTAATAAAACGGATATTACTTATTCAGGCGGTGATATTACCGGCGCTACCAAAGATGATACGTTGATTAAAGTTGCTGCTAATTCTGACGGAGAGGCCGTTGGTTTCGCTACCGTTCAGGGTAAGAATTATGAAATTACAGATGGTGTAAAAAACCAGTCCACTGCTGCACCAACCGATATTGCTCAGACCATTGATCTGGATACGGCTGATGAATTTACTGGGGCTTCCACTGCTGATCCACTGGCACTTTTAGACAAAGCTATTGCACAGGTTGATACTTTCCGCTCCTCCCTCGGTGCCGTTCAAAACCGTCTGGATTCCGCAGTCACCAACCTGAACAACACCACTACCAACCTGTCCGAAGCGCAGTCCCGTATTCAGGACGCCGACTATGCGACCGAAGTGTCCAACATGTCGAAAGCGCAGATCATCCAGCAGGCCGGTAACTCCGTGCTGGCAAAAGCTAACCAGGTACCGCAGCAGGTTCTGTCTCTGCTGCAGGGTTAATCGTCGTACCTGATTAACTGAGACTGACGGCAACGCCAAATTGCCTGATGCGCTGCGCTTATCAGGCCTACAAGGTGAATTGCAATTTATTGAATTTGCACATTTTTGTAGGCCGGATAAGGCGTATACGCCGCATCCGGCAACATGAATGGTAATTTGTCAGCAACGTGCTTCCCCGCCACCGGCGGGGTTTTTTCTGCCCGCAATTTACCGGTAACCCCCAAATAACCCCTCATTTCACCCACTAATCGTCCGATTAAAAACCCTGCAGAAACGGATAATCATGCCGATAACTCATATAACGCAGGGCTGTTTATCGTGAATTCACTCTATACCGCTGAAGGTGTAATGGATAAACACTCGCTGTGGCAGCGTTATGTCCCGCTGGTGCGTCACGAAGCATTGCGCCTGCAGGTTCGACTGCCCGCGAGCGTGGAACTTGACGATCTGCTACAGGCGGGCGGCATTGGGTTACTTAATGCCGTCGAACGCTATGACGCCCTACAAGGAACGGCATTTACAACTTACGCAGTGCAGCGTATCCGTGGCGCTATGCTGGATGAACTTCGCAGCCGTGACTGGGTGCCGCGCAGCGTGCGACGCAACGCGCGTGAAGTGGCACAGGCAATAGGGCAACTGGAGCAGGAACTTGGCCGCAACGCCACGGAAACTGAGGTAGCGGAACGTTTAGGGATAGATATTGCCGATTATCGCCAAATGTTGCTCGACACCAATAACAGCCAGCTCTTCTCCTACGATGAGTGGCGCGAAGAGCACGGCGATAGCATCGAACTGGTTACTGATGATCATCAGCGAGAAAACCCGCTACAACAACTGCTGGACAGTAATCTGCGCCAGCGGGTGATGGAAGCCATCGAAACGTTGCCGGAGCGCGAAAAACTGGTATTAACCCTCTATTACCAGGAAGAGCTGAACCTCAAAGAGATTGGTGCAGTGCTGGAGGTCGGGGAATCGCGGGTCAGTCAGTTACACAGCCAGGCTATTAAACGGTTACGCACTAAACTGGGTAAGTTATAACGTCAGTAAATGCCGCACTTTAACTTTGACTACCAGGAGTTCTTAATGATGGTGCAGCACCTGAAAAGACGGCCATTAAGCCGCTATCTTAAAGACTTTAAACACAGCCAGACCCATTGCGCGCATTGCCGTAAATTACTCGATCGCATTACCTTAGTTCGCGACGGCAAAATAGTGAATAAAATCGAGATTTCCCGCCTGGACACGCTGCTTGATGAAAATGGCTGGCAAACGGAACAAAAATCATGGGCGGCATTGTGCCGATTCTGCGGTGATTTACATTGCAAAACGCAGAGTGATTTTTTCGATATTATCGGCTTTAAGCAATTTCTTTTTGAGCAAACTGAAATGAGCCCAGGTACGGTGCGTGAATATGTCGTTCGTTTGCGCCGTTTGGGGAATCATCTACACGAGCAAAATATTTCCCTCGATCAGCTGCAGGACGGTTTCCTTGATGAAATCCTCGCCCCGTGGCTGCCCACCACCAGCACCAACAATTACCGCATCGCGTTACGGAAGTATCAACACTATCAGCGCCAAACCTGTACCGGACTTGTGCAGAAATCCTCCAGCCTGCCTGCTTCTGATATATATTAAATAAGAATAAGATGTAGCGGAGTTGTTTTTGTGTTTACAAACAATGGCTCTACACTGCAAACAGACATAACAACATTCGGGGTGAATATGAAATTAGCACATCTGGGACGTCAGGCATTGATGGGTGTGATGGCCGTAGCGCTGATTGCGGGCATGAGCGTTAAAAGTTTTGCAGATGAAGGTCTGCTTAATAAAGTTAAAGAGCGCGGCACGCTGCTGGTAGGGCTGGAAGGTACTTATCCGCCGTTCAGTTTTCAGGGAGATGACGGCAAATTAACCGGTTTTGAAGTGGAATTTGCCCAACAGCTGGCAAAACATCTTGGCGTTGAGGCGTCACTAAAACCGACCAAATGGGACGGTATGCTGGCGTCGCTGGACTCTAAACGCATTGATGTGGTGATTAATCAGGTCACCATTTCTGATGAGCGCAAGAAAAAATACGATTTCTCTACCCCTTACACCATTTCCGGTATTCAGGCGCTGGTGAAAAAAGGTAACGAAGGCACCATTAAAACGGCTGCTGATCTGAAAGGCAAAAAAGTGGGTGTCGGTCTGGGCACCAACTATGAAGAGTGGCTGGGGCAGAATGTTCAGGGCGTCGATGTGCGTACCTATGATGATGACCCGACCAAATATCAGGATCTTCGCGTAGGCCGTATCGATGCGATCCTCGTTGACCGTCTGGCGGCGCTGGATCTGGTGAAGAAAACCAACGATACGCTGGCAGTAACCGGTGAAGCATTCTCCCGTCAGGAGTCTGGCGTGGCGCTGCGTAAAGGAAATGAGGACCTGCTGAAAGCAGTGAATGATGCAATTGCGGAAATGCAAAAAGACGGCACTCTGCAAGCTCTTTCCGAAAAATGGTTTGGTGCTGATGTGACCAAATAATCAGCATAATGACAAAAAAGGGCGCTTTCACTAGCGCCTTTTTTATTTACGCGTTTTCAGCGTGCATAATAAGAAAATCACAACAACACACATCGGAGGCTGTTATGCCACTGCATAATTTAACCCGTTTTCCACGGTTGGAGTTTATCGGCGCGCCAACGCCGCTCGAATATCTGCCGCGCTTTTCTGATTATCTAGGACGGGAAATTTTCATCAAACGGGATGACGTCACCCCCATGGCAATGGGCGGCAATAAATTACGTAAGCTGGAATTTCTCGCGGCAGATGCCCTGCGCGAAGGTGCCGATACGCTGATTACTGCCGGCGCGATCCAGTCTAACCATGTGCGGCAGACTGCCGCAGTCGCTGCCAAACTCGGTCTGCACTGCGTGGCGCTGCTGGAAAATCCTATTGGTACAACCGCAGAAAACTATTTAACCAACGGCAATCGTTTGTTGCTGGATCTGTTCAATACCCAGATTGAAATGTGCGACGCACTGACCGATCCCAATGCTCAACTGGAAGAGCTGGCGACGCGAGTCGAAGCACAAGGCTTTCGCCCGTATGTCATTCCGGTTGGCGGTTCTAATGCTCTTGGCGCGCTAGGTTATGTGGAGAGTGCGCTGGAAATCGCGCAACAGTGTGAAGGGGCGGTTAATATTTCGTCGGTGGTAGTCGCATCGGGCAGTGCCGGAACTCACGCCGGACTGGCTGTTGGGCTGGAACACCTGATGCCTGAAAGCGAACTGATTGGCGTGACCGTGTCGCGTTCCGTTGCCGATCAATTGCCGAAAGTGGTTAACCTACAACAGGCGATTGCGAAAGAACTGGAGCTGACCGCATCAGCGGAAATTTTACTCTGGGATGACTATTTTGCACCTGGCTACGGCGTGCCGAACGACGAAGGCATGGAAGCAGTGAAATTGCTGGCGCGGCTGGAAGGCATTCTGCTTGATCCTGTGTATACCGGAAAAGCGATGGCGGGTCTGATTGACGGGATCAAGCAAGAAACGCTGGCGACAGG
>OBZF01000983.1_pt1 | contig 10036 bp, 7 predicted proteins | sample 1495521 | NCBI WGS metagenome assembly OBZF01 (sample SAMEA2580234, study PRJEB22360) | human gut metagenome | biome: human gut; feature: human-associated habitat; material: faeces | place: Denmark | collected 2008/2010 | reverse complement strand
CACCAAGACCCCGAACCGTTCCCCGGCTTAACAACAAACCCGGCTTAATCGGAATGGATGATTGGATGTTCCCCGTCCCTGAGCGTGGCGACCGCGTCAAGGAGCATCCGGTTCGCCATGTCGGCGTTCGGGGAGCGCGACAAGGTCCAGGAGACCACCATCCCGTCGAAGCAGTCGACCACCGGGGAAAGCCAGCACTTGTACCCGTCCATGGTGAACTGGGTGACGTCCGTGACCCACAGCATGTTCGGCGCGTCGGCGTGGAAGTCCCGCTCCACGAGGTTCGCCGGGGCCTCGCCGATCTCGCCGGCGTAGGAGCTCCACCGCTTCGGCCGCTTCAGGTACACGGGCCGCATGGCCCCCTCGCGCATGATCCGCCTGACGACCTTCTCCGAGACGACGATCGGGTCGGACTCGTCAAGGCGCAGCATGCGGTGGATGGTCCGGTATCCCCATGCGCGCCCACCCTGCTCGAACAGGCCGGCGACGCGGGCCCGCAGCACGGCGTACCTGTCGCCCGCGGCGATCGCGCCGCGCTCGTAATAGTAGGTGCTGCGTTTCAGCCCCACGGCCTTCAGACAGGCCGCCAGGCCGAATTCACCCCTGATCGCGTCGACGACCCGCGTCCTCTCCCTGTTCGTCAGCATGGACGGGTCGAGGCGCGGGTCGTCGGCTTTTAAAACATCGATCGTCTCCCGCATCACCGCGTTCTCCAGCCGCAGGACCTCCACCTGCCGGCGCAGCTCCTCCACGTCATCGCCGGCCGCGGGCATCGGTTCGGCCGGCATCGGCGCGTTTCTCCTGTCCATCAGTCCCAGTATCCCCTCGCTCCGGTAGCGGCGCATCCACTGGTACACGCTCGTCGGCGTGCAACCCGCGTCGCGCGCCACGCGGGCGAGGGGCTCGCCCTCGAGCGCGCGTCTGGCCGCATTCGTCTTGCATTCCAGCGTATACGAACGCCTGCACGCGCCCGTGATCTCGTCGGCCTCCGCGTCCAGCATCGCGTTCAACAGCTGTTCGACCTTCTCCGACACCAACCGGTCCAGCTTCGTCTCGAGCATGTTCTCGTCGACCTGTAGAATCTGATTCGGCATGGTTCCGTCGCCTTCCTAAATAGGTTGATTTGGTTTGGCGACTGAAATCGTACCCGGACGACGGACCATGTCTCTCAACTCAAGCCTCAACCAAAATGCGCAACAAACCGGGCGTTATCAATCGGACACATTGGAGTCGGACAGGCTAAGCTGCATAGAACACCGCATCTAATCGGTTCGACACGCGCATTTCACTGCGCGACTGGACATTGACGTCCCTTTCGAGGTAATATCGAACCGGTTCGATACATACGTGAGTATGCAAATACGTAAACAACAAACAGACAGATGCGCACGCAAATTGCACCCGCGCCCATGAGCCAAGGGAGGTCCCATGAAAAACAAAGTGCAGCTCATCACATACGCCGATCGTCTCGGCGATGGCACTCTTAGCTCGATGACCGACATCCTGCGCACCCGCTTCGACGGCGTGTATGACGGCGTGCATATCCTGCCGTTCTTCACTCCGTTCGATGGTGCGGATGCAGGCTTCGACCCGATCGACCATACCAAAGTCGACGAACGTCTCGGTAGCTGGGACGACGTCGCCGAACTCTCCAAGACCCACAACATCATGGTCGACGCCATCGTCAACCACATGAGTTGGGAATCCAAGCAGTTCCAAGACGTGCTTGAAAAAGGTGAGGAATCCGAGTATTACCCGATGTTTCTGACCATGAGCTCCGTGTTCCCGAACGGCGCCACCGAAGAGGACCTGGCCGGCATCTACCGTCCGCGTCCGGGCCTGCCGTTCACCCACTACAAGTTCGCCGGCAAGACGCGCTTGGTCTGGGTGAGCTTCACCCCGCAGCAGGTTGATATTGACACCGATTCCGACAAGGGTTGGGAATACCTCATGTCGATTTTCGACCAGATGGCCGCCTCTCACGTCAGCTACATCCGCCTCGACGCCGTCGGCTACGGCGCTAAGGAAGCTGGCACGAGCTGCTTCATGACTCCGAAGACGTTCAAGCTGATCTCCCGTCTGCGTGAGGAAGGCGTCAAGCGAGGCCTCGAAATTCTCATTGAGGTGCATAGCTACTACAAGAAGCAGGTTGAAATCGCCTCCAAGGTGGACCGCGTCTACGACTTCGCCCTGCCGCCGCTGCTCCTGCACTCGCTGTTCACCGGCCACGTCGAGCCCGTCGCCCACTGGACCGACATACGCCCGAACAACGCCGTCACCGTACTCGACACGCACGACGGCATCGGCGTGATCGACATCGGCTCCGATCAGCTCGACCGCAGCCTCAAGGGCCTCGTGCCCGACGAGGACGTCGATAATCTGGTCAACACCATCCACGCCAACACCCACGGCGAATCCCAGGCCGCCACCGGTGCCGCCGCCAGCAACCTCGACCTCTATCAGGTCAACAGCACGTACTACTCCGCGCTCGGCTGCAACGACCAGCACTATCTGGCCGCCCGCGCAGTCCAGTTCTTCCTGCCCGGAGTGCCGCAGGTCTACTACGTGGGCGCGCTCGCCGGCCGCAACGACATGGAACTGCTGCGCAAGACCAACAACGGCCGTGACATCAATCGCCATTACTACTCCACCGCCGAAATCGACGAAAACCTCGAGCGCCCGGTGGTGAAGGCCCTGAACGCCCTGGCCAAGTTCCGCAACGAACTGCCTGCATTCAATGGCGAGTTCAGCTACGAAGCCGACGGCGACACATCCATCACCTTCCGCTGGATCGCTGCCGACGGCAAGACCAAGGCCGCCCTCATCTTCGAGCCCGGCCGCGGACTCGGCACGGATAACACCACTCCGGTCGCCAGCCTCGCCTGGACCGATGCCGCCGGTGACCACGAGACTGATGATCTGCTGAGCAACCCGCCGATTGCCGATATCGACTAACCGTTGGCCCATAAACGCCACTCCGCTGTGCGCGCTCCAAGTAGTGCGTCCGGCGTAAGCTGGGTCCATGGAAAACAAACCGCCCGCAGTGCACTGAAGCTAGTGCGCTCGGGCGGTTTTGCATGTGGCGGGGTTGAAGGTCATGCTCCTGCGGGCGCGGCCCAAGCATCCCGCCGGAATCGACGAGACGAGCAGCAGAACAGAGAAAGAGCAGCATCATGTTGGAACCGTATGTGCGTCCGGGTATTGATGATCGCCCGGATTTGGACAAGGTCCTAAGTCCCGAAGACAAAGCCGCCGTGGCCAGACTGGCCATCAAGAATCGCCGCCGCCCGCCCGAAGCCTCTGCGGACCAGCCTGAGGCCCAGGCTGTGCGATTGGCTTCCGCCGGTTCTTCGGCAGGCGCCGGCGGATATGACCGCAGGAGCATGTTCCCGTCGCCGGCCGCCTGCTGCAGCCGCCAGTGTGGACACTCCCGCGCCGGATATGTCGTCCGCCTACCTCGACATGCGCGATCCCATGGTCGCCGTCAATGGCCAACGCCCTACCGCAGGTCAGGTCTCCCGACTCAACTGGGGTTTCTTCGCTGCTTCAATTCTGGTCGGCGCACCTTGGGTGGCGTTGAACACCATTGCCATGCCCAACGCGATTGCGCGTACGTTCGGCTATGACACTGCTGTTGCCGGTCATATCGCCATCAATCCGGCCACTGGCCGCCCGTTGCCCGTCGCCACCGAATTGGCGATGCCCCTGGCCGTGTTGGTGATTGTCGGCGTAGTGGCCTCCATGTTTGCGATGCCGCTGATTTCAGTGTTGTCCGACCGCACACGCACGCCATTGGGCCGTCGTACCCCGTGGATGGTTGGCGGAGGTCTGCTGTGCGCGCTGATCACGCTGATTCTGGGGCAGAATATCGGCATCATTGTGCTTTGTATTTTCTGGGTGTTCCTACAGTTCGCCTATGCGATGCTTTCCGTGCCGTTGACCAGCGCCATCAGCGAACGGGTGCCCGACAAGTTCCGCCCTCGCATCGAACGCTGGCATGGCATCGGTGTGATGCTCGGCCAAGCGCTTGGCGTGTGCATGGGTGCGCTTGGTGTGATGTTCAATTCGTTTGCGCCGTTTAGTTACACCGCCGTGCTATTTGCAGTGTCCGGTATTGCCACCGTATTGATTCTGCCCAAGGAGCCTTCTAGCGCTGAGCAGCCGAACCAGCTTTTTGACCGCAGTCAGGTACTTGACCAATTGCGCCCGCCGGCCCACGCTCCCGAGTTCTCCCGGGTGTTCGCCGCCCGTACGTGCATGATGGCCGGTGTTGGGCTGACCGGTGTGTTTCTGTGGTATCTCGTACGTTTCTGGGTTTATGGCAAGGCCGTGGTACTTACGTCCGCGCCGCTGACCATTCCGGCCGGATTCCTCATTGCCGGTATGGCTGTGGCCACATTGATCGGTGCCGCGCTCGCCTCCTGGGCCGCCGGGCCGATTTCCGAGCGAATCGAGGAAAAGAACATTCCCGTGGCCCGTGTGGTGGCCGGTGCCTGCCTGCTGTATGCCGCTGGTTTGGCGCTCGCATGGGGCCTTGGCGTCTGGTCCACCGGCACTGCCCGTGAAAACGGCATGCTGCTGTTTGCGTTGATTTCCGGATTCGCCTTTGGCGTCTATGATTCGCTCGGACTTGAACTGGTGATGGACTCTTTGCCCGACCCGCGCCGAGCCGGCCACGACCTCGGCATTTATGCGCTCGCCAACTCGGCCGGTCTGGCGCTCGCCGCCATCATCGGCGCGCTACTGGTGAACGCCTTCGAGCATAGCTTCGGCTATTACCTGCTCTTCCCGTCCGCCATCGTCATGGTGCTGCTGGCCGGAATCGTCACCCTCACCACCAAATCTGCCGAATAATAAACCGGTTCGAGTACACTGGTCAGCAGTGATCCAGTCCAGTACTCGCAGGGGAGCAAAACCATGGTCGGCATGCGCGACGTAGCCAAAGCGGCAGGGGTGTCCTTAAGCACCGTTTCGTTGGTGGTCAACAACACCGGCTACGTCTCGGCCGATATGCGTGCCAAAGTCGAGTCCGCGATGCGCCAGCTCAACTACATTCCCAACGAGCTGGCCCGCAACCTCTACCGAAACCGCACCAACACCATCGGCGTGATCATGCCGACCATCGCCCACCCGTTCTTCTCCACACTCACCGCGCATCTGCAGCGCGAGTTCGCCGCGCGCGACCTCAAAACCCTGCTCTGCTCCACCGCCGATACAGACAAGGGCGAGAGCGAGTACATCGACATGCTCCAGCGGCACATGATGGACGGCATCATCATGGCGGCCCACACCGAGCATCCGGCCGACTACTGGACCTCCATCCATCGGCCAATTGTCGCTTTCGACCGCACGCTCGGTGAGGGTGTGCCGGTCGTCCGGTCTGATCATGAACAGGGAGGCCGTCTGATTGCGCGCCAGCTCATCGATTCCGGCGCGCGCCACGTGGTGCTCGTTGGTGGCCCGCGTTCCCAGTTCGCGGAAGGCACCACTTTCCCCACGATTCGCTACCATCTCACCGTCGAGCGTCTGCTGGCTGAGGCCGGCATTGCCTGCGATTATGTCGAAGCCGGCACCGTGGCCGACATCGCCGCCCACGAAGCCACCGCATGCGCCATTTTCGAACAGTATCCTGATGTCGACGCCATCGTCGGCTCCGATGTGGTGGCATCCGTGGCATTGCAGGAAGCCTCACGACGGGGTATCGAGGTGCCTGCTGATCTGCAAGTCATCGCCTATGACGGCACTCTCATGGCCGAAACCGCCGGCAAACGCCTGACCGCGATTCGACAGGACTTCCCGGCCATCGCCGCCGCGCTCGCCGTCCGCATGGACTCACAGATCGCCGCCGACGGTGGCCCCGCCTCTCCGTCCAAGAACGATAGCGCTTCGGACGTTGACACCCAACCCACTCCCGAAGAAGTCATCCCCGTAGCCCTCATCCCCGGCGAAACCACCCGGTGACTCCTATCTTGGCTCCCCTCTCTGAGGCTGAGCTGTGAAGCAAACAGTCCAGTGGACTGTTTGTAGGCGAAGGCGAGCCGGGAGGCGAGCAGGCAGACTGCGGGCGGTAGCCCGTCTGTAATTGCGGCCGAGCTGGCGGCGTAGGCGACTGAGGGGAGCCGAGTCACGGCCGCCCACAGTCACCCATCTCACATGACTCCTACGTCACAATGTCCACAATGTGAACCCTTGCTGGATTGGCAAGACATACAAACCTATGTTTACATTCCAGTTCAGGTCGAACGGCCTGAGGAAATACCGAAAGGAGGCCACGCGATGACTGGATTCAATGCTTCTGCGTTTGTATCCGCACGAATTATTAGCCCGTCTTCGCTGGCGGACTAATTCGGCACTGATGCTTGAAGCCCCGTCAACGAAGGCAGGGCCAATCAAGCTGACACAATCGGCACGGCCCTGCATGATGCGGGGCTTTTTTTGTTGCGCTCACAAGGCTTACGGCAGAATCCCGCAGACGGAAACGGTAGCGGACAGTACACGGCAACAACACAGCGACAGAACAACAACCTCCCTGTGGGGCGAAATAATCGCCCGCCGATGAGAGTGAACGAGAGCAAAACAGGAGTAACAATGACTGCAGCAGTCGAAGAGACTGGCTTAGGGCAGGCGGCAGGTAAAGCCGCTACCTTGGTACGCGATTCGGTCAAGACCGTGATCGCCGCGTCGATGGTCGGTACCGCCATCGAATTCTATGACTTCTACGCCTACGGCACCGCCGCGGCAAACTACTTCCCGCACATCTTCTTCTCCGCGAAGGACAACCCCACCGTCGCACTGCTGATGAGCTTGCTGACCTTCGCCGTCGCCTTCATCGCCCGCCCGCTGGGCTCGCTGATCTTCGGCCACTTCGGCGATCGCATGGGCCGCAAGACCACGCTGGTCGTCAGCCTGATGACCATGGGTGTCGGCACCTTCCTGATTGGCTGCCTGCCCACCTACGATCAGGTCGGCGTTGGTGCAGTCGCCATCCTCTGCCTGCTGCGTTTCATCCAGGGCATCGGCCTGGGCGGCGAATGGTCCGGCGCGGCACTGGTCGCCACCGAGAACGCGCCTGAAGACAAGCGCGCACTGTACGGCTCCTTCCCGGAGCTCGGCGCCCCGATCGGCTTCTTCCTGTCCAACGGCACCTACTTCGTGCTCGAATCCTTCAACAATCAGGACGCGATGCTGGCTTGGGGCTGGCGTGTGCCGTTCCTGCTGTCCGCCATCCTGGTGATCGTCGGCCTCGTGGTTCGCGTTCACATGGAGGAGACCCCGATCTTCCGTATGGCTCAGGAGCAGAAGAAGGTTGTCAAGTCCCCGCTGACCGAGGTCTTCCGCAAGTCTTGGCGTCAGGTGCTGCAGGCCACCTTCCTTGTGGCTGTGACCTACACGCTGTTCTACACGCTCGCCACCTGGTCCCTCGCTTGGGGCACCAAGGAGCAGGGCGAAGGCGGCGGCAACCTTGGCTTCACCAACCAGGAATACCTGCTCATGCTCATGATCTCCATCTGCGTGTTCGCCCTGTTCATCGTGCTGTCCTGCCTGTACGCGGACAAGATCGGCCGCCGTCGCGTGCTGACCTTCTCCTCCTGCGCACTTGTGGTGTTCGCCGTACTCTTCCCGTTCCTGCTGGACGGTGGTCTGGTCGGCCAGAAGAACTTCTTCGCCAACATGGTGTTCCTGTGCGTCGGCTTTGCCCTGATGGGCATCGCCTTCGGCCCGATCGGCGCCTTCCTGCCTGAGCTGTTCGACGCCAACGTGCGTTACTCCGGCTCCGGCATCGGCTACAACCTGGCCGCCATCGTCGGCGCGGCTTTCGTGCCGACCATCGCCACTTGGCTGAGCTCCCACTGGGGCGTCCACTCCGTGGGCCTCTACCTTGCCGTGATGGCCGTGTGCTGCCTCGTCTCCGTGCTCACCTGCAAGGAGACTAAGGACGTTGACTTTACCAAGTGACGATGTTCACAACGTGAAAACCCCTAATTCCACTAAGTGAACCCCTACAGGGCTTTTCCGATGCGACGGGACTAAACCTGCATATCGGAAAAGCCCACAAGGAAAGCCACAACAGAATATCGCTCAGCGAAACCCCGCAGAACGCAAGAAAAATTCAACCCCATAAATAAACAAATAAATAAAAGGAGCGCCAAAAATGGCAGCAACTATCTGGTACGAGAAGGACGCCGATCTGTCCGTGTTCGATGGCAAGAAGGTGGCTATCCTGGGCTACGGTTCTCAGGGTCACGCCCACGCGCTGAACCTGCGTGATTCCGGTGTCGACGTGGTCGTCGGCCTGCGTCCTACCTCCAAGTCCGTGGAGTTCGCCAAGGAGCAGGGCCTTGAGGTCAAACCGGTTGGTGAGGCCGTCGCTGAGGCTGACGTTGTGATGATTCTTCTGCCTGACCAGTACCAGGCAGCCGTCTACAAGAAGGACGTTGAGCCGAACCTGAAGCCGGGCGCTGCCCTGGCCTTCGCCCACGGCTTCAACATCCACTACGGTTACATCAAGCCGTCTGAGGATCACCCGGTGTTCATGGTTGCCCCGAAGGGCCCGGGCCACATCGTTCGTCGTGAGTACGCCGCTGGCCGTGGTGTCCCGGTCGTCGTTGCTGTTGAGCAGGACCCGGACGGCAAGACCTGGCCGCTGTGCCTGGCTTACGCCAAGGCTCTGGGCGCTCTGCGTGCAGGCGCCATCAAGACCACCTTCACCGAGGAGACCGAGACCGATCTGTTCGGTGAGCAGGACGTCCTCATGGGCGGCATCAACCACCTGTGCGACCTCGGCTTCGACGTGCTGACCGAGGCTGGCTACCAGCCGGAAATCGCCTACTTCGAGGTGTTCCACGAGCTGAAGATGCTGGTCGACCTCGCTAACGAGGGTGGTCTGAACAAGGCTCGTTGGTCCTGCTCTGACACCGCTCAGTACGGCGACTACACCTCCACCGTCATCACCGAGGAGACCAAGAAGCGCATGCAGTATCAGCTCAAGCGCATTCAGGATGGCTCCTTCGCCAAGGAGTTCATGGATGACCAGGCTGCTGGCGCCCCGAAGTTCAAGAAGCTGCAGGAAGAGTACTCTCACCCGCACCTCGAGACCGTTGGCCCGAAGCTGCGCGCCATGTTCTCCTGGAATAACGCCGAGGCCAAGGACAAGGATGAGACCGAGTCCTTCAACGGCAAGATTGCTCGTACCCAGGTTCAGTGATTGTCGCCCCTGAAGGGGATTTAAGCTAGCAAACCGCCGTTCCCGCCCATACGGGAGCGGCGGTTTTGTGTTGTTGCGCGCAGCGAATCATTCTCAATAACAACTATGCGCTGATTTCTTGCAGGCAAACGAACACCGAATATGCAAGGTCGTTGATATCTCAGCCTTTCCCCATATGTGGGATTGTGCGATTCTGTTCAAAAGGGTGCAGAGTTGTTATCGAGAATCGTTCTCTGCACACGGCTGTCCATACTCCAATAGTGACCTAGCTCACGTTGTGGACTCCAGCGGGGCTGCGACGGCGTTCTCGGTAGGATTGAACTCGGTTTGAAGGACACAATCCTCGCAAAACAGGACTTATCTGCACACCGTAGATACCCCCGGCGCCCAGCGGCGCCACAACCCACTACTGAAAAGGAGTGCCAATAATGGCAGCACAGATCTGGTATGAGAACGACGGTGATCTCTCTGTTCTCGAAGGCAAGAAGGTCGCAATCATCGGCTACGGCTCCCAGGGCCACGCCCACGCGCTGAACCTTCGCGATTCCGGTGTCGACGTGGTCGTCGGCCTGCGTCCGACCTCCAAGTCGGTCGACTTCGCCAAGGAGCAGGGCCTCGAGGTCAAGTCCGTGGCCGAGGCTTCCGCCGAGGCCGACGTGATCATGATTCTGGCCCCCGACCAGTACCAGCGCACCATCTGGGCCAACGACATCGAGCCCAACATCAAGCCGGGTGCTGCTGTTGCGTTCGCTCATGGCTTCAACATTCACTACGGCTACATCAAGCCGTCTGAGGATCACCCGGTGTTCATGGTTGCCCCGAAGGGCCCGG
>OBZF01000967.1_pt1 | contig 10162 bp, 4 predicted proteins | sample 1495521 | NCBI WGS metagenome assembly OBZF01 (sample SAMEA2580234, study PRJEB22360) | human gut metagenome | biome: human gut; feature: human-associated habitat; material: faeces | place: Denmark | collected 2008/2010 | reverse complement strand
TGATAATGGCGAACATCGCGCCAATCAGCGCATCCAGCAGAATATCGCCGGTCAGCGAGGCAAAGATCACCTGAACGCCGTTTGCCTGGGTGATCGGCGTTACGGCCTGCACAATCAACTCCAGCGCCAGTAAAATCAGCCCAAGACCAATACCGACGCGGCCCAGTTGCCCGGCGCGTGACTGTTTGCGTCCGAGGAAAAAAATCACGCCGATAAAAATAAGTAACGGTGACAGCCAGGATAAGTCGAAGGTGAGAATACGCGCCATTAGCGCCGTCCCGACATCTGCCCCCAGCACAATGACCAGAGCCGGTGCGAGGGCTACCAGATCCTGAGCGACAAACGAGGTCACCAGCATGGTGGTGGCATTACTGCTCTGCACCAGTGCGGTAACGCCGATCCCCGCGCAAAAGGCGAGCGGCTTTTTTTCGACGCTCCGGCTAAGGACAGTACGCAAACGCGCGCCGAAGACGCGCATTACGCCGGTTCGAACAATATGAGTCCCCCAGACCAGCAGGGCGACGGCAGAAAGCAGGTGAAGCAGCGTTAACACGAGTTCAGGTTCTCCTTATCGTTATATGTTCCTGAAGCAATTGAATGACCAAAGGACCGGAAACACGCTGACTGGCATCTTTACTGTGCCTTTTGACATTCGTTTTTCCGGCTAAGATTATTCCAGCCTGTTTCCAGTATAAGTGTTTCATATTAATAAAGAGACAGGGCACTCATTGAGCGCCCTGTTTGTTGTAAGGAAAAGTGACAGATTTGTGAATCAGTCCGCGTCATACCCCAGATTCGGTGCCAGCCAGCGCTCAACATCGGAGACGCTCATACCTTTACGGCGGGCATAGTCTTCAACCTGATCGCGCTGAATTTGCGCCACCGCGTAGTACTTGCTGTCCGGGTGGCTGAAATACCAACCCGAAACCGATGCACCGGGCCACATGGCGAAAGATTCTGTGAGTTTCATGCCGGTATGTTTTTCCACTTCCAGCAGCTCCCAGATGGTGGCTTTTTCCGTATGTTCCGGGCAGGCCGGGTAGCCCGGTGCCGGACGGATGCCCTGGTAGTTTTCGCGGATCAGTTCTTCGTTGCTGAGGTTCTCGTTCGGCGCATAGCCCCAGTAGACTTTACGCACACGCTCATGGAGATACTCCGCAAAGGCTTCGGCTAAACGGTCGGCAAGCGCTTTCACCATGATTTTGTTGTAATCATCGTGCTGCGCTTCAAAGGCATCAGCCAGTGCGTCCTCTTCCAGCCCGCCAGTCACGGCAAATGCGCCGATGTAATCTGCTTTACCAGAAAGCTTCGGCGCAACGAAGTCAGCGAGACAGTAGTTAGCGAATCCCGTTTTTTCGGTCTGTTGACGCAGATGGTGGCTGACGTTGATCACATGGGTGCGCGTTTCGTCACGGTAGATTTCAATGTCATCGCCCACACGGTTTGCCGGGAACAGGCCCACCACGCCACGCGGATTCAGCGTTTTCTCGGCGCTTAATTTATCCAGCATGTCGTTGGCGTCTTTAAACAGCCGCTGCGCCTCAACGCCCACCACTTCATCTTCCAGAATGCGCGGATACTTCCCGGCCAGCGACCAGGTCATAAAGAACGGTGTCCAGTCGATGTAATTACGCAGAGTTTCGATGCTGGCTTCAACTTCCTGCACGCCGAGACGGTGCGCCACCGGCGGCGTGTAAGCCTGCCAGTCAAAAGCGAAATCGTTATCGCGCGCCGCTTCCAGCGTGACCGGTGGTGTGCGCGGTTTCTTACGCCCGTGCTGAATACGTACGGTTTCGTACTCCTTGCGGGTACGAGCGACAAAATCATCACGCTGAGTATCGGAAAGCAGCGCAGCCACCACACCAACGGTGCGCGATGCGTTCTGTACATACACCGTCGGGCCGCTGTAGTTCTGCTCAATTTTCACCGCCGTGTGCGCTTTTGAGGTCGTCGCGCCGCCAATCAATAGCGGGATGGTGAAGCCCTGACGCTCCATCTCTTTCGCCACGTTAACCATCTCGTCCAGCGACGGCGTGATAAGCCCCGAAAGTCCAATCAGATCAGCATTCACTTCTTTAGCGGTACGGAGAATTTTTTCCGCAGGCACCATAACGCCGAGATCGACAATTTCGTAGTTGTTACATTGCAGCACCACACCAACGATATTTTTACCGATGTCGTGGACGTCGCCCTTCACGGTGGCGATCACCATCTTGCCGTTGGTTTTGCCCTGCTCTTTGCTGGCTTCAATAAACGGTTCGAGATACGCCACCGCCTGTTTCATGACGCGCGCCGATTTGACCACCTGTGGCAGGAACATTTTCCCTTCGCCAAACAGATCGCCGACCACGTTCATGCCGTCCATCAACGGGCCTTCAATCACTTCAATCGGGCGCGTAGCCTGCTGGCGGGCTTCTTCGGTATCCTGCTCGATAAACTCGGTAATGCCTTTGACCAGCGAGTATTCCAGACGTTTATTCACTTCCCACGAGCGCCACTCCGCCTGCTGGGCGTTAGCGGTGTCGTCGGTTTTGCTGCCGCGATATTTCTCGGCAAGCTCCAGTAAACGCTCAGTGCCATCATCGCGACGATTAAGAATCACATCTTCCACCGCGTCGCGCAGTTCAGCGGGCAGGTCGTCGTAAATCGCCAGCTGCCCGGCATTGACGATCCCCATATCCATGCCATTGCGAATAGCGTAGTAGAGGAACACTGCGTGAATGGCTTCGCGCACCGGATCGTTGCCACGGAACGAGAAAGAAACGTTAGATACGCCGCCGGAAATTAGCGCGTGCGGCAGTTCGCGTTTGATGTCTTCACACGCGCCGATAAAGTCCTGCGCGTAGTTGTTGTGCTCTTCAATGCCGGTGGCAACCGCGAAGATGTTCGGGTCGAAGATGATATCTTCTGGCGGGAAGCCAACCTCTTCGGTGAGGATTTTGTACGCCCGACGGCAAATCTCGATTTTCCGTGCGCGGGTATCGGCCTGTCCCTGTTCGTCAAAGGCCATTACCACCACTGCCGCACCGTAACGACGCAAGAGCTTCGCGTGATGGATAAAGGCGTCGACGCCCTCTTTCATCGAGATAGAGTTAACAATGCCTTTGCCCTGGATACACTTCAGACCTTTTTCAATGACATCCCATTTTGAGGAGTCGATCATAATCGGCACGCGAGCGATATCCGGTTCACCGGCAATCAGATTGAGAAAACGCACCATCGCCGCTTCGGCGTCGAGCATCCCTTCATCCATGTTGATATCGATAATCTGCGCACCGTTTTCCACCTGCTGGCGGGCCACATCCAGTGCCTCGCTGTATTTCTCTTCTTTGATCAGGCGCTTGAACTTAGCGGAACCGGTGACGTTGGTGCGTTCACCCACGTTCACAAACAGGCTATCTTCGCCAATGTTCAGCGGCTCCAGGCCGGACAAACGGCAGGCTACGGGGATTTCCGGCAGTTTGCGCGGCGCTAATCCTTCTACTGCACGACTCATCGCTGCAATATGTTGTGGCGTGGTGCCACAGCAGCCGCCGACGATATTGAGAAACCCCGCTTGCGCCCATTCACGTATCTGTTTTGCCATCGTGTCGGCGTCGAGATCGTACTCACCAAAGGCGTTGGGTAGCCCGGCGTTCGGGTGCGCGGTGACGTAGCATTCCGCAATCCGTGACAGCTCCTGCACGTACTGGCGCAGTTCATCGGGCCCCAGCGCACAGTTCAGGCCAAAGGTCAGAGCTTCGGCGTGGCGCAATGAGTTGTAAAATGCTTCGGTGGTCTGCCCGGAGAGCGTGCGCCCGGAGGCGTCGGTGATGGTGCCGGAGATCATAATCGGCAGCTCAACGCCCAGCGCTTCAAACTCCGTTTTCACCGCAAAAACCGCCGCTTTGGCGTTAAGGGTGTCGAAAACGGTTTCAATCAGGATCAGATCCGCGCCACCTTCCACCAGCGCTTTGGTGGACTCTCGATAAGCCGCCACCAGCCCGTCAAAAGTGATATTACGAAATGCCGGATCATTTACGTCCGGAGAAATAGACGCCGTGCGGTTGGTCGGGCCGAGAACACCGGCAACGTAGCGCGGTTTCTCCGGCGTGCGCGCGGTCCACTCATCAGCACAAGCTCGCGCCAGTTTCGCCGCCGCAAAGTTGATTTCCGCCGACAGGGATTCCATCTGGTAATCCGCCATCGCAATGGTCGTGGAGTTGAAGGTGTTGGTTTCGATGATATCCGCGCCCGCTTCAAAGTAGGCGTTGTGGATAGCGGCGATCACTTCCGGTTTGCTGAGCACCAGCAGGTCGTTGTTGCCTTTGAGATCGCATGGCCAGTCGGCAAAGCGTTCACCACGAAAATCGGCTTCGTTCAGTCGATAGCTCTGGATCATGGTGCCCATACCGCCGTCCAGCACCAGAATACGTTCATTTAACTGCGCACGCAGTTGTTCCACTTTGCTGCTCACACTTGCTCCCGACACGCTCAACCCAGATTTAATAAAAATTCAACAAACCATACTGGCATAAACGCATCTGTGGTAAAAGCGACCACCACGCAACATGAGATTTGTTCAACATTAACTCATCGGATCAGTTCAGCAACTATTGCATTAGCTAACAATAAAAATGAAAATGATTTCCACGATACAGAAAAAGGAGGCTGTCATGGTCGCACCCATTCCCGCGAAACGCGGCAGAAAACCCGCCGTTGCCACCGCACCAGCGACTGGACAGGTTCAGTCTTTAACGCGTGGCCTGAAATTACTGGAGTGGATTGCCGAATCCAATGGCAGTGTGGCACTCACAGAGCTGGCGCAACAAGCCGGGTTACCCAATTCCACGACCCACCGCCTGCTAACCACGATGCAACAGCAGGGTTTCGTGCGTCAGGTCGGCGAACTGGGACATTGGGCAATCGGCGCACATGCCTTTATGGTCGGCAGCAGCTTTCTCCAGAGCCGTAATTTGTTAGCGATTGTTCACCCTATCCTGCGCAATTTAATGGAAGAGTCTGGCGAAACGGTCAATATGGCGGTGCTTGATCAAAGCGATCACGAAGCGATTATTATCGACCAGGTACAGTGTACGCATCTGATGCGAATGTCCGCGCCTATCGGCGGTAAATTGCCGATGCACGCTTCCGGTGCGGGTAAAGCCTTTTTAGCCCAACTGAGCGAAGAACAGGTGACGAAGCTGCTGCACCGCAAAGGGTTACATGCCTATACCCACGCAACGCTGGTGTCTCCTGTGCATTTAAAAGAAGATCTCGCCCAAACGCGCAAACGGGGTTATTCATTTGACGATGAGGAACATGCACTGGGGCTACGTTGCCTTGCAGCGTGTATTTTCGATGAGCACCGCGAACCGTTTGCCGCAATTTCAATTTCCGGACCGATTTCACGCATTACCGATGACCGCGTGACCGAGTTTGGCGCGATGGTGATTAAAGCGGCGAAGGAAGTGACGCTGGCGTACGGTGGAATGCGCTGACTTTTTCTGGCGGGCAGAGGCAATATTCTGCCCATCATACCTGAGTGGCAATAGAATAAGGGTGTCTGTTAATCGCATTGACGCCAAAATAACTTAATGTCATACACTTCACACACTTTTATTAACTCAGCATTATTTTTAAACATCAAACCACTTAATCATTAACAAAATCGCAAGATCTCATTCCACCGAAACTTTTACGGCTGCATTATGAGATTGAGCGATTTATGATATTTCTTTACCTGTAATCATATTAAATTTTTTCACTGTTCTGATAGTTAAAATTCAAGACATCAATAAACAATGAGATATTTAAATGATTACTCGTATCCCTCGTAGTTCTTTCTCTGCAAATATTAATAATACAGCCCAGACAAATGAACACCAAACCCTGAGTGAATTGTTTTATAAAGAACTCGAGGATAAATTTTCTGGCAAGGAGCTGGCGACGCCTCTATTAAAAAGCTTCTCAGAGAACTGTAGACAAAATGGTCGTCATATCTTTAGCAACAAGGATTTTGTCATTAAATTTTCCACGTCCGTCTTACAAGCTGATAAGAAAGAAATTACGATAATTAATAAAAACGAAAACACGACACTTACTCAAACCATTGCCCCAATATTTGAAGAATACCTAATGGAAATTTTACCTCAACGCTCAGACACTCTTGATAAACAAGAATTAAACCTAAAATCAGATAGAAAAGAAAAAGAATTCCCAAGAATTAAACTTAATGGTCAATGTTATTTTCCGGGGCGACCCCAAAACCGTATAGTATGCCGACACATTGCTGCACAATATATTAATGATATTTATCAGAATGTTGATTACAAACCCCATCAAGATGATTACTCTTCAGCTGAAAAATTTCTCACTCACTTCAACAAAAAATGCAAAAACCAGACTTTGGCGTTGATTTCCAGCCGTCCTGAGGGGCGTTGTGTTGCTGCCTGTGGTGATTTCGGGCTAGTTATGAAGGCATATTTCGACAAGATGGAATCAAATGGCATCAGTGTTATGGCAGGCATATTATTGGTGGATAACCATGCTTTGACGGCGCGGCTAAGAATAAAGAACACAACTGAAGGATGTACCCATTACGTGGTTTCGGTTTATGATCCTAATGTAACTAACGATAAAATAAGAATTATGAGCGAAAGCAAAGAGGATATTAAACACTATTCTCTGATGGATTTTATGAATGTAGATTATAGCCTCCTGAAATGGTCAAATGATCATGTTATTAACCAATCTGTTGCAATAATTCCAGCACTTCCGAAAGAACAGCTATTGATGTTAAAAGGATCTGTGGATGAAATAACCCCTCCATTATCACCAGCAACGATGAATTTGCTAATGGCAATTGGTCAGAATCACCAACTTACGCAACTGATGATTCAGCTCCAGAAAATGCCAGAACTACATAGAACAGAAATGTTGACTGCCTATAATAGTGGACATATGAACGTTATTAATACTATTTTTAACGCATTACCCACTCTGTTTAATACGTTTAAATTCGATAAAAAAAATATGAAGCCCCTCCTCCTGGCAAATAATTCTAATGAATATCCCGGTTTGTTTTCAGCGATACAGCATAAACAACAAAACGTTGTAGAGACGGTTTATCTTGCTTTATCTGACCATGCACGCCTGTTTGGATTTACCGCTGAAGATATTATGGATTTTTGGCAACACAAAGCGCCACAAAAATACTCTGCCTTTGAGTTGGCTTTTGAATTTGGTCACCGGGTTATTGCTGAATTAATCCTTAATACATTAAATAAGATGGCTGAAAGCTTTGGCTTTACGGATAACCCTCGATACATTGCGGAGAAAAATTATATGGAAGCTTTACTCAAAAAAGCATCTCCCCATACCGTACGCTAAATCTTTGCCTGCGCCGATACGCATAAACATCTTCCACATGCCCTTCACGTATGCGGTTTTGTAGTGCGCGCCAGTAATCAGCGCGGAACAGGTCGGCGTGCATCTCTTCAAACAGCGGACCAATACGCGGGTCGGCGCATAGCCAGTGGCGAAACTCTTCCGGGAAAACATCGCCCGGCGAGACGCTGTACCACGGTTCGCTGGCAAGTTCGTCTTCCGGATAGCGCGGCGGCGGGATGTCGCGGAAATTCACTTCCGTCATGTAGCAAATTTCATCGTAATCATAAAAAACCACACGCCCGTGACGGGTGACACCGAAGTTTTTAAACAGCATGTCGCCAGGAAAAATGTTAGCAGCGGCAAGCTGGCGAATAGCGTTACCGTATTCTTCAATGGCGTCGCGCAACTGCTGACCTTCCACTTGTTCCAGCCAGATATTGAGCGGCACCATCCGCCGCTCGATATAGAGATGGCGAATTACAATCTGCTCACCAAGATCGGTGATTTTTTCCGCTGCTTCCTGGAGCAGTAATTCCATTAATGCCGGGGAAATATGCCGCTTCTCCAGCACAAAGTTTTCAAACTCCTGGGTGTCCGCCATTCGGCCCACACGGTCGTGCTCTTTCACCAGTTGATAGCAGGCACGAACGTGAGCGGCAGACATCTCTTTCTGCGGCGCGAACTTGTCTTTGATGACTTTGAATACCCGATCAAAGCCCGGCAGCGTAAATACCAACATCACCATTCCACGAATACCCGGCGCTTCAATGAACTGCTCATTACAGCCCTGTAGATAAACGAGATATTCGCGGTAGCTTTCGGTTTTGGCGTGCTTCTGGCAGCCGATAGCCATATACAATTCAGCAGTGGTTTTACCTGGCAGAATTTCCCGTAGCCACTCGACCAGCGCTGCGGGCAGCGGTGCATAAACCATAAAATAAGAACGCGCAAAGCCAAAAACAATGCTCGCTTCGGTCGTCGTCAGGCAGGTATCAATAAATAACTCGCCGTCGTCCGTCTGGTGGATCGGCAGTAAGAAGGGCAACGTGCCGGAAGGCGTGATCAGTTTGCCCACCAGCCAGGCGGCTTTATTGCGGTAAAACAGTTCGTTCGCCACCTGTAAATGACTTTCCGCGAGGTTGTCTGTCCCCAGCGTTTCCGTCAGATGGCGAATGATGTAATGAATGTCACGGCTTTTATTCTGCCAGCGCAGGCGCAGCGGCAGGGCGTTGGATAAGCGGCAGAGGTGAGAGCAACTGCTGATAACGCGCATCGGTAGAGATTCCCAGCCGTGATCGGGGTGAAAGTCTTTCGCCAGCGGGCGGGGAATGGTACGAAAGCGGCGCTCTGGCTGAGAGCTAAAGATAAAAAGCCGCTCGGGAGTAAGCGAGCGGTGGTCAAATAACCGACAGTACACGGAGTTAAAAAAGCTCTCCGCAATCTCGAAGCGCGGGTAATCCGGCAACAGCCGCGTGTAATGCTCTTTAACGCGCAGTAAAAATGCCGCGTCCGTACTTTGGCCGTTAGTAATGCAGCGCAGTTGCTCCACGACCAGACCAACGTGATGATCGTAAAGATGGATACGGTTTTTCATCGCCTGCTGGACAGCATGCCAGTCGGCCTGTTCGAAACGCTGCTGCGCCCCGGAAGTCACTTCGAGGAATCGACCATACTGAGCGTCGAAGCCTTGCAAAATGGTTTGAGCAATCAGTAATTCCAGGCCACGCGGCATTTAGCGCCCTCATCAGGAGCAGAGAATTGCCGGATGCGGCGTAAACGCCTTATCCAGCCTACGTTCGGCAACGGTTGTAGGCATGATAAGACGCGCAAGCGTCGCATCAGGCATCGTGCACCGATTGCCGGATGCGGCGTAAATGCCTTATCCGGCCTACGTTCGGCAACGGCTGTAGGCATGATAAGACGCGCAAGCGTCGCATCAGGCATCGTGCACCGATTGCCGGATGCGGCGTGAACGCCTTATCCGGCCTACAGTCAGCAACGGTTGTTGTTGCTTAGAACTGCGATTCTTCAGTGGAGCCGGTCAGCGCGGTGACTGAAGACGTGCCGCCCTGAATAATAGTCGTCACTTTATCGAAGTAACCTGTACCCACTTCCTGCTGGTGAGATACGAAGGTATAGCCATCTTTCGCGGCGGCAAATTCCGGCTGCTGCACTTTCTCAACGTAGTGCTTCATACCCTCGCCCTGGGCATAGGCGTTTGCCAGGTCAAACATGTTGAACCACATGCTGTGGATACCTGCCAGGGTGATGAACTGGAACTTGTAGCCCATATCCGACAGCTGCTGCTGGAAGCTGGCAATAGTTTTGTCGTCGAGGTTTTTCTGCCAGTTGAACGACGGCGAGCAGTTATAAGCCAGCAGTTTGCCCGGATATTTCGCGTGGATAGCTTGTGCAAAGCGACGCGCCAGTTCCAGATCCGGCGTGGAGGTTTCACACCAGACCAGGTCAGCATATGGCGCATACGCCAGGCCACGGCTGATCGCTTGCTCAATGCCCGCATGAGTACGGAAGAAGCCTTCACTGGTACGCTCGCCAGTAATAAATTCACTGTCATACGGGTCGCAATCGGAGGTAATCAGATCCGCCGCATCGGCATCGGTACGAGCAACCAGCAGGGTTGGAACGCCCGTCACGTCAGCTGCAAGACGCGCCGCGACCAGTTTCTGAATAGCTTCCTGAGTTGGCACCAAAACTTTGCCGCCCATGTGACCGCATTTCTTCACTGACGCCAGCTGATCTTCGAAGTGAACTGCCGCTGCACCGGCTTCAA
>OBZF01000962.1_pt1 | contig 10229 bp, 8 predicted proteins | sample 1495521 | NCBI WGS metagenome assembly OBZF01 (sample SAMEA2580234, study PRJEB22360) | human gut metagenome | biome: human gut; feature: human-associated habitat; material: faeces | place: Denmark | collected 2008/2010 | reverse complement strand
CCGCCATATCCACCAGACCAATAGTCGAGGCGATGGCGGAGTTTTTCACCAGGTTCATCATCTCGGAAGTCATCGGCGGGACGATAACGCGATAAGCATTAGGCAGCAGTACGTATCGATAAGCCTGCGGTAGCGTCAGGCCCATCGCCAGCGCGGCATTCTTCTGCCCACGCGGGAGCGACTGAATAGCGGCGCGTACCTGTTCGCAAACACGGGCGGCGGTAAACAGCCCCAGGCAGAGCATGGATGAAAGGAAAAACTGAATATTGGGATCCAGCTCGGCCTTAAACCACATGCCGATTTTCTCCGGCAACAGCTCCGGGATCACCAGATACCAGGTAAAGAATTGCACAATCAACGGCACGTTGCGGAACAGTTCGACATACAACGTACCCAGACCGGAGAGAAAACGGTTTGGAACGGTACGTAAAATGCCGAAAAATGAACCGACGAGGAAAGCGATAATCCAGGCGCAGATCGACAAAGCGATCGTCACCTGAAAACCACTCCAGATCCAACCAAGATAGGTGGTGTTGCCGAACGGGGCTTGTTGTAAAAAAATACCCCAGTTCCAGTCTATAGACATAAATCTACTCCAGAAAAAAGAGGGTAGCAGCGTTAACTGCTACCCTCGAAGATTGTTACCCAGCGTATTGCGGTTTTCAGGCCCGATGGGGAACGACCATCAGGCGTATAGTCTGTCCGTGCTACGTAACAATCGAGAGGGCTGGAATTTCCGCCCCTGGTTCTTGTAATTAGTTTAGTGCCTTGTCATTCGGTTCTTTGAACAGTGCTTTCATTTCGTCTGACAGTTCGAAATTCATGTTCAGGTTTTTCGGCGGAATTGGATTTTTGAACCATTTATCAAACCATTTTTCCGCTTCACCGGAGGTCTGCACCTGAGCGATGGTGTCATCCATCAGCTTTTTGAACTGCGGATCGTCTTTACGCAACATGCAACCGTAGGCTTCCTGAGACTGCGGCTTGCCGACGATTTCCCAGTTGTCTGGTTTCTTCGCTTTCGCACGTTCACCGGCCAGCAGGGCATCATCCATCATAAAGGCAACGGCACGACCGCTTTCCAGGGTGCGGAAAGAGTCACCGTGATCTTTGGCGCTGATGATGCGCATATTCATTTTTTGCTCTTCATTCAGTTTGTTGAGCAAAACTTCAGAGGTAGTGCCGGAAGTGACGACTACGGCTTTGTCTTTCAGGTCGGCAAAATCTTTGATATCGCCGCCCTTTTTGGTCAGCAGGCGCGTACCGACCACGAAAATAGTATCAGAGAAAGCCGCCTGTTTTTGGCGTTCGACGTTGTTGGTGGTAGAACCACATTCAAAATCGAAAGTGCCGTTTTGCAGCAGTGGAATACGGTTTTGTGAGGTAATCGGAATCAGTTTTACCTGCAAGTCCGGTTTGTTGAGTTTCTTTTTCACTGCTTCAACAATGGCGTTGGAGTAATCCTGCGAGTAACCCACCACTTTTTGCTGATTGTCGTAATAAGAGAAAGGTACTGAAGATTCACGGTGACCGACGACAATCACACCGTTTTTGGCGATTTTGTCCAGCGTACTGCCTGCTGCCGGGGCGGCGTCATCTGCCTGTGCCAGTCCTGCGGAAAGCGCCAGGGCGAGGATTGCTGTGGCAGGTTTACGTAATTGCATATCCAACTCCTTTATCTTCTGCGTTAAGAACGCATGGATACCCGTTGTGAGTGTTTGTGTTGTTATCGTCTGCAACTTTATTGTGCAGTGTTGTGCCTGTTAGGTAACATTTAGTTTGGCTAAATGTAAAGATATTGCTGTTTTATTGTTTGTTTTTGCGAGATGTGCCGCACCATTCCGAAGCAAAATTCTTAAACCGCACCTTTTTGGTGCTACCGCTGATTTGTGGTGGTGCAACCTGGTTGCGTCGCGGCTGATTTCATCGCTTACACAGTAAATAAAGCAACTTACATGCCAAAAAATACTTAGGGGCGAATTAATTACGATTGTAATTTTAGGCTGAAAAAGTCATATTTCGGACAGAATTATCTTTTCGGCATGGGACGTTTGCCGGGATGATAACTGCACACGGGAAAAATGCTTTTTACCTGTCTTTTCAAGGAAGAAACACCTTATGTCTGCATCTTCGGTTAAGCCGTTAAATGTTCAATTACCCGCAATAACCCTTATCCTTTTTGCACTCTGTATTGGGATATTTTGTTATCTCGCACAATGGATGAGTTATGAAGAGGTCGATCAATCCGCACTTATCCATCTCGGCGCAAACGTTGCGCCTCTTACTTTGTCGGGTGAACCCTGGCGCTTATTGAGCAGTATCTTTCTGCACAGTAGTGTTTCTCATCTGCTGATGAATATGTTTGCATTCCTGGTCGTGGGAGGCGTGGCGGAACAGATTCTGGGGAAATGGCGACTCCTGATTACCTGGTTATTCTCCGGCGTCTTTGGTGGGCTCATCAGCGCCTGTTATGCGTTACGCGAAAGTGAGCAGATAGTCATCAGCGTTGGGGCATCCGGGGCGATTCTGGGAATAGCTGGTGCAGCGATAGCAACACAGTTTGCTTCAGGTACGGGCACATACCATAAAAACCAGCGGCGAGTATTTCCTCTGTTGGGTATGGTGGCGCTGACACTGTTGTACGGTGCCCGGCAAACAGGAATAGATAACGCTTGCCACATTGGCGGCCTGATTGCGGGTGGCGCGTTGGGTTGGCAGAGAGCGCGTTTATCTGGGCAAAACCGGCTTGTTACGGAAGGTGGGATTATTGTTGCGGGTAGTCTTCTTCTGACCGGGGCTATCTGGCTTGCGCAGCAGCAGATTGATGAGTCAGTTTTACAAGTCAGGCAAAGCCTGCGTGAAGAGTTTTATCCGCAGGAGATTGAACAAGAGCGACGACAAAAAAAACAACAGTTAGCGGAGGAACGCAACGCCCTCAGGGAAACATTATCCGCTCCGGTAAGTCGTGAACAGGCCAGTGGTGATTTGCTCGCTGAGATTGCCGATATCCATGATATGGCGATCAGTCGGGATGGTAATACGTTGTATGCCGCAATTGAAGACACCAACAGCATTGTTGTTTTCGACCTCGGACAAAAGAAAATCCTGCATACCTTTACAGCGCCCATAGCGAAAGAAAAGTCAGTCAAACATTGTGGTGGCTGTAAAGATCAGGGCGTCAGATCGCTGGCATTAAGCCCGGATGAAAAGTTGATTTATGCGACTTCATTTGAAGCGAATGCGTTATCGGTCATTAACGTGGCGACAGGGGAGATTATTCAGTCGATTACCACCGGTGCACATCCTGACAGTCTTATCCTCTCGCGTGATGGCACAAAAGCCTGGGTGATGAATCGCACCAGTAATAGTGTGTCAGCCATTGATCTGGTGGCTTATCAGCATGTGGCGGATATCCCGCTGGAGAAATACGACGGGACGGGGACGAGCGGTAAACCAGGCGCCTGGGTTATGGCACTTTCCCCGGATGAAAGAACATTACTGGTTCCGGGAGAAGGCAGAGGTAACATCGTGCGGATCAATACCATCACGCATCAGAAAGAAGACTTTCCCGCAGGTGATGCGCGTGGAACGATATCGGCGATGCGTTTTCGACCTGAAAACGGCGAGGTTATTTTTGCCGATAGTCAGGGGATTTCACGTATAAGCATAGGGGATCAACAAACCAGCATTATGACGCAATGGTGTAGCAGGAGCGTTTATTCCGTTGAGGGTATTAGCCCGGACGGTCAATATTTAGCGTTGGTGTCATATGGACTGCAAGGTTATGTCATCCTGCTCAATATTAATGCCGGGCAGATTATTGGCGTTTATCCTGCCAGCTACGTTAATCACCTTCGTTTTTCAGCGGATGGTAGAAAAATATTTGTCATGGCGAAGAACGGGTTGATCCAAATGGACAGGACGCGCTCGCTTGATCCGCAGGCAATTATTCGTCATCCCCAATATGGCAATGTGGCTTGTATCCCTGAACCGTAAGAAAAAGGGGCATGATAACCATGCCCCAAAGCTTAATGAGAAAGTACGTTTTGCTCATGCAGGATACATCAGGCACATCAACGTTTACGTGCTCGCAGACTCATCAGCACAGCGGCAAAACCAAACAGCGCCGTCAGCACCCACAGCGGCCAGTTGCCGGTACGTGCATACGGTGTGAGTCCGGTGGTCGGTGTCACATTAGTGGTCAACACCTCGCGGGTGAACTGCGGGATCATCGCCTGAATCTCACCCTGCGGGCCAATCACCGCCGTAATGCCGTTGTTGGTGCTGCGCAACAGTGGGCGCGCCAGCTCCAGCGCACGCATTCGCGCCATCTGGAAGTGCTGCCATGGACCAATAGACTTACCAAACCACGCATCGTTGGAGATAGTCAGCAGATAGTCGGTATCCGGGCGGAAGTTATCGCGCACTTGCTCGCCGAGAATGATCTCGTAGCAAATAGCCGCAGTAAGCTCAATACCATTTGCCGACAGCGGCGGCTGGATATATGGCCCACGCACCAACGACGACATCGGCAGATCAAAGAACGGTGCTAACGGACGCAGAATCGACTCCAGCGGGACAAACTCGCCAAACGGCACCAGATGGTTTTTGTTATAGCGATCGGCTGATTCGTAGCTGTACGGTGCACCTTTACCCAGTGTGATGATGGTGTTGTAGGTATCGTAGCGGTTCTGCTTATTGAGACGCGCGTCGACAATCCCGGTTACGAGCGAGCTACCTTTATCACGCAACTCACCGTCCAGTGCTTTGAGGAACGGTTGCTGATTAATTTCCAGATCGGTTATCGCCGACTCCGGCCAGATAATCAACGATGATTTGCCCAGCAGCGGTGCCGTTGCGTTGTAGTAAATCTTCAGCGTATTAAGAAGCTGGTCTCCGTCCCATTTCAGTGATTGCGGAATATCGCCCTGAACCATCGAAACCTGAATGGTTTTCTCCGGTTGCGGGGTAAACCATTGGATGGAACGCAGCGGGAAGGGAAGGGCAAACAGCACGACGGCCACCACCAGCGGACGCCAGTTGCGTTTGACTAACGCCAGTGCCAGCAGGCCGCTAACCATCATCAGCAGGAAGTTAATGGCTTCCACGCCCATTATTGGTGCCAGCCCTTTTAACGGGCCATCAATCTGGCTATAGCCGAACTGTAACCACGGGAAGCCAGTCAGCACCCAACCGCGCAGAAACTCGGTCACTTGCCAGAGAGCAGGGGCGGCAATCGCCACGCGCAGCCAGGTGGTTTTCGGCCACAGGCGCGACAGCACGCCAGCAAACAGTCCGGTATACAGCGACAAATACGCCGCCAGCAGCACCACCAGGAAGATGTTAACCGGGCCAGGCATCCCGCCAAAGGTCGCGATGCTGACATAGACCCAGTTAATACCGCTGCCAAAGAGGCCAAATCCCCAGCAGAAGCCAATAGCGGCAGACTGGAGCGGGCGGCGGTTAAAGGTCAGCGCCTGAAGCCCCATCAGCGAAACAATCGCCGCAGGCCAGACATCGTAAGGAGAGAAGGCCAGCGTTCCGCAGGCACCGAATAATAACGCCAGCAGCAGGCGAATGCGCTGGCGTTCAATTAATGAGGCAAAAGCCATGTAGTTATCTATCCAGTTTCGGTTTTATTCATCCAGCTTCGGCTGGGGTGAGTCATCCGGGATTTTGACATGAACCTGAATAATACGCCGACTGTCGGCCATCGCCACTTTGAACTGGTAACCGTCGATGTCGATAGTTTCGCCACGCGCCGGAAGATGCCCAAATGCCTGCATCACCAGACCACCGATAGTGTCAACCTCTTCATCGCTAAAGTGGGTGCCGAACGCTTCGTTGAAGTCTTCAATGGAAGCCAGTGCGCGCACGGTCCAGGTATGACGACTCAGCTGACGGAAGTCGATATCATCTTCTTCGTCATACTCGTCTTCAATCTCACCAACAATTAGTTCCAGGATGTCTTCAATGGTCACCAGACCGGAAACCCCACCGAATTCGTCAATAACGATCGCCATGTGGTAACGCTGAGAGCGAAACTCTTTCAGCATCCGGTCTACGCGCTTACTTTCAGGAACGACAACCGCCTGACGTAACACTTTGTCCATGCTGAAGGCTTCAGCATCGCTGCGCATAAACGGCAGCAAGTCTTTCGCCATCAGAATCCCTTCAATGTGATCTTTGTCTTCGCTAATCACCGGGAAACGTGAGTGGGCGGACTCGATGATGACATCAAGGCATTCGTCCAGCGTCTGGTTGCGTTTCAGGGTAATCATCTGGGAGCGGGGGATCATGATGTCGCGAACGCGTTGGTCTGCGATGTCCATCACCCCTTCGAGCATATCGCGCGTATCTTCGTCGATAAGGTCGTTCTGCCCGGAATCACGGATCAGCGCCAGCAGTTCGTCACGGTTTTTCGGTTCACCGTGGAAAAGTTGGCTGAGTAACAGGGAGAAAAATCCCTTCTTGTTGCTTATCGTGTCACTACTGTGTGAATTGTCGTCGCTCATGGCGTCGTATGGGTTCTCATGTTAGTTAATCAAAACGCCGTCGTTAATCACCAACGGCGGGGACGTCTGCCAGTCAAATGCCTGGCAAATTATTCTTTCTCGGCAATGTACGGATCCTCATAGCCCAGAGCAAGCATAATCTCTGTTTCGAGGGCTTCCATTTCTTCTGCTTCGTCATCTTCGATGTGATCGTAACCTAACAAATGCAGACTGCCGTGCACCACCATATGCGCCCAGTGCGCCTCCAGTGGTTTGCCTTGCTCCTGAGCTTCCTTCTCAACCACCTGACGGCAGATAACCAGATCGCCCAGTAGCGACATTTCCATGCCAGGCGGCACTTCAAACGGGAAGGAGAGCACGTTGGTCGGCTTATCCTTACCGCGATAGGTCAGATTCAGACTGTGGCTTTCGGCGGTATCGACCACGCGAATAGTCACTTCCGATTCTTCCTGAAACTGCGGGATCACCGCATTCAGCCATGTTTGAAACTGGCTCTCTTCCGGTAACCCGGAATTATCTTCACATGCCAGTTGTAAATCGAGGATCACCTGACTCATTTTTGTTCCTGTTCTTCGCGCTTGCGTTCTGCCGCCAGCGCCGCTTTTCGTTTTTGTTCGGCTTCTTCCCAGGCTTCATAGGCGTTAACGATACGCGCCACCACAGGGTGACGAACCACGTCTTCGCTGTGGAAGAAGTTAAAGCTGATCTCTTCGACATCGGCCAGCACTTCGATGGCGTGACGTAAGCCTGATTTAGTATTACGCGGCAGGTCGATCTGTGTGACGTCGCCGGTGATAACCGCTTTTGAGTTAAAACCGATACGGGTCAGGAACATCTTCATCTGTTCGATGGTGGTGTTCTGGCTCTCATCGAGAATGATAAAGGCGTCATTCAGCGTACGACCACGCATATAGGCCAGCGGCGCGACTTCAATAACGTTGCGCTCAATCAGTTTCTCAACTTTCTCAAAGCCCAGCATTTCAAACAGCGCGTCGTACAGCGGGCGCAGATACGGGTCTACTTTCTGGCTTAAATCGCCAGGCAGGAAGCCCAGTTTCTCACCGGCTTCGACCGCCGGACGAGTCAGCAGAATACGGCGAATTTCCTGACGCTCCAGGGCATCAACTGCTGCAGCGACTGCCAGGTAGGTTTTACCCGTACCCGCCGGGCCAACGCCGAAGGTAATGTCATGGTCGAGAATATTGGCGATGTACTGCGCCTGGTTTGGCGTGCGCGGCTTAATTACGCCGCGTTTGGTTTTGATATTGACCGCTTTGCCGTACTCCGGCACGCTCTCCGCACTTTGCTCCAGTACTCGCGCTTCTTTAATCGCAAGGTGGATCTGTTCCGGTTCGATATCCTGAATCTGACCGCGCATCGGGGCTGTATCGACATACAGGCTACGCAGAATGTCTGCCGCAGCGGTGACGCAAATCGGACGGCCGGTCAGTTTAAAGTGGTTGTCGCGGCGATTGATCTCGATGCCGAGACGGCGTTCGAGCTGCTTGATGTTGTCATCAAACGGGCCGCACAGGCTCAACAGACGCGCGTTGTCTGCTGGCTCCAGGGTGATTTCGCGAGTGTCTATGTTCAAACCGTTCCTCTTATCTGTATGTCGCCGGAAGCTGAACATTCACCGGCCTATAAGGAAATTATTCACGCCACAGGAAAAAGGCGCAAGCATTGCGATAAAGATGGGGATAAAGAGAGAAAAAACAAGGCCCACCGGAACGGCGGGCCTGAGAATTACGGCTGATAATAACCCACGCCAAGGTCGTTTTCTTTGCGGGTACGGGCAATCACCGATTCCGGTGTTTCTGCCACGCGCAGACCCATTTCATCTTCAGTACGCACCACTTTACCGCGCAGAGAGTTCGGGTAGACGTCGGTAATTTCTACATCGACGAATTTACCGATCATATCCGGTGTGCCCTCGAAGTTGACCACGCGGTTATTTTCGGTACGCCCGGAAAGCTCCATGATGCTCTTACGCGAAGTCCCTTCTACCAGAATACGCTGGGTGGTGCCGAGCATCCGGCGGCTCCACGCCATCGCTTGCTGATTAATGCGCTCTTGCAGAATATACAGACGCTGCTTCTTCTCTTCTTCCGGAACATCATCCACCATATCGGCGGCGGGCGTCCCCGGACGTGCAGAGAAGATAAAGCTGTAGCTCATGTCGAAATTGACGTCGGCAATCAGCTTCATCGTTTTCTCGAAGTCTTCGGTGGTTTCGCCAGGGAAGCCAACAATGAAGTCAGAACTGATCTGAATATCCGGACGCGCCGCACGCAGTTTACGGATGATCGCTTTGTACTCCAGCGCCGTGTGAGTACGGCCCATCAGGTTCAGAATGCGATCGGAACCGCTTTGTACCGGCAGATGCAGGAAGCTCACCAGCTCAGGCGTGTCGCGGTACACTTCGATGATATCGTCGGTGAATTCGATCGGATGGCTGGTGGTAAAGCGAATACGATCGATCCCGTCGATCGCAGCAACCAGACGCAGCAGATCGGCAAACGATCCGGTGGTGCCGTCGTAGTTTTCACCACGCCAGGCGTTCACGTTCTGACCGAGCAGGTTGACTTCACGCACGCCCTGAGCAGCAAGCTGGGCAATCTCAAACAGAATATCGTCAGACGGACGGCTTACCTCTTCACCACGGGTGTAAGGCACCACGCAGTAGGTACAATATTTATTGCAGCCTTCCATGATGGAGACAAACGCGGTCGGCCCTTCGGCGCGCGGTTCCGGTAGACGGTCAAACTTCTCGATTTCCGGGAAGCTGATATCTACAACCGGGCTGCGGTCGCCGCGCACGGAGTTGATCATCTCCGGCAGACGGTGCAGCGTTTGCGGCCCAAAAATAATATCGACATAGTGGGCGCGCTGGCGAATGTGCTCGCCTTCTTGCGATGCCACGCAGCCACCGACGCCGATAATCAGGTCTGGATTCTTCTCTTTTAACAGTTTCCAGCGACCCAACTGATGGAAGACTTTTTCCTGAGCCTTCTCGCGGATTGAGCAGGTGTTCAGCAGCAGCACATCCGCTTCTTCCGCCACGTCGGTCAGTTGATAGCCGTGGGTGGCATCCAGCAGATCGGCCATCTTCGATGAATCGTACTCGTTCATCTGACAGCCCCAGGTTTTAATATGGAGTTTTTTGGTCATCGACTTGCTCTTGCGAAATAGTAGCCAGGAATGCAGGGCGCATAGTGTAATGCTTTGCTGCCGTTGTGACCAGTATGAGCGTTATCAGCCCTTGGGGGTAAAAATCCTGTAAACTTAAAGCATATTGCTAACAGGATGATTGACCATGACAAATCAACCAACGGAAATTGCCATTGTCGGCGGAGGAATGGTCGGCGGCGCACTGGCGCTGGGGCTGGCACAGCACGGATTTTCGGTAACGGTGATCGAGCACGCAGAACCTGCACCGTTTGTCGCTGATAGCCAACCGGACGTGCGGATCTCGGCGATCAGCGCCGCATCGGTATCATTGCTTAAAGGGTTAGGGGTCTGGGATGCAGTACAGGCTATGCGTTGCCATCCTTACCGCAGACTGGAAACGTGGGAGTGGGAAACGGCGCATGTGATGTTTGACGCCGCTGAACTTAAGCTGCCGCTGCTTGGCTATATGGTGGAAAACACCGTCCTGCAACAGGCATTGTGGCAGGGGCTGGAAGGTCATCCCCAAATAAAGTAAACGCACGC
>OBZF01000958.1_pt1 | contig 10302 bp, 9 predicted proteins | sample 1495521 | NCBI WGS metagenome assembly OBZF01 (sample SAMEA2580234, study PRJEB22360) | human gut metagenome | biome: human gut; feature: human-associated habitat; material: faeces | place: Denmark | collected 2008/2010 | reverse complement strand
CTCTGTACCCTTCTACGGATTCACGCGCCAGCGCCAGAGCCTGCCAGTTGCGTTCCACCAGATCCTGACCTTTGCTACTGTAACTTTTGGCAATCGCACCCTGCAATTCTGCGAGGGCGCTATCGCCAGGCAGAATTTGTGTCAGATGGAAAAAAGCCATCTGCATGACGGTATTAATACGGGCCGCCAGGCCACATTCGCGGGCGATTTTCGCCGCGTTAATCACATAGAAGCGCGCTTTTTTCTGGTTTAACACGGCCTGAACTTCTTGCGGCAAGCGCGACCACACTTCATCTGCGCTGTACGGCGTGTTGAGCAGGAAAATGCCGCCAGGTTTTAAACGCTCAGCCATCTGATATTTATCGATAAACTGCAACTGGTGGCAGCCAACAAAATCAGCCTGGGAAATGAGATAAGCGGAACGAATCGGCTGTTCGCTCACGCGAAGGTGAGAAACCGTCAGGCCGCCCGCTTTTTTGGAGTCGTAAACAAAATAGCCCTGTGCGTACCACGGCGTGGAATTACCGATAATCTTGATATTGTTTTTGGTCGCGGAAACGCTGCCATCACTACCAAGGCCATAAAACAAGGCTTCCAGTTTCGCCGAGTTTGGCAGGGTGTTTTCCGGCAACGGCAGTGACAGATTAGTCACATCATCGTAAATACCAACCGTAAAGCGCGCTTTCGGTTTAGCCGCGTTGAGCTCGGCAAATACCGCCAGTACACAGTCCGGGCCAAATTCTTTGGATGAAAGACCATAGCGCCCACCAATGACACGGGGCAGGGTTTCGCGCTCACCATTATTAAAGGCTTCTGCCAGTGCGGTCATCACATCCAGATAGAGCGGTTCTGCCTGGGCACCGGGTTCTTTGGTTCTGTCCAGTACCGCCACGCTGCGTACGGATCCCGGCAGAGCTTGCAGCAAGTGTTTGGCGGAGAAGGGGCGGTACAGGCGAACTTTCAGCACGCCGACTTTTTCGCCACGGATTAGCAATTCATCAACCACTTCTTCACAGGTGCCAATGGCTGAGCCCATCAGGATAATCACCCGTTCCGCTTGCGGATGCCCGTAATATTCAAACGGCTGATACTGACGACCTGTCGCGGCAGAGAAATCATTCATCGCCTGTTCAACATGGTCATAGACCGCGTTGTACCATGGGTTGGTGGCTTCGCGAGACTGGAAATAAGTGTCAGGATTGGCGGACGTGCCGCGGATCACCGGATGTTCCGTGTTGAGCGCCCGGGCGCGATGAGCATCAATTTCGGCCTGCGGCATGAGATCAAGAATAGTGTCATCGGCCAGCGGGACAATTTTATTGATTTCGTGGGACGTACGGAAACCATCAAAGAAATGAATAAATGGCACGCGGCTTTTCAGCGTCGCGATGTGCGAAATGAGAGCAAAGTCTTGCGCTTCCTGGACGTTTGCCGCACACAACATCGCGCAACCCGTCTGGCGCACCGCCATGACGTCGGAATGATCGCCAAAAATAGAGAGTGCATGTGTGGCAACGGTACGTGCCGCTACATGCAGGACAAATGGCGTCAGTTCGCCTGCCAGTTTGTACAGCGTCGGGATCATCAGCAGCAAACCCTGCGATGACGTAAACGATGTTGAAAGGGCACCCGTCTGCAAAGCGCCATGCACGGTAGCGATAGCACCCGCTTCCGACTGCATTTCAACTACGCATGGTGTGTCTCCCCAAACGTTCTTTAAGCCGTTTCCGGCCCAGGCATCAGCCTGTTCTGCCATCGTGGAACTGGGGGTAATAGGGTAGATGGCGATAACTTCACTGGTGCGAAACGCCACCGAAGCAACCGCGCCATTACCGTCAATAGTAATCATATGACACCCTTACATTGCGCAAATGAGGGGCGCACGAAATTGCTGCGCGCCCAGTAGTAATCCTTCAATTTTAGCAAATGGCTTTCTTCTGCATTTTCGCTTTTGTGTCCCCCACATCAGCGTAATGAATGTTTTGATCAAACAGAGGGCAAAAAAATAGCCATAAAAAAGTAAAAATGCGGGGCAACGCGCAGGACAGCTCTCGACGTCGCCCTCTGTGCTGCCTATTATTTATGGCGGTGTCGTTTGGCTTGAAGATCAGAGGAAGAAAAGATGCGAGCAGCGTTTTGGGTAGGGTGTGCCGCTTTATTGTTGTCGGCGTGTAGTAGTGAACCTGTTCAGCAGGCGACTGCGGCGCACGTAGCGCCAGGTTTAAAAGCGTCGATGTCCAGTAGTGGAGAAGCAAATTGTGCAATGATCGGCGGTTCGCTTTCTGTTGCCCGTCAACTGGATGGTACGGCGATTGGGATGTGTGCATTACCCAACGGCAAACGCTGTAGCGAACAGTCACTTGCCGCCGGGAGCTGTGGCAGCTATTAATTCATTAAATCCGCCAGCTTATAAGTTAATGTCTGTTTCGCGGTCGCCAGCGTTAACTGGTTCGCGGTCAGATCCACTTGTGCACCTTCTTTCAGCATTTCGCTAATGGTGTTATCGAGTTCATTAAGCTGCGGGTTAGCGCACATCATACGGGTCATTGCCAGCCCTTTGGCTGTCAGTTCACCATTAGACAGTTTGCCTTCACCGCTAAAGCGGTTACACATGCTGCCGGAAATCATCATTTTTTCACCAAAGCTGATTTCTGGCGGATTTTTATCGCTGGTCACGGGCTTACCGTTTACGCTTTCCAGCACAAAGCGATGATGCTGTAGCTGTTCTGGCGTAACAGCAATTTTGTCATTACTTACACATCCCGCCATCAGCAGGCTTAGCGCAACAAACGCGGCTAGTTTCTTCATTGTGGTTCTCAATTACAGTTTCTGACTCAGGACTATTTTAAGAATAGAGAATGAAAGGTCATTGGGGATTATCTGAATCAGCTCCCCTGGATTGCAGGGGAGCGGCAAGATTAAACCAGTTCGTTCGGGCAGGTTTCGCCTTTTTCCAGATTGCTTAAGTTTTGCAGCGTAGTCTGAGAAATACTGGTCAGAGCTTCTGCTGTCAGGAATGCCTGGTGCCCGGTAAACAGCACGTTGTGGCAGGCAGACAGACGACGGAACACGTCATCCTGGATCACGTCGTTGGATTTGTCTTCAAAGAACAGATCGCGTTCGTTCTCATACACGTCCATACCCAACGAACCAATTTTCTGATTTTTCAGCGCTTCAATTGCTGCCTGAGAATCAATCAATGCACCGCGACTGGTATTGACGATCATCACGCCATTTTTCATCTGTTCGAAGGCGGCTTCGTTCAACAGATGGTAGTTTTCCGGTGTCAGCGGGCAGTGCAGAGAGATAACGTCTGATTCAGAGAACAGGGTTGGCAGATCGACATACTCCACACCGAGTTCCAGCGCCGCTGCACTTGGATACGGATCGAACGCCAGCAGACGCATACCAAAACCTTTCAGAATGCGCAGCATCGCCACACCGATTTTACCGGTACCGATAACGCCTGCCGTTTTGCCATACATAGTAAAGCCGGTCAGACCTTCCAGAGAGAAGTTAGCGTCACGGGTACGCTGATACGCGCGGTGAATACGGCGGTTCAGCGTCATCATCATACCGATGGCGTGTTCAGCAACGGCCTCTGGATCATAGGCTGGAACACGGACTACTTTCAGCCCCAGTTCTTTTGCCGCGTCAAGGTCGACGTTATTGAAACCGGCACAGCGCAGGGCGATATATTTAACGCCGTGCTTTTTCAGCTCTTCCAGCACCGGGCGGCTGCCGTCATCGTTTACGAAAATACATACCGCTTCGCAGCCATTGGCAGTTTTAGCGGTTTTTTCCGTCAGCAGAAAGTCAAAAAATTCCAGCTCAAAGCCAAAGGACTCGTTCACCTGTTGCAGGTACTTCTTGTCGTACTGTTTTGTGCTATAAACGGCGAGTTTCATAAGACTTTCTCCAGTGATGTTGAATCACATTTAAGCTACTAAAAATATTTTACAAAATTTCAAATTTAATTGAAAGCTATGGCGATATTGAAAAATTCATCAACAACTATGCTTAGTGTAGGCGCAACCTTCAACTGAACGGTTAAACATGCCACAATACCCGTATTGAATGCTTAATTTTTCGCTAAATCAGGATATTAACTACCCATGCTGGGTAAATATAAAGCCGTTCTCGCGCTGTTATTACTGATTATTCTTGTGCCGTTGACGCTGTTGATGACGCTCGGGCTGTGGGTTCCCACTCTGGCGGGCATCTGGCTACCGCTCGGGACACGTATTGCATTAGATGAAAGCCCACGCATTACGCGTAAAGGTTTAATCATTCCCGATCTCCGTTATCTGGTGGGAGATTGTCAGCTTGCGCATATCACCAACGCCAGCCTTTCACATCCCAGCCGCTGGTTATTGAACGTCGGCACGGTAGAACTTGATTCTGCTTGTCTGGCGAAATTGCCGCAGACGGAGCAATCGCCAGCTGCTCCAAAAACCCTCGCGCAGTGGCAGTCCATGCTGCCTAACACCTGGATCAATATCGATAAACTGATTTTTTCTCCCTGGCAGGAATGGCAGGGAAAACTCTCTCTCGCATTAACCTCTGATATCCAGCAACTGCGTTATCAGGGCGAAAAAGTTAAATTTCAAGGCCAGCTGAAAGGGCAACAACTTACAGTCAGCGAACTGGATGTCGTCGCGTTTGAAAATCAGCCGCCGGTTAAACTGGTGGGGGAATTTACTATGCCGCTCGTGCCGGATGGACTTCCTGTAAGTGGGCATGCTACTGCGACGTTAAACTTGCCGCAGGAACCGTCACTGGTGGATGCAGAGCTGGACTGGCAGGAAAATAGCGGGCAATTGATTGTGCTGGCACGGGATAACGGCGATCCGTTGCTCGATTTGCCGTGGCAAATTACTCGTCAACAATTGACCGTAAGCGATGGTCGCTGGAGCTGGCCGTATGCAGGTTTTCCTTTGAGTGGCCGACTGGGTGTCAAAGTCGACAACTGGCAGGCAGGGCTCGAGAACGCTCTGGTCAGCGGGCGACTGAGTGTGCTGACCCAGGGGCAAGCGGGTAAAGGCAACGCGGTGCTTAATTTTGGTCCAGGAAAATTAAGCATGGAAAAAAGTCAGATGCCACTGCAACTGACCGGTGAAGCGAAACAGGCGGACCTCATTTTATATGCCCGCTTACCCGCGCAGCTAAGTGGAAGTCTGACTGACCCAACGCTGGCCTTTGAGCCCGGCGCGTTATTACGTTCGAAGGGAAGAGTCATCGATTCGCTGGACATCGATGAAATCCGCTGGCCTTTAGCGGGTGTAAAAGTCACCCAACGTGGTGTTGACGGACGTTTGCAGGCCATTTTGCAGGCGCATGAAAATGAACTGGGCGATTTCGTGCTGCATATGGATGGGCTGGCGAATGATTTTCTCCCTGACGCGGGCCGCTGGCAGTGGCGCTACTGGGGAAAAGGCAGTTTTACACCGATGAATGCCACCTGGGATGTCGCAGGAAAAGGTGAATGGCATGACAGCACGATTACGCTGACCGACCTCTCCACCGGTTTCGACCAGTTACAATACGGTACGATGACGGTAGAAAAGCCGCGATTAATTCTCGACAAGCCCGTCGTCTGGGTACGTGACGCACAGCATCCCTCCTTCAGCGGCGCGCTGTCACTGGACGCCGGGCAAACGCTGTTCACTGGCGGCAGTGTGTTACCGCCATCAACCTTAAAATTTAGCGTCGATGGGCGCGATCCGACGTATTTCCTCTTTAAAGGCGATTTACATGCTGGTGAGATTGGCCCGGTTCGGGTAAATGGTCGCTGGGACGGTATTCGTCTGCGCGGTAACGCCTGGTGGCCAAAACAATCACTGACTGTATTCCAGCCGCTGGTGCCACCCGACTGGAAGATGAACTTACGCGATGGTGAACTGTATGCTCAGGTTGCATTTTCTGCTGCGCCTGAACAAGGATTCCGCGCGGGAGGACACGGCGTGTTGAAAGGCGGTAGTGCCTGGATGCCAGATAATCAGGTTAACGGTGTCGATTTTGTCCTGCCTTTCCGTTTTGCCGATGGAGCCTGGCATCTGGGGACTCGCGGCCCCGTTACGTTGCGAATTGCCGAAGTGATTAATCTGGTGACAGCGAAAAATATTACGGCTGATTTGCAAGGGCGTTATCCGTGGACTGAAGAAGAACCCTTGCTGTTGACTGATGTTAGCGTCGATGTGTTAGGCGGTAACGTACTGATGAAACAATTACGTATGCCGCAACATGACCCGGCGCTGTTGCGGCTGAATAATCTCTCATCCAGCGAACTGGTTAGCGCCGTCAATCCGAAACAATTCGCCATGTCCGGGGCATTTAGTGGTGCATTGCCGTTATGGCTAAACAACGAAAAATGGATAGTGAAAGATGGTTGGCTGGCAAATAGCGGGCCAATGACCTTGCGGCTGGATAAAGACACCGCAGATGCGGTGGTGAAAGACAATATGACTGCGGGTTCAGCAATTAACTGGTTGCGCTATATGGAAATTAGCCGGTCATCGACAAAAATTAACTTAGATAATCTCGGTTTATTAACCATGCAGGCCAACATTACAGGTACCAGTCGCGTTGATGGTAAAAGCGGTACGGTAAACCTTAATTACTATCATGAAGAGAATATTTTTACGCTGTGGCGCAGTTTACGCTTTGGCGATAATCTCCAGGCATGGTTGGAGCAGAACGCACGTCTGCCGGGAAATGACTGTCCGCAAGGAAAAGAGTGTGAGGAAAAACAATGAAAATTTTACTGGCTGCGTTGACGTCATCTTTTATGCTGGCTGCCTGTACGCCGCGTATTGAAGTCGCTGCGCCCAAGGAACCGATCACTATCAATATGAACGTTAAAATTGAGCATGAGATCATCATCAAGGCAGACAAAGATGTCGAAGAGCTGCTTGAAACTCGTAGCGATCTTTTCTGAGGCGATGATGAAGAAAACATTACTTCTTTGTGCGTTTCTTGTTGGGCTGGTAAGCAGCAATGTAATGGCATTGACTCTGGATGAAGCCAGAACTCAGGGGCGGGTAGGTGAAACATTTTATGGTTATCTGGTTGCGCTGAAAACGGATGCTGAAACAGAGAAATTAGTAACCGACATTAATGCCGAACGTAAAGCGAGTTACCAACAACTGGCAAAGCAAAATAATGTGTCTGTAGATGATATCGCGAAACTCGCCGGGCAAAAGCTCGTAGCTCGGGCCAAACCGGGGGAATATGTACAAGGGATAAACGGTAAATGGGTGCGAAAATTTTAATAGCAAAACCGCAATATCGGGATAACGCTACAGGAGAAAGCGATTGATCTATTTTCCTGAAACAAGGTGAATATTCAAAAACTCCTGTCAAATTGCCTTTCGCCCTGAAAAATGCATAGTCAAATATCTGTTTTAACTAATTGGCGTTGCAGTACACACAACGCCAATTAGTTAGCGGAATTTACGTCGATACTCGCCTGGCGTCATCCCAAAGCGTTGCTTAAATACCGTTGAAAAATGACTCTGGTCAGAAAATCCCCAATGAAAGCCGATGCCTGCCAGTTTTTCATCATCTGCGGCATGGCGAATCGCATCTGCACAAAAATCGAGACGACGGTTACGAATATATTGCGCGACCACCAAACCTTTATCGGCAAACATTCGGTACAAACTACGTACTGACATACCTGTCTCTCCGGCTATCCACTCCGGGCGTAATATCTCTTCGCGAATATTATCGTCTATCAACGTAACCACTTTTTGAAACTGACGTTCACGACGAGGTTGAACAGATTCCCGCTGATGAAGTACCGGGCGCAGCAGACACACCATCGCCTGTAGCGCAGCTTCACTTTCTGTTTCAGAAAGTGCCGGATTATTCATGCTCTCCTGTAACAGGCGATGACTGAGTTGCACCATGGGTAAGTCAGCGTCCAGTCTTTCTGCGCAGACAGGTTTTTGATGGGGAAAATATTGTTCCAGCAGAGTGCGTGGCAAAAGTAATGAAATCTGTTTAGAAGACTCCTGCCAGTAAAGCGAACAGGGGCGTGAGGCATCGAGTAACGTAATATCGCCAGCGCCAATCTGCACCTGACGCTCATCCTGCTCCATTATTGCCTGACCACTAAGCTGAAAAACGGTGTAAAACCAGGCATCGTCGCTGCCTTTTACCTCCTGCCAGGTGCGGGATAAATTCACCCCGCTGGTTGTCACGGTACTCAGCTTTAGTCCTTTGGCAAAATGCGTGTCCAGTACACCCGTGTAACGCTCAGTCAGCAGGCGTCCGGTAAAATTTCCGCATACCTGATTGATTTGGGAAAGCCATTGCTGAAACTCATTATCCATTGCGGGGTTCATGGCACGTTTTCGCTCTGTGAAATGTATTTTTATTGTTGCATTTGTGTTGCAATAAACGAAGCTAATGAGCCTGACTATAGGAAATAAGTCTTGTCAGGCATAGAGACATAAGCGGTTATTGTCACGATTTGCGGAGCTTGTCACAGCTGACAAAGCGAATGTCACAGCGAAAAAAGTGACTTTTCTTGTCGCTGCGTACACTGAAATCACACTGGGTAAATAATAAGGAAAAGTGATGACAGAGCCGCATGTAGCAGTATTAAGCCAGGTCCAACAGTTTCTCGATCGTCAACACGGTCTTTATATTGATGGTCGTCCTGGCCCCGCACAAAGTGAAAAACGGTTGGCGATCTTTGATCCGGCCACCGGGCAAGAAATTGCGTCTACTGCTGATGCCAACGAAGCGGATGTAGATAACGCAGTCATGTCTGCCTGGCGGGCCTTTGTCTCGCGTCGCTGGGCCGGGCGATTACCCGCAGAGCGTGAACGTATTCTGCTACGTTTTGCCGATCTGGTGGAACAGCACAGTGAGGAGCTGGCGCAACTGGAAACCCTGGAGCAAGGCAAGTCAATTGCCATTTCCCGTGCTTTTGAAGTGGGCTGTACGCTGAACTGGATGCGTTATACCGCCGGGTTAACGACCAAAATCGCGGGTAAAACGCTGGACTTGTCGATTCCCTTACCCCAGGGGGCGCGTTATCAGGCCTGGACGCGTAAAGAGCCGGTTGGCGTAGTGGCGGAATTGTGCCATGGAACTTTCCGTTGATGATTGGTATGTGGAAGGTGATGCCAGCACTGGCAGCAGGCTGTTCAATCGTGATTAAGCCTTCGGAAACCACGCCACTGACGATGTTGCGCGTGGCGGAACTGGCCAGCGAGGCTGGTATCCCTGATGGCGTTTTTAATGTCGTCACCGGGTCAGGTGCTGTATGCGGCGCGGCCCTGACGTCACATCCTCATGTTGCGAAAATCAGTTTTACCGGTTCAACCGCGACGGGAAAAGGTATTGCCAGAACTGCTGCTGATCACTTAACGCGTGTAACGCTGGAACTGGGCGGTAAAAACCCGGCAATTGTATTAAAAGATGCTGATCCGCAATGGGTTATTGAAGGCTTGATGACCGGAAGCTTCCTGAATCAAGGGCAAGTATGCGCCGCCAGTTCGCGAATTTATATTGAAGCGCCGTTGTTTGACACGCTGGTTAGTGGATTTGAGCAGGCGGTAAAATCGTTGCAAGTGGGACCGGGGATGTCACCTGTTGCACAGATTAACCCTTTGGTTTCTCGTGCGCACTGCGACAAAGTGTGTTCATTCCTCGACGATGCGCAGGCACAGCAAGCAGAGCTGATTCGCGGGTCGAATGGACCAGCCGGAGAGGGGTATTATGTTGCGCCAACGCTGGTGGTAAATCCCGATGCTAAATTGCGTTTAACTCGTGAAGAGGTGTTTGGTCCGGTGGTAAACCTGGTGCGAGTAGCGGATGGAGAAGAGGCGTTACAACTGGCAAACGACACGGAATATGGCTTAACTGCCAGTGTCTGGACGCAAAATCTCTCCCAGGCTCTGGAATATAGCGATCGCTTACAGGCAGGTACGGTGTGGGTAAACAGCCATACCTTAATTGACGCTAACTTACCGTTTGGTGGGATGAAGCAGTCAGGAACGGGCCGTGATTTTGGCCCCGACTGGCTGGACGGTTGGTGTGAAACTAAGTCGGTGTGTGTACGGTATTAATCTGGTTCGCTCATAAGTAAAAAACGGCACCTGGTGCCGTTTTTTTGTCTGAAACAATCACTTATCTTTCTTCAGCGCCCCTAGCGTTGGCGTTTCGTCAAAGAAGTTCCATGGTTTAAGCAGAGTATGTACCCATTCGGTCGGCATAATCGGCCACTCTTCGGCACGGGCCACATGTGTGGTGCCGGTGGTCATCCAGACAACGGCGTCGGTGTTGTCC
>OBZF01000957.1_pt1 | contig 10307 bp, 7 predicted proteins | sample 1495521 | NCBI WGS metagenome assembly OBZF01 (sample SAMEA2580234, study PRJEB22360) | human gut metagenome | biome: human gut; feature: human-associated habitat; material: faeces | place: Denmark | collected 2008/2010 | reverse complement strand
GCAACCGTTGACATCCCAAGGTGGCGGTAAGGAGCCCCTATCCGGTCAGTTCTTCCTGGCTGCTCAACCGCCCGGTAATGGGTGATCCGCTGTTCCTTCAAATGAAACAACACAACAGCGCGGCGGGCGTTGTCGGGCGCGTTAAAAAAGTCCTCCGTCGCCGCTATCAGCACCAGGTATTGCTCTCACGCGTCACCGACACTGGCAAGCTGCGTAATATCGCCATCGCCCAGGGATTCACCGACTTCGTGCGCCTGCTGTCAGGTTACGACGCCATTATCCAGGTCGGCGGATCGTTTTTTGTCGATCTCTACGGCGTGCCGCAGTTTGAACATGCGCTTTGCACGTTTATGGCGAAAAAGCCGCTGTTTATGATTGGTCACAGCGTCGGTCCCTTCCAGGATGAGCAATTTAACCAACTGGCGAACTACGTTTTTGGTCACTGCGACGCGCTGATCCTGCGCGAATCGGTCAGCCTTGATTTGATGAAACGCAGCAATATCACTACCGCAAAAGTTGAACATGGCGTCGATACTGCGTGGCTGGTCGATCACCACACCGAAGATTTCACCGCCAGCTATGCCGTTCAACACTGGCTGGACGTTGCCGCACAACAGAAAACGGTGGCAATTACCCTGCGCGAACTGGCACCGTTCGACAAACGTCTCGGCACCACTCAGCAAGCGTATGAAAAAGCCTTTGCCGGGGTGGTCAATCGCATTCTCGATGAAGGGTATCAGGTGATTGCGCTTTCCACCTGTACGGGCATCGACAGTTATAACAAAGACGATCGCATGGTGGCGCTCAATCTGCGCCAGCACATCAGCGATCCTGCCCGTTACCACGTAGTGATGGATGAACTCAACGATCTGGAAATGGGCAAAATTCTGGGTGCCTGTAAACTCACCGTTGGTACGCGTCTGCACTCAGCCATTATCTCAATGAATTTTGCCACTCCGGCAATTGCCATCAACTACGAACATAAATCCGCCGGGATTATGCAACAACTGGGGCTGCCAGAGATGGCGATTGATATCCGTCATTTACTGGACGGCAGCTTGCAAGCGATGGTTGCGGATACCTTAGGCCAACTTCCGGCGCTGAACGCGCGACTTAACGAAGCCGTCAGTCGCGAACGTCAGACGGGAATGCAGATGGTGCAATCTGTGCTTGAGCGCATCGGGGAGGCGAAATGAAGGTCGGCTTCTTTTTACTGAAATTTCCGCTGTCGTCGGAAACTTTCGTCCTCAACCAAATTACCGCGTTTATTGATATGGGATTTGAGGTGGAGATTGTCGCGCTGCAAAAAGGCGATACAGAGAACACCCACGCGGCATGGACGAAATACAACCTTGCCGCCAGAACCCGCTGGTTACAGGACGAACCAACGGGCAAAGTGGCGAAGCTGCGCCACCGCGCCAGCCAGACCTTACGCGGCATTTATCGTAAAAATACCTGGCAGGCGCTCAACCTCAAACGCTATGGTGCCGAGTCGCGGAACCTGATTTTGTCTGCCATTTGTGGCCAGGTCGCAACACCATTTTATGCCGATGTCTTTATCGCTCACTTTGGCCCTGCGGGGGTAACCGCAGCAAAACTACGCGAACTGGGTGTGATTCGCGGCAAAATTGCCACCATCTTCCACGGTATTGATATCTCCAGTCGGGAAGTGCTCAACCACTACACTCCCGAATATCAACAACTGTTTCGCCGTGGCGACCTGATGCTACCAATAAGTGATCTGTGGGCCGGAAGGCTGCAAAAAATGGGTTGCCCCAGAGAAAAAATCGCCGTATCGCGTATGGGCGTGGACATGACGCGCTTTAGCCCGCGTCCGGTGAAAGCGCCCGCAACGCCGCTGGAAATCATATCTGTCGCACGCTTAACCGAGAAAAAAGGCCTGCATGTGGCGATTGAAGCCTGCCGTCAGTTGAAAGAGCAGGGCGTGGCATTTCGCTATCGCATCCTCGGCATTGGCCCGTGGGAACGACGCCTGCGTACCCTCATCGAACAATATCAACTGGAAGATGTGGTAGAGATGCCGGGCTTTAAACCGAGCCACGAAGTGAAAGCGATGCTCGACGACGCGGATGTCTTCCTGTTGCCATCGGTAACGGGCGCGGATGGCGATATGGAAGGCATTCCGGTAGCGCTGATGGAAGCGATGGCGGTCGGCATTCCGGTGGTTTCTACTCTGCATAGCGGAATACCGGAATTGGTGGAGGCCGATAAATCCGGCTGGCTGGTGCCTGAGAACGATGCTCGCGCACTGGCACAACGTCTGGCGGCATTTAGCCAACTGGACACTGACGAACTGGCTCCGGTTATCAAACGTGCGCGCGAAAAAGTCGAACATGATTTTAACCAGCAGGTGATCAATCGAGAACTCGCAAGCTTGCTGCAAGCTTTATAGAGGAGAACGTATGCCATTTAAAAAACTCTCCCGACGCACCTTCATGACGGCAAGCTCGGCGCTTGCCTTCCTCCATACCCCTTTCGCTCGCGCACTTCCCGCCCGACAAAGCGTTAACATTAACGACTACAACCCTCACGACTGGATCGCCTCATTTAAACAAGCCTTCGGCGAAGGGCAAACGGTCGTCGTGCCTGCCGGATTGGTTTGCGACAATATCAACACCGGCATCTTCATTCCTGCAGGTAAAACGTTACACATCCTTGGAAGCCTGCGCGGCAACGGCAGAGGGCGATTTGTCTTACAGGACGGCAGCCAGGTGACAGGGGGGGAGGGCGGCAGTATGCATAACATCACCCTGGATGTGCGCGGCTCTGACTGCACCATCAAAGGGCTGACTATGAGCGGCTTTGGTCCGGTAACGCAGATTTATATCGGCGGCAAAAACAAACGGGTCATGCGCAACCTGACCATCGATAACCTGACCGTTAGCCATGCTAATTACGCCATCTTACGCCAGGGATTTCATAACCAGCTTATCGGTGCCAACATCACCAACTGTAAGTTCAGCGACTTACAAGGCGACGCCATTGAATGGAACGTGGCGATTAACGACCGTGATATTTTGATATCTGACCATGTCATCGAGCGCATCAACTGTACCAACGGCAAAATCAACTGGGGTATCGGCATAGGCCTTGCGGGAAGTACCTACGATAATAACTACCCGGAAGACCAGGCAGTGAAAAACTTTGTCGTGGCGAATATCACGGGATCGGATTGTCGGCAGTTGATCCATGTTGAAAATGGTAAACATTTTGTTATTCGTAATATCAAAGCCCGCAATATCACGCCGGATTTCAGTAAGAAAGCAGGCATTGATAACGCCACGGTCGCTATTTACGGTTGTGACAATTTCGTGATTGATAATATTGAAATGATTAATAGCGCCGGGATGTTAATCGGCTATGGGGTAATTAAAGGCAAATATCTCTCGATACCGCAAAATTTCCGGGTGAATGATATTCAACTGGATAATACTCATCTTGCTTATAAATTGCGCGGCATTCAAATCTCCGCTGGGAATGCCGTTTCCTTTGTGGCACTGACTAACATTGTGATGAAGCGTGCGTCATTGGAGCTGCACAACAAGCCGCAACACCTTTTTATGCGCAATATCAAGGTGATGCAGGAATCCTCTGTTGGACCCGCATTGAGCATGAACTTCGACATGCGCAAAGACGTTCGAGGCGTGTTTATGGCGAAAAAAGAAACACTGCTGTCTCTTGCAAATGTTCATGCGGTGAATGAAAAAGGGCAAAGCTCCGTCGATATCGACAGGATTAATCACCATATTGTTAATGTGGAAAAGATTAACTTTAGATTGCCGGAATGGAGGGAGTAGATTTGCGACCATTCCTGGAAAAATGGAGCCATACTTAGGAACAATGCTACTGCAATCCACAACGAAGCAGCGTAACATCACAAGTAATTCATTAATCAATTCAGGGTAATTGATGCTGGCGAAAAAAATCGAATAAGCTATAATTCAGGAACCATTTTACAGGTAGATGAAATAATGACGAATTTAAAAGCAGTTATTCCTGTAGCGGGTCTTGGCATGCATATGTTGCCTGCCACTAAGGCGATACCCAAAGAGATGCTACCGATCGTCGACAAGCCAATGATTCAGTACATTGTTGACGAGATTGTGGCTGCAGGGATCAAAGAAATCGTCCTGGTGACTCATGCGTCCAAGAACGCGGTCGAAAACCACTTCGATACCTCTTATGAATTAGAATCTCTTCTTGAACAACGTGTGAAGCGTCAACTTTTGGCGGAAGTACAGTCCATTTGCCCGCCAGGCGTGACCATTATGAACGTGCGTCAGGGCGAACCCTTAGGTTTAGGTCACTCCATTTTGTGTGCACGCCCTGCCATTGGTGACAACCCATTTGTCGTGGTACTGCCGGACGTTGTGATTGACGACGCCAGCGCCGACCCGCTGCGCTATAACCTTGCTGCCATGATTGCACGTTTCAACGAAACGGGACGCAGCCAGGTGCTGGCAAAACGTATGCCGGGCGACCTCTCTGAATACTCCGTCATCCAAACTAAAGAACCACTGGATCGTGAAGGTAAAGTCAGTCGCATTGTTGAATTTATCGAAAAACCGGATCAGCCACAAACGCTGGACTCAGACATCATGGCCGTAGGCCGTTATGTGCTTTCTGCCGATATTTGGCCGGTACTGGAACGCACTCAGCCAGGTGCATGGGGACGTATCCAACTAACTGATGCTATTGCCGGACTGGCGAAAAAACAGTCTGTTGATGCCATGCTAATGACTGGAGAAAGCTACGACTGCGGTAAAAAAATGGGCTATATGCAGGCGTTTGTGAAGTATGGACTACGCAACCTGAAAGAAGGGGCGAAGTTCCGCAAAGGGATTGAGACGCTGTTAAGCGAATAATGAAAATCTGACCGAATGTAACGGTTGATAAGAAAATTATAACGGCAGTGAAGATTCGTGGCGAAAGTAATTTGTTGCGAATTTTCCTGCCGTTGTTTTATATAAACAATCAGAATAACAAAGAGTTAGCAATAGGATTTTCGTCAAAGTTTTCCAGGATTTTCCTTGTTTCCAGAGCGGATTGGTAAGACAATTAGCGTTTGAATTTTTCGGATTTAGCGCGAGTGGTTAACGCTCGTCACATCGTAGGCATGCATGCAGTGCTCTGGTAGCTGAAAAGCCAGGGGCGGTAGCGTGTCGTTTTTTGTAAACATAATTTTTACATTGCTGAGAGATATATGAACCGAAAGATACTGGTAGTATTTGGAACGCGGCCAGAAGCTATTAAAATGATTCCTGTTGTTCAGGAATTGAAAAAGGAAAAAGACTTTATTGTGAAAGTCTGTATCACTGCTCAACATAGACAAATGCTTGATCAGGTATTGAACATTTTTAATATTCAGCCTGACTATGACTTAAATGTGATGGAAAGTGGGCAAACATTAGACGATATAACATTAAAGGTTCTCAAAGGGGTATCGTCAGTATTGAAAGATTTCTCGCCAGACTTAGTATTAGTCCATGGAGATACCACAACTACTTTTGCTAGTAGCTTGGCGTGTTATTATCAAAAAATTGATGTCGGGCATGTTGAAGCTGGTTTACGTACTGGCGATATTTATTCACCATGGCCAGAAGAAGGTAATAGAAGGTTAACTGCCGTATTAGCTAAATATCACTTCTCGCCAACAAAAGATGCGTCGTTTAATTTAAAACGAGAGGGGTACAATCCCGATTGCATATTTGTAACAGGAAATACTGTTATTGATTCTTTAATGAGAGCCAAGGATATAATCAAAGATAATGAAAGTTTGCAGAAGGAATTTTCTAATAAGTTTGGTTTTATTGGTAATGACAAAAAACTGATATTGGTAACAGGTCATAGAAGAGAAAATTTCGGATTGGGATTTGAAAATGTTTGTAAATCGTTAGCCGAGGTGGCATATAAATATACTAACGTAAACATTGTATACCCTGTTCATCTTAATCCAAATGTTCAGGAACCTGTAAAAAGGATATTGGGTGATATACCTAATATTTTCTTGATAGAACCGCAAGAATATCTTCCATTTGTTTATCTAATGAATAGGGCTTACCTGATTCTTACAGACTCAGGAGGAATTCAGGAGGAAGCACCGTCGCTAGGCGTACCAGTATTGGTTACAAGGGAGGTAACAGAAAGGCCAGAGGCTGTTAAAGCAGGGACGGTTAAATTAGTCGGTACAACCCCCATAAAAATAGTATCTGCTATTGATGAATTACTCCTTGATGATAATAAATATAAAAAAATGTCACGAGCGCATAATCCATACGGAGATGGTTTAGCATCTGTTAGAATATGTGATATATTAACTAAAGTATTAACTGCAATATAAAGAATGTTAACTAAGTGACTTATATTATGGTGGTTCTTTATTTTAGTATTATATTGCTGTCATCTCTTTTTTTTACAACAAGTTTTAGCTTTTATGGATTGTCATTTTACGGCTGGCTGGCAGCATTTATTCTTTTACTTCCATTTGTTAGGAGAGTAAAGAAAGGGAAAGTATTTATAATAATATTACCTGCAATATCAATAATGTCTTTTTTCTTATCAAAAGGCCATGAGCTTGATGGATTAATAAACAATGTGAAATTAAATGGTATAATTTTGATAACAGTAGGCGCAATGTATCTTATTATTACCTCTGATATCATGAAAAAAATACCACCTAAAATAATGAGTAACATTATTGCTGTAGTAATGATTACTCATGTTTTGATTGCATTTTTCCAATTTGTTTATTGGTATGCTTTCGGAGGAGATCTCGATGTCAGTTCGATTTTTGGAGGAAGTGGTCATCGCTCATTTTACTATGGCATTTATAGAATAACTGGAGTGTTTGACGAGCCAGCTATTTATTCAACATTTATCATGTCTTTCTGTTTTTTACGTTTTTATTTAATGGGGAGAAATGACTGGGTGAATTATGTTGGTGTTGTCAGTATAATATTATCATTGTCCTTTGCGGGTATTGTTATAGTATTTCTTTATTTGCTTGTTTCTGAAACTTGGGATAAAAAAATTATTTTTATAAGTATAATGATTTTTGTGGTTTGCTTATTTGTAGCTTCTTTTTATCCTGAAATATATGGTTCAGTATTAACTCGTTTAGAAACCTTACAAGCTGGGAATGATGGAAGCAGTAACTTAAAGTTTCAGTACGTTAACTTTTGGTTGAGTGATGAACAACGTATTTTATTTGGCAATGGAATGGTTGGGTATTATGATGGAAAGCCTAAGTTTTTTGAGTCTGCATTTGATTTGACTTTTATTTTTACAACCATTACAACTTATGGTGTTGTGTTATCAATTCCTCTATTTTTAGTTTTATATTATTACTTATTTAAAGGACAGAAGAGAAAAAATCAATTATTGCTTCTAATTATAAGTTTGAAAATGACATCTATAATATTTCCATTTTTTTGGGTCTTCAGTGGTATCATAATAGCATATGAAAAAAATAAATATAGTAGTTGATGATCTATCTATTAAAGGGGGAGTGGAATCAGTAGTAACTTCACTAGCCAATGGGTTCATTAAAAAAGGAGTAAAAGTAAACTTAATATGTGTAAAAAAATGTAAACCTAATTTTGAAATTCATAAAGATATAAATATAATATATTTGCTTGATAAATGGAGTAAATTACGGAAGTATAGAGTGTTAATAAGATTTTTCAGGGAAAAATTAAATACCGAGGACATATTATATACTAACTCTGTAATTAATACATTACTGGCTATCCTTTTTGCTCCGAAAAAAACAGCTAAATATGCATGTGATCATAATCAGTATAATGCAGTAAATAGACTATGGGCTTTTTTCCGATTTTTGCTATATAAAAGGTTGGAAGGTGTAATTGTTCTAACTCAACATGATCTGATTAAATATAGAAAAATAAACTCTAACTGCAAACTGTTTGATAATCCTGTTAGTTCTTCCTTCTTTTATACAGATAAAAAATCTTCGGCTACTGTTAAGAAATATATATTAAATATTGGCAGGTTGGAAAAACAGAAGGGACAGGATCTACTGTTAGCCGCATGGAATTTGGTGAATAAAAAAGGATATGAACTATGGATTTGCGGAGATGGTAGTCAGAAGCAAACACTCGAACAACAGACAAAACTCTATGGATTAACGACATCAGTTAAATTTCTTGGAAATAGAGATGATATTGATATCCTACTAAGAGGTGCATATTGTAATGTATTATCCTCTCGATTTGAAGGAAAGCCAGTGAGTCTAATTGAGTCAAAAGTTGTAGGGTGTCCTAACATTTCCTTTAATTGCAAAACTGGTCCAGCTGAGATAATTAATCATAAATATGATGGATTATTAATTGATGCGGGGAATATTGAGGCGTTAGCCAAAGGAATACAGTTGTTAATAGACAATCCTATTATTAGAGATGAGTATGCGAAAAATGCATGTATGAACAATGAGAGATATATGCTAGAAAATATCTGTGAAGAATATCTTAGCTTCTTTAATATTAAAGCATAAATTATATTATGAATCTAAAAAGAAATGGGATTTTATTTTACGCTCTAACTATTTTAAATGGTTTGGTGCCTCTTATAACAATATCGTTTATGTCAAGAATATTAACAAGTGATCAACTTGGTAATTATTTGCTTTCATTTACAATCATGAATGTATTAGGCATGGTTGTAGATTTCGGGATATCGATTTCAGGTGTTAGAACATTAAAAAAAAATAATCTCAATTTAACACTTGATGAATTTATTTGTTCCTCCTTTTTATTAAAATTTTTTGTTTTTTTCTTAGTGTCAATATGCTACTTGGTATTTTTTACTTATACCGCTACTGAGGAGGAGATGTTTTTTATAGTTACTCTATTAGGAGTATTCATTACAGGCATGGATAGTTTATGGATACTGCAGGTGAGTGGTGATTTATATAAAATACTAACGAAAAACATTATCGCAAATATATTATATGTAATGATGGTAATGTTAGTTGCATATATAACTAAAGATTATTTGAGTACACTTATTTTATTTGTAATTTATAAGCTTTACATATTATTATTAACAATAAACGAGGTTCGCAAATTATACGTCTTATCAAGAAATAACTTTAGTATAATAAACTTTATTTCTGTATTCAAGAGTACAGCTGGAATAGCTATGTTTCGCTTTTTTGCTCTTTCATATACCTCGGCAAATGGTATCTTATTGAATTACCTTACAAATAAATATCAGGTTGCGCTGTACTTAGCATTTGAAAAACTAAATAAAGCTATACTTTTTATAGCGACGCCTCTTACGCAAGCATTATTACCATTATTTGTTGGGGGAAAGAATAATAACAAGTTAATAAAATACATAATATCTATCATTATTATTTCTGTATTCATATTAGTTATTGGCAACTTATTATCAAAAGAAATCGTCGGTCTGTTTATAGGTACGAGATATTTAAATGATGATACATCAGAGTTCTTTTTTTACATGACAATTGTTTCGCCACTAATACTTTTAAGCAATGCGATTGGTATGCTTTATTTTATTCCATGTAAACTTGATAGATTTCTTAATTGTATAATATGTAGCGCAGCATTTATAAATATTATTTGTGTTTTATATTTTGTTCATTCAGATGTAAACGGAGCTTTACAGATGGCTCGTGTTGTTGCATTTAGTGAATTATGGGTAACGCTATTCATGGCGGTCGTGGCGATTATACATGGGAGAAAATATGGAAGGTAAAATTTTATATATATGCTCGGATTTTTATCCGATGAGTACTGGTTATTCGAATGCGTTCAGTAATTTTCTGGATGCAATTGGAAATTATCAAGTAGATATATTAACAACAACAAAAGATGCCTCATTAAAAAAAAGTGCTATTAATAGAGCAATTTTTAAATCTAAAGTTATTTATGGGTGTGGTGCGTTGGATTATATTGTTAACTCTTTAATTTTATATGGAAATTACAGGAGGTTAATTAGAAAATATAATTATGATCTCATATTCATTGAAACATTTGATGATGCATTATTTTTATCATTAATACCCGAGTCAGAATACAAAACAATTATTGTTAGGATTCATTCAACTTCAGAAACAGAATATACATATTTTTTTCCAGGTAAAAAATATAAACTCAACAGATTCTTACAAAGAAAGATAATAGCACCGAAGATTAAAAATATATGCTCTACTAGTGCATTTCATAATGGGTTTATCAAAAAAAATATGTTTTATGATAATCTTTATGATATATGCCAGAAGAATTTTTTTGTGTTGCCTA
>OBZF01000947.1_pt1 | contig 10407 bp, 9 predicted proteins | sample 1495521 | NCBI WGS metagenome assembly OBZF01 (sample SAMEA2580234, study PRJEB22360) | human gut metagenome | biome: human gut; feature: human-associated habitat; material: faeces | place: Denmark | collected 2008/2010 | reverse complement strand
CGGCGATTCCACTACGTCGATGTCGCCAACACTTGCCGAAGAGGTCACGCCGCAAAACGACGGTTCGGTGATTATCGATGGCACCGCCAACGTGCGGGAAATCAACAAAGCCTTTAACTGGCATCTACCGGAAGATGATGCCCGCACGGTTAATGGCGTCATTCTTGAGGCACTGGAAGAGATCCCTGTCGCAGGCACCCGCGTGCGTATTGGCGAGTACGATATAGATATTCTCGACGTACAGGACAATATGATTAAGCAGGTAAAAGTTTTTCCTGTGAAACCGCTGCGCGAGAGTGTGGCGGAGTAACGCAATGGCGAACTCCGGTTCGCCTTTTTTTTATCGCCGTCTTTTAGGATTCCATCAATTCCTGTCATTTACTTAGCAATGTAATAATGTCTTTTCAAGCATTCGGAAAGGATATTGATGTTATGTCAGAAGATTATGTAATTGAATGGGATAAGGATTTTGCAGACGATCTCAACGTCGTCGCCAGCGTTTTTTTACAGCACACCCCAACCTTATGGCCCACTATTTTCTCTCAACTTTCGACGCAACCTGAAATCTTTGAAGACGAAGATGAAGACGAATATGGATTGCAGGACGTTCTCGATTGCAGTGGTGGCGATCTCGGGAATCGTGACCTGGCGCAGGCATTTTTACAGGTTCTACGCGGTGAAGGATTAATTCAACTCGTTGACTGGAAAGGTGAAGATGAAGAAGGTGAGCTGGCTAATTTTGCTGCAGATCGCTTTTATGAGCTCACAAAAAACCTGATAGCTTCTGAGGAATTAAGGAGTCTTCTTGTCGAAATAACCCAAGAGGATGAAATCTCCGATGTCTGTGAAGCCGGAGACCGCTACCTTGACGAAATCTTTGAACGCATCCAAACCGAACTCAATAAAAGGGGCTTTCAGATTTTTGATCTGAATGAAGGATCTGACACCTATAACGTGGTCGTTCTGCCAATGAACGAATATAAAAAAATAGATGATTTCAACACGCCGTGGCTGGAAGTACAGGATTTTTTAAGCTAAAAAAATGGCCGACTTCGCGTCGGCCATCAGATATTTACTTCGCCTTCGCTACAGTAACCATCGCCGCACGAATCGTACGACCATTCAGCGTATAACCCTTCTGCATAATGCCGAGTACGTTACCTGGCGCAACGTCATCAGATTCCACCATTGCGATAGCCTGATGCACATTCGGGTCCAGCGGCACGTTAGTTTCGGCGATCACTTCAACACCAAACTTACGCACAACATCCAGCATCGACTTCAGCGTCAGCTCAATGCCTTCAACCATCGCAGACATATCCGGGTTAGCTTTATCAGCCACTTCCAGCGCACGATCCAGGCTATCAATCACCGGCAGCAATTCGTTGATGAATTTCTCCAGCGCGAATTTGTGGGCTTTTTCAATATCCAGTTCAGTACGACGACGCAGGTTTTCCATTTCGGCTTTTACACGCAAAATGCCGTCACGTTCACGGGTCTGGGCTTCAGCCAGCTGAGCTTCGAGATTCGCAATTTTTTCATCGCGCGGATCCACCTGCTCAGCAGAAGCTTCTGGCTCAACTGCCTCAATCTCTTCGTGCTGATCCATGATAATTTCTTCCGGGGCTTGCCCCTCAGGCGTTTTCTGTTCTTTACTACTCATGAATTTCTCCGCGTTTTTTTCGCATTCACCTCGCTAACTTCGCTTATTATGGGGATCAGTTTCAGGGTTTCAAGGGAAGCACTCACATTGTCATCAATCTTCGCAACAAGGACCTCGGAAAAATGAATAATCATTTCAAGTGTATTGGCATTGTGGGACACCCACGGCACCCTACTGCACTGACAACACATGAAATGCTCTACCGCTGGCTGTGCACAAAAGGTTACGAGGTCATCGTTGAGCAACAAATCGCTCACGAACTGCAACTGAAGAATGTGAAAACTGGCACGCTCGCGGAGATTGGGCAACTAGCTGATCTCGCGGTAGTCGTTGGTGGCGACGGTAATATGCTGGGCGCGGCGCGCACACTCGCCCGTTACGATATTAAAGTTATTGGAATCAACCGTGGCAACCTGGGTTTCTTGACTGACCTTGACCCCGATAACGCCCAGCAACAGTTAGCCGATGTGCTGGAAGGCCACTACATCAGCGAGAAACGTTTTTTGCTGGAAGCGCAAGTCTGTCAGCAAGATTGCCAGAAACGCATCAGCACCGCGATAAATGAAGTGGTGCTTCATCCAGGCAAAGTGGCGCATATGATTGAGTTCGAAGTGTATATCGACGAGATCTTTGCGTTTTCTCAGCGATCTGATGGACTAATTATTTCGACGCCAACAGGCTCCACCGCCTATTCCCTCTCTGCAGGCGGTCCTATTCTGACCCCCTCTCTGGATGCGATTACCCTGGTGCCCATGTTCCCGCATACGTTGTCAGCACGACCACTGGTCATAAACAGCAGCAGCACGATCCGTCTGCGTTTTTCGCATCGCCGTAACGACCTGGAAATCAGTTGCGACAGCCAGATAGCACTGCCGATTCAGGAAGGTGAAGATGTCCTGATTCGTCGCTGTGATTACCATCTGAATCTGATTCATCCGAAAGATTACAGTTATTTCAACACATTAAGCACCAAGCTCGGCTGGTCAAAAAAATTATTCTAATTTTACGCCAGCCTCTTTACTGTATATAAAACCAGTTTATACTGTACACAATAACAGTAATGGTTTTTCATACAGGAAAACGACTATGTTGGCACAACTGACCATCAGCAACTTTGCTATCGTTCGTGAGCTTGAGATTGATTTTCATAGCGGCATGACCGTAATAACTGGCGAGACCGGCGCGGGTAAATCTATTGCAATAGATGCCCTCGGTCTTTGTCTCGGTGGTCGCGCTGAAGCCGACATGGTGCGTACCGGCGCTGCTCGCGCTGACCTGTGCGCCCGTTTTTCTCTGAAAGATACGCCAGCGGCTCTGCGCTGGCTGGAAGAAAACCAGCTTGAAGACGGGCATGAATGTTTGCTTCGTCGCGTGATCAGCAGCGATGGTCGCTCCCGTGGTTTCATCAACGGTACAGCTGTTCCTCTGTCACAACTGCGCGAACTGGGTCAGTTGCTGATTCAGATCCATGGTCAGCACGCTCATCAGTTACTCACCAAACCCGAGCACCAAAAGTTCCTGCTTGATGGCTATGCCAATGAAACCTCTCTACTCCAGGAAATGACAGCACGTTATCAGTTGTGGCATCAAAGCTGCCGTGACCTCGCGCATCATCAACAGTTAAGTCAGGAACGCGCTGCCCGTGCGGAACTGCTGCAATACCAATTAAAAGAACTTAACGAATTTAATCCGCAGCCCGGAGAGTTTGAACAAATCGACGAAGAGTACAAACGTCTGGCGAACAGCGGTCAATTGCTGACCACCAGCCAGAATGCATTGGCATTAATGGCCGACGGTGAAGACGCAAACCTGCAAAGTCAGCTTTACACGGCTAAACAACTGGTGAGCGAATTGATTGGCATGGACAGCAAACTGTCCGGCGTACTTGATATGCTGGAAGAAGCTACCATCCAGATTGCTGAAGCCAGCGATGAACTGCGCCACTACTGCGATCGTCTGGATCTCGATCCCAACCGACTATTTGAACTTGAACAGCGCATCTCAAAACAGATTTCGCTGGCACGTAAACATCACGTCAGCCCTGAGGCATTGCCACAGTATTACCAGTCGCTACTGGAAGAACAGCAGCAACTGGACGATCAGGCCGACTCACAAGAAACGCTTGCGCTGGCGGTAACGAAACATCATCAGCAGGCACTGGAAATCGCGCGCGCATTACACCAACAACGCCAGCAATATGCAGAAGAACTTGCACAGCTGATCACCGACAGTATGCATGCGCTCTCAATGCCGCATGGGCAGTTTACGATCGATGTTAAATTTGACGAGCATCACCTGGGCGCTGACGGTGCCGATCGTATTGAGTTTCGGGTAACCACCAACCCAGGTCAGCCAATGCAGCCTATTGCCAAAGTCGCATCCGGTGGTGAATTGTCCCGCATCGCACTGGCAATCCAGGTCATCACGGCGCGTAAAATGGAAACCCCGGCACTGATTTTTGATGAAGTGGATGTAGGGATTAGCGGTCCAACAGCGGCAGTTGTCGGCAAACTGCTGCGTCAACTCGGCGAATCAACTCAGGTGATGTGTGTTACCCACCTGCCACAAGTCGCGGGATGTGGTCATCAACACTATTTTGTCAGCAAAGAAACCGATGGTGCGATGACAGAAACGCATATGCAATCCCTGAATAAAAAAGCGCGGTTACAAGAGCTGGCGCGCCTGCTTGGTGGCAGTGAAGTCACACGTAATACACTGGCGAATGCGAAAGAACTGCTTGCAGCGTAAACTTTTTTCCTGCTTCACGGTCAGAGTAAACAGCAAAACGCCGTAAGACCGGAAAGCAAAAGGTTTTAAAGTGATGAAAGGTCTATTATCATCGGCATATTACAGATGAGCCACGTACTGCTCGGGCCCGAAAAGGAATCAAATCACTATGCGCTGTAAAACGCTGACTGCTGCAGCAGCAGTACTATTGATGTTGACCGCAGGCTGTTCCACTCTGGAGCGAGTGGTTTACCGTCCTGACATCAACCAGGGGAACTATCTGACCGCTAACGACGTATCCAAAATACGTGTTGGCATGACGCAACAACAAGTTGCGTACGCATTGGGTACACCGCTGATGTCCGATCCATTTGGTACGAATACCTGGTTCTATGTCTTCCGCCAGCAACCAGGTCATGAAGGTGTAACGCAGCAAACGCTGACGCTGACCTTTAACAGTAGCGGTGTGTTGACCAATATTGATAACAAACCTGCGCTGAGTGGTAACTAATAATAAAGTTGCTCTCAAAGACGTTAAAAAAGGTGCTCAATGAGCACCTTTTTTCTGTCTGTTATTTATTCGCTGATTTTTCTGCTCGTTGCCTGCGAAGCTCTTTCGGATCGGCAATGAGAGGGCGATAAATCTCCACCCGATCGCCATCATGCACACTATCGCTTAGTTTTGCCGGACGGCTGTAAATGCCGACTTTGTTTTTAGTTAAATCGATATCGGTACGCAATTCCAGCAAGCCACTGGCGCGAATAGCTTCTTCAACCGTCGCGCCCTCCTGCAGCGTCACGCGCTGCAGGTACTGCTTCTCAGGTAGCGCATAAGCCACCTCAACGGCAATTTTACCTGGCACTGTAAACCTCTTTCGCACGAACCGTAAAAGCCTGGACCATATTAGACGCCAGCTCTTTAAACACGCGACCAAAGGCGAGTTCAATCAACTTATTGGTAAACTCAAAGTCGAGATGAAACTCGATACGACACGCCTCCTGGCTCAGCGGCGTAAACTTCCATCCACCAATCAATTTCTTGAACGGCCCATCCACCAGATTCATAAGAATACTTTGGTTACTGGTCAACTGGTTGCGGGTAGTAAACGTTTTGCTGATCCCAGCCTTAGAGACATCTACCGCCGCAGTCATCTGCCCAGGAGTGGACTCCAGAATCCGACTTCCGGTACAACCCGGCAAAAACTGAGGATAAGACTGAACGTCATTCACTAACTGATACATTTGCTCCGCGCTGTAGGGTACCAGTGCGGTCCGGCTAATCTGAGGCATAACAATTTCCATCAACAAAAATCCAACAAATAATATCATTTATCCTGCTGTAAAAAAAACGCTATCCCGGCGCTGGGTAACATCGGGTTCATGCTAAGATAGAGCCTTGTCCCCCGCAGGATTGATATGGGGTGTTTTCGATTTCAGATTACCGATGATTCACGACGCTTATGACGAAGAAAAAAGCACATAAACCTGGTTCAGCGACCATCGCGCTTAACAAGCGCGCCCGTCACGAATACTTTATCGAAGAAGAGTTCGAAGCGGGACTTGCCCTGCAAGGCTGGGAGGTTAAATCCCTGCGCGCAGGAAAAGCCAATATCAGCGACAGCTACGTCCTTCTGCGTGACGGAGAGGCATTTCTGTTTGGCGCTAACATCACGCCAATGGCCGTGGCCTCCACGCATGTGGTGTGCGATCCTACCCGTACCCGCAAGTTACTTCTCAACCAGCGCGAACTGGACTCATTGTACGGTCGCGTCAATCGAGAAGGCTATACCGTAGTGGCGCTCTCCCTGTACTGGAAAAATGCCTGGTGCAAAGTGAAAATCGGCGTCGCCAAAGGTAAAAAACAGCACGATAAACGTTCAGATATCAAAGAACGCGAATGGCAGGTGGATAAAGCACGTATCATGAAAAACGCCCACCGTTAAACCTGCACTCCAATTATTGACCAGTTCCTCACCGCGCCTCCCTCTCCGGCGGCGCGAATGAACATCTTATTGGCTATCACATCCGACACAAATGTTGCCATCCCATTGCTTAATCGAATAAAAATCAGGCTACATGGGTGCTAAATCTTTAACGATAACGCCATTGAGGCTGGTCATGGCGCTCATAAATCTGGTATACTTACCTTTACACATTGGGGCTGATTCTGGATTCGACGGGATTTGCGAAACCCAAGGTGCATGCCGAGGGGCGGTTGGCCTCGTAAAAAGCCGCAAAAAATAGTCGCAAACGACGAAAACTACGCTTTAGCAGCTTAATAACCTGCTTAGAGCCCTCTCTCCCTAGCCTCCGCTCTTAGGACGGGGATCAAGAGAGGTCAAACCCAAAAGAGATCGCGTGGAAGCCCTGCCTGGGGTTGAAGCGTTAAAACTTAATCAGGCTAGTTTGTTAGTGGCGTGTCCGTCCGCAGCTGGCAAGCGAATGTAAAGACTGACTAAGCATGTAGTACCGAGGATGTAGGAATTTCGGACGCGGGTTCAACTCCCGCCAGCTCCACCAATCATGATTGGACGGTGTAAGGACAACACCAACAAAAACAGGAAGTTAGCAGTTTCAGCAGGACACCGACCAGACGGTGAGGAGACAAAAAAGGATACGCAAAGGAACCGCGGCTCCTGGTAACATGAAAGCCCGCTGATGCGGGCTTTTTACTTTTTCATCTACTGAAATTGCTGTACTTGAACTATCCCCCTCAATGAGTAACATTCTTTTCTTTCTCAGTTTACATATACCAACCAGGCACTAATGCTTTTCTGCCATAAAAAATAAATGTCTGTTATTAACAAAGAGTAAACATCTGTATTTGATTTTAATATCAAAAAATGTTTCTTTTACTGGTTATGGTAATAATTACAAAATGGTAGTGGATATGGAGTCAGTACAAGCAAGCATAGTTCGTCCCACTGAAGAGCTAACCCATGAGTTAATCTATTCTGAGGCAATCGCAGATGCTATGCTTTCTATTGCTACAAGGTTTGGTAACCGATTGCCGGTTAATGAAATCAAATTGGGTCACATCTATTATGAAGACTCAGATGAGGCTAGCAGGGAGTGGCGTCTTCCAGAAAAACGGCATTACATTGACATCAACTGGAACCAAGAAAGGCGTAATCAGACCAAACGCATTGATGTGAGTATTCGATGCCGCGATTTTCTTTGCGGGTTGATGCTTGGTCGACGTTCTAAAAAACGGCTCTGCATAACACTTAGATATCTCGAAGGAAATCCATATGATCATCCATTGAAAGGTTTCGTCATGCCAATTGCGCTAATCATTGCAGAGAGTTTCGCTGATGCATATGGTATCAGACAGGTCAATATTAGTCGGCCTGACAAGCAGCTCATTGAAAGATATGAATCTTTTGGTTATTCACTGAATGCTGCAGACAAAGCTCGAGTGAAGCGAAATAATTTGCCCCGCGCTAAGCTCTTGACAAAACTGATCTGATATTTGTGTTGAGTGTTTTATGAACTATTATGATAAAATATTTATTAGTAGAATGTTAGGAGGAACATATGAAGCCCGGTAAGCAAGCAGTAGTGAAACAATTGGGGAAATCGAAAACTGCCCGCAAATTCGTGCAACAGATGCTCAAAGAAGAAACTATCCGCACTGATTATCTGGATGCGCTGAATTTTGCTGTACGATTTAATACTCGTAGATGCCGTAACAACGGACAAATCCTCACAGAAAATTTATTGAAAGCGGTAGAGAAAGCATCCAAAGACTATGTGCTTGTAGCTCAAGCAAAGAACATGTCCCCAAGAGAAATTAAGAGTAAGATTGTTGCCTCTAGCCGCAAGAGCCGCAATTACACAATATGGACATCTGACGTAGATTTAGAAGGAAAGCATAGTCTAATGGCGGGAGTTAAAGGCCGAGTAAAAGCTTAAATCGGTTGAAATACCCCATAAATAAATGTTGCATAATGCAAACAACATTTGCGTCAGCTATGTGTTATTCATCTTAAGAACGTTAAAATCGCTTCTCTAAGCAGCCTCCTTAAAATCAAACATGATAGTAAGCGGTTACCATAGCCTGAATTCGGTATTGCACCAGACTCAGGCTTTCTAGTTTTTATTTTTTGGTTTGGAGGAAGGCTCCGCGTTGCCAGTGCCGTTGCCCCTCCCCAACCCACCAGAAGACTGGCTGAAATATAACGGTGCCCCTTCGATAAAAATATCTATCCAAAATTAGACGCGGTTTATCCGGCTGGCATATTACCCGAGTCACGTGGTGAATTTATTCGTGGCTAGGATGATGGAAGAGGAATCGATAATCGTATGACATTACTTAGTTTTCAAGCAGCAACATCTTTCACACAGTATGCTGGGCACTTTGACGTAGGCTCCGGTCATGCAGTAATCATGATGGTATAGTCGATTACAGTTTTGGATTTTCCAGATTCCCTTATCCCGATCCATATGTTAGCGATGGTGTTAACCATGCAACAGTCAGACCTCGTAATATTTCATTCAACTACATAGTTCGAGCCATATAAAAATGAAGGTGATTATTAACCCCTCCTTACAAAAACACTCCGTAATATCTCTTATGTAAACGCTGTTAATAAAAAGGCTCAATATCGAGCCTTTAACCATCTATTATTCAAGTAAGAATTTTATATCTATAAATATTTCTTTTGCTTTGGCTATATTTTTCGGGGTTAATGCTAACATCTGACATACGGTAAGGATAATGGTTAATCTTTCATGAATGCTTTTTAATAGTTTTTTTTCAAGATCAAGATGGCATTTTATTATTCTGGCTGGGTGTTCTTCATACATATCCTTATAAGTTTGAAAATTACTTTTCCTGGTTTTATAAATGCCAAATTCTTTTTCAATTTCCATCTCGATAGAGATTTGTTGTTTTTTATAAAAATCAAGAAACATTACTATGTTATATCTATATTCATTTTGAATGCGATCATCAACATAATCTTGTAAGTAACCACTATCATTGATGGCTTTAAAGACTGCCTTATCGACTTTGGTATTATTTAATTTTACCACGGCATGTATGATTTCATTAATTGTTTGAACTTTAACATCATGCTTGGCAAGAATTTTTTTTGCAGTTTTAACCCAGGCGACACAAGATTTTAGGTGTTTAGGATGTAACTCCCCTATATTGGCATGATAGATTTCTTCTGACGAACCTTCTTTAATTGCGTTATGAACTGGTTGCAAGTATATAGAGTTAAAGATATCCTTCGGCGTACAGTAATCTATATTATCGACTATATTAACTCCACCATAAGAATAGCATTGAGCAACAAGTCTAGAACAGAATTGACTTCTCTTAGGTTTGATTTTTATATTTGCTTTTTTAGCAGGAGTGTTTTTATATATTTGTGTTGATGCTGCTTCAGTTATACTATAGCTTGAACCAATCAACTCCCTAGCCCTTGATGTTATTAGATTCATAATATACGGATCTAATGAATTCTTTAATCTTAATACAACCAAATCTTTTTCTAATGGAACAGCTATTCTATTGGGAACTCTAGAAAACACGCCACCGTCACTTGTAGCCTCAATAATAGTTCCCTCAAGGTAAATCATTGCATGCGTATAATAACACTTAGTTACTTTTTCAATTGTTGGGCTGTAAGTACTATAACCATGCTCTACGATAACATCACCATCCTTTAGCTTAGATATATCTAAAACGAAGCGATTTACAAGAGCATCAGGATAAGGTCTTCCTGCATTCTTTTGAGCTGTTTCCAGCATATAAACTCCTTAAAGGTACATCATCAATGATGTTTTATTGTTTCCTAATTCTATCATAAAAGACATAGCTAAAATTATAGTATATCAGACGTTCATTAATGTAATATGGATATACTCATCAATAGCGATGTGCAATTCACGGATACTCTTATATTGTGCAAAAACACTCAGACTTCAGCATATCACAGTAGCTTACTATTGTTCTGCTCCTGAGCTACCCGGCTTCCAGACAACCAGAGTGTCTACTGCCAATAGTG
>OBZF01000941.1_pt1 | contig 10533 bp, 8 predicted proteins | sample 1495521 | NCBI WGS metagenome assembly OBZF01 (sample SAMEA2580234, study PRJEB22360) | human gut metagenome | biome: human gut; feature: human-associated habitat; material: faeces | place: Denmark | collected 2008/2010 | reverse complement strand
CCTGCTCGGCAACCGCACTGCAGTGATTGCCGGCGCGCTGTTAATGACCCTTGGCCATGTGGTGCTGGGCATTGATACAAATTCAACCTTTAGCCTGTATCTGGCGCTGGCAATCATTATTTGTGGCTACGGTTTATTCAAATCAAACATCAGCTGTTTGCTTGGCGAGCTCTACGACGAGAACGATCATCGACGTGATGGCGGTTTTTCGCTGCTGTATGCTGCGGGCAATATCGGTTCTATCGCCGCCCCAATCGCCTGCGGCCTGGCTGCTCAGTGGTATGGATGGCATGTTGGCTTTGCCCTTGCGGGTGGCGGCATGTTTATCGGTTTGTTGATTTTCTTAAGCGGGCATCGTCATTTCCAGTCCACGCGTAGTATGGATAAAAAAGCGCTCACTAGCGTGAAATTTGCCTTACCAGTATGGAGCTGGTTAGTGGTGATGCTCTGTTTAGCCCCAGTATTTTTTACCCTGCTGCTGGAGAACGACTGGTCCGGATATTTGCTGGCGATCGTTTGCCTCATTGCCGCACAAATCATTGCCCGCATGATGATCAAATTCCCCGAACACCGCCGTGCTCTTTGGCAAATTGTATTGTTGATGTTTGTCGGGACGTTGTTCTGGGTACTGGCACAACAGGGCGGCAGTACCATCAGCTTGTTTATCGATCGCTTTGTGAATCGTCAGGCATTCAATATTGAAGTACCTACAGCACTATTCCAGTCGGTGAATGCAATTGCAGTGATGCTCGCTGGGGTTGTACTGGCCTGGCTGGCGTCGCCAGAAAGCCGCGGCAACTCAACATTGCGCGTCTGGCTGAAGTTTGCCTTTGGCTTACTGCTGATGGCTTGTGGCTTTATGTTGTTGGCATTTGATGCCCGACATGCAGCGGCTGGCGGTCAAGCGTCAATGGCCGTGATGATATCCGGGCTGGCGCTAATGGGCTTTGCCGAACTCTTTATTGACCCGGTGGCGATTGCGCAAATCACGCGTCTGAAAATGTCTGGCGTATTAACCGGTATTTATATGCTGGCAACAGGCGCGGTCGCCAACTGGCTGGCAGGCGTCGTGGCACAGCAGACGACAGAGTCGCAAATTAGCGGTATGGCAATTGCAGCTTACCAGCGATTCTTTTCTCAGATGGGAGAGTGGACGTTGGCTTGTGTCGCGATCATCGTCGTATTGGCCTTTGCTACCCGTTTTCTGTTTAGCACGCCGACGAATATGATACAGGAGAGCAACGATTAACTGTCGTAAAAACAATTGGTTATGAATAAATTAACTTTCAGTTTATAACACTAGCAAATCTAGATTAATAAGTCATTTAAACCATTTTGATGGTTATTTATTAGTGATATCAACTTGAGGTAAGCGTTAGTTTCGATAAGATAAACTGAGTTATTAATAGTCGAGGCAGATAATACAGTGTACCGATCTGTCTCTTTATCTACGCTAAATTGAAAGCTGGATTTAGAGGAACCAAAATGTCTGAACAAGAAACACGGGGAGCCAATGAGGCTATTGATTTTAACGATGAACTGAGAAATCGCCGCGAAAAACTGGCGGCACTACGTCAGCAAGGTGTGGCGTTTCCCAATGATTTTCGCCGCGACCATACCTCTGACCAGCTGCACGAAGAGTTTGATGCGAAGGATAACCAGGAACTGGAATCCTTAAACATTGAAGTCTCGGTTGCTGGCCGAATGATGACCCGTCGTATCATGGGGAAAGCCTCCTTTGTAACGTTGCAGGATGTCGGTGGCCGTATTCAACTGTACGTTGCAAGAGATAGCCTGCCAGAAGGTGTTTATAACGATCAGTTTAAAAAATGGGATCTGGGTGACATTATCGGTGCCCGCGGTACGCTGTTTAAGACGCAAACCGGTGAGCTTTCCATTCACTGTACTGAGTTGCGCCTGCTGACAAAAGCACTACGTCCTTTACCAGATAAATTCCATGGTCTGCAGGATCAGGAAGTCCGTTATCGTCAACGTTATCTGGACCTCATCGCTAACGATAAATCCCGTCAAACGTTTGTTGTCCGTTCAAAAATTCTGGCCGCTATCCGCCAGTTCATGGTCGCGCGCGGCTTTATGGAAGTAGAAACCCCGATGATGCAGGTAATTCCAGGTGGGGCATCTGCTCGCCCGTTTATTACCCATCATAACGCTCTGGATTTAGATATGTACCTGCGTATCGCGCCGGAGCTGTATCTGAAACGTCTGGTTGTAGGCGGTTTTGAACGGGTATTCGAAATCAACCGTAACTTCCGTAATGAAGGTATTTCTGTTCGCCATAATCCTGAGTTCACAATGATGGAACTCTACATGGCGTATGCGGATTACCACGATTTGATTGAACTGACAGAGTCCCTGTTCCGCACCCTGGCACAAGAGGTTCTGGGTACCACTAAAGTCACTTATGGCGAGCATGTGTTTGATTTCGGCAAACCGTTTGAAAAACTCACCATGCGCGAAGCAATCAAAAAATATCGTCCAGAAACCGATATGGCCGACCTGGATAATTTTGATGCTGCTAAAGCATTAGCTGAATCAATCGGTATTACGGTAGAGAAAAGCTGGGGGCTGGGACGTATTGTCACGGAGATCTTTGATGAAGTGGCAGAAGCACATCTGATTCAGCCAACCTTTATTACGGAATATCCGGCAGAAGTGTCACCGCTGGCACGCCGTAATGATGTTAACCCAGAAATCACCGACCGTTTTGAATTCTTCATCGGTGGTCGTGAAATCGGTAATGGTTTTAGCGAATTAAACGACGCAGAAGATCAGGCTGAACGTTTCCAGGAACAGGTTAACGCTAAAGCTGCAGGTGACGACGAAGCCATGTTCTATGACGAAGATTACGTGACTGCGCTGGAATATGGTCTGCCGCCAACCGCTGGTCTGGGTATTGGTATCGACCGAATGATTATGCTGTTTACAAACAGTCATACTATTCGCGACGTTATTCTCTTCCCGGCGATGCGCCCACAGAAATAAATTTCACTTTAATGAACGAAGCAGTCAGGCGACTGCTTCGTTCGTCGTTCCGCAAATCCAGTTTTGAGGAGAGACGCTTCGTTTCACGATAACCAGCGGGTCCACTCAACTACAGCTCCTAAAAGAGAGAAAAAAGTAATGCCACAGGCAGACTCATTGGCCAGGTTATTCCGACCAGGAATGCACTAAGTAAACGAATATGTGTTTTCTCATGTGAGATAAACCAGATAATGACAAAGGATATGTTCACACCAATCACATAAAAAATTAATATTTTAGAGAATAGTGCCATTTTTTATGTTCTTCTTATCCTTCCTGGCTACTTGTAAAACTGACGGAAATAGTCATCAACTGTCATAATGTTGAGGTCAAAATCAATATCCGGTAAGTCTAAGCATTTAAGCCTGATTAAATCTTCGATTTCACTTGCGGCTAACGATGTCGTTATTGCGAAGGAATTTTCATTCAATTGTCGTGGTATCCCATATTCATCAGCCACGATAGAAGAGAAATTCATATCATACATCAATGATCTTAACCTTAAGAACACTGAGGAATAAGATGATGGATAATCAAAAGAAACAACATAAGTATTGAACTTGTTTTTACCTTCCATAATATGACTCCTATCAATATTGAATGCTCTGGGGACGCAAAAATTATTAACCCCGATTGATGATTCTCATATAGGAGATATTCTTTTTTTTGCTCAGTAAAGGGGATGACTTGGGACAAAAAAACGCGCTCTCTGCCCATTCTTTGTGCATCCCCCTACCCTTCAGATGCTCTCCTGCATCACTCCGCGGAGAGCATGAAAAATATCGTGACTCTGTACTCTCCCATCAACTGCGAATATCATCATACTCCCGCGTTTTATCAAATTCGTGTTTCGCAAATGGGCATAGTGGGATAATTTTTCGTTTTTCCCGACGCATTTTTTCCACGACTTTCGCAACCAGCTGTTTACCAATCCCCTGCCCTTTCAGGCTTTCATCGACATCGGTATGTTCGATAATCGCTAAATTCTCTCCGGTCGGCACAAAGACAATTTCAGCGATTTGCTTGCCTTGTTCGTCATTAATGTAAAATTTATTGTGGCCTTCGCGTATTTCCATTTTACCCTCGCTTATTTATGACGGTATTTCAGCGCGCCGCTCGGGCACGTATCAATCACTTTAACCACAGTGACGACGTCGACTTCATCCGGCATGATCCACGGCTTTCGTTTGAGATTAAATAACTTGCCGTTGCCACGTACGCAATTGCCAGAATGCTGACATATCGCAGTGTTGAAATAGACATCGATCTTTTCGCCGGTATAACAGCGATAACCCTCGTCCAGTAGCGCCTGATCCATGACTTTCCCTCTCTCATCAGTATGATTATCGCTATAAGCATAGCCCTGGAATCTTCATACAGCACTGGCAGTTTCCGTTGCCAGAGTCTCTTCCCCTATATAGCCAATCATTCTTACTCCCTTTGAATTACCCGCCTCATCAGAGATAATGCTTAAGAAATTTGTCACACAAGGAAGCTGATGAGACATTCATTGCCCTACCGCATGTTACGCAAACGTCCGATGAAATTGAGTACCACAGTGATCTTAATGGTCAGCGCGGTACTGTTCTCGGTGCTATTGGTGGTGCATCTGATTTACTTCTCGCAAATCAGTGATATGACGCGAGACGGGCTGGCCAACAAGGCACTGGCAGTGGCGCGTACCCTCGCCGACTCGCCGGAAATCCGTCAGGGCTTGCAGAAAAAACCGCAGGAGAGCGGAATCCAGGCCATCGCGGAAGCCGTGCGCAAACGCAACGATCTGCTGTTTATTGTCGTTACCGATATGCAAAGTCTTCGCTACTCGCATCCTGAAGCCCAGCGTATTGGTCAGCCATTTAAAGGTGATGACATCCTTAAAGCGCTGAATGGCAAAGAAAATGTCGCTATCAATCGCGGTTTTCTGGCGCAGGCTTTACGCGTATTTACCCCCATCTACGATGAAAATCATAAACAAATTGGCGTGGTGGCGATCGGCCTTGAGTTAAGCCGCGTGACCCAACAAATCAATGACAGTCGCTGGAGCATTATCTGGTCGGTATTATTTGGCATGCTGGTCGGACTGATTGGCACCTGCATTCTGGTTAAGGTACTGAAAAAAATCCTTTTCGGCCTGGAACCCTACGAAATCTCCACGCTGTTTGAGCAGCGCCAGGCCATGTTGCAGTCTATCAAAGAAGGCGTCGTTGCCGTGGACGATCGCGGCGAGGTCACGCTGATCAACGATGCCGCACAAGAATTGCTGAATTACCGTAAGTCGCAGGACGATGAGAAACTGTCGACGCTCAGCCACTCATGGTCACAGGTGGTAGATGTCTCGGAAGTGTTACGCGACGGTACGCCGCGCCGCGACGAAGAGATTACGATTAAAGACCGGCTATTACTGATCAACACCGTTCCGGTGCGCAGTAATGGCGTTATCATCGGTGCCATTTCAACCTTCAGGGACAAAACTGAAGTTCGTAAACTGATGCAGCGACTCGACGGTCTGGTCAACTATGCTGATGCACTTCGTGAACGATCCCACGAATTTATGAATAAATTGCATGTGATTCTCGGATTATTGCATCTGAAGAGTTATAAGCAGTTGGAAGATTACATTCTCAAAACAGCCAATAACTATCAGGAAGAGATTGGCTCTCTGCTGGGTAAGATCAAATCTCCGGTTATCGCTGGTTTTTTAATCAGCAAGATTAACCGCGCGACCGATTTAGGCCATACGCTGATTTTAAACAGTGAAAGCCTGCTGCCAGACAGCGGCAGTGAGGACCAGGTCGCGACGCTGATTACCACATTGGGAAATCTGATAGAAAACGCGCTGGAAGCATTAGGGCCGGAACCCGGTGGCGAAATTAGCGTAACATTGCACTACCGTCACGGCTGGCTGCACTGCGAAGTTAACGATGATGGACCGGGGATCGCACCCGACAAAATCGATCACATTTTTGACAAAGGTGTCTCGACAAAAGGAAGCGAGCGAGGCGTCGGTTTAGCACTTGTCAAACAACAGGTAGAAAATCTCGGCGGCAGCATCGCCGTGGAATCGGAACCCGGGATTTTCACACAATTTTTTGTCCAGATACCCTGGGACGGGGAGAGGTCGAACAGATGATCAATGTATTAATTATCGATGACGACGCAATGGTCGCGGAGCTGAATCGCCGATACGTAGCACAAATCCCAGGCTTTCAATGCTGTGGAACAGCCTCGACGCTGGAGAAAGCCAAAGAGATTATCTTCAATAGCGATACGCCTATCGACCTGATATTGCTCGATATCTATATGCAAAAAGAGAACGGGCTCGATTTACTGCCTGTCCTGCATAACGCGCGTTGCAAAAGTGATGTGATTGTCATCTCCTCCGCAGCCGATGCGGCAACCATTAAAGATTCGCTGCATTACGGTGTCGTGGATTACCTGATCAAACCCTTCCAGGCTTCCCGCTTTGAAGAGGCGCTCACCGGCTGGCGGCAAAAGAAAATGGCGCTGGAAAAACATCAGTATTATGACCAGGCCGAGCTTGATCAGCTAATCCACGGCAGCAGCTCCAACGAACAGGATCCTCGTCGCTTGCCAAAAGGCTTAACGCCGCAGACGTTACGCACGCTGTGCCAGTGGATTGACGCGCATCAGGACTATGAGTTTTCAACCGACGAGCTGGCTAACGAGGTTAACATCTCGCGTGTTTCCTGCCGAAAATACCTCATCTGGCTGGTCAACTGCCACATCTTGTTCACCAGTATCCATTATGGCGTCACGGGGCGTCCGGTTTACCGTTACCGTATTCAGGCAGAACACTACTCACTACTGAAACAATATTGCCAATAACGGATCGCTGGTTATCTGTAAGTAATAATTATTACCGTAATGCAAAATACCCCTGGCACAAGTTACATCCTTCATCAGTAAAACTTGTGCCAGATCAAATATAATTATCCCTCCATCATCGCTAAAAATTAATATCTCTTCAGGTGAACGGTGTTTTTAATTTCAAAACGCTAACAAAAGTTAATTAACTATTATGTCACCCGCATTATGTGTATTTTTACCCACAAATGGGTAGATCAGATTAATCTTTAAACCTAATGATATCTGCCCTGAGAACAAAAAATAGACCGATAAATATCAATAAGATAACAGCAAACAAAACATTAACATCTGCGCAGTACAAACTATAAACCCATCGCCAGAGAGTTTTTCTCTCTGAAAAAGCCGCTTATCACAGTGCATAAATTTGCCGCTGCTTTAATCAGCCAATATTTACTGTGAGGTATTTGCTAAAGCCGGTAACGACCAAACGGATATTTAGTCAGGCTCTGAAAACAGTTCATACAAAACAGAACGTGACTGTGATCTATTCAGCAAAAATTTAAATAGGATTATCGCGAGGGTTCACACATGTTATTTACTATCCAACTTATCATAATACTGATATGTCTGTTTTATGGTGCCAGAAAGGGTGGTATCGCGCTGGGTTTATTAGGCGGTATCGGTCTGGTCATTCTGGTCTTCGTCTTCCACCTTCAGCCAGGTAAACCACCAGTTGATGTCATGCTGGTTATCATTGCGGTGGTGGCGGCATCGGCGACCTTGCAAGCTTCGGGCGGTCTTGATGTCATGCTGCAAATTGCCGAGAAGTTGCTGCGCCGCAACCCGAAATATGTCTCAATTGTCGCGCCGTTTGTGACCTGTACACTGACCATTCTTTGCGGTACGGGTCATGTGGTTTACACCATTCTGCCGATCATCTACGACGTCGCCATTAAGAACAACATCCGTCCGGAACGTCCGATGGCGGCAAGTTCTATCGGTGCACAGATGGGGATTATCGCCAGTCCGGTGTCGGTTGCGGTCGTGTCTCTGGTTGCAATGCTGGGTAATGTCACCTTTGATGGTCGCCATCTTGAGTTCCTCGACCTGCTGGCAATCACCATTCCATCGACGTTAATCGGTATCCTGGCGATCGGTATCTTCAGCTGGTTCCGCGGTAAAGATCTGGATAAAGACGAAGAGTTCCAGAAATTCATCTCCGTACCGGAAAACCGTGAGTATGTTTACGGTGATACCGCGACGCTGCTCGATAAAAAACTGCCGAAAAGCAACTGGCTGGCAATGTGGATTTTCCTCGGTGCAATCGCTGTAGTCGCACTTCTTGGTGCTGATTCGGACCTGCGTCCATCCTTCGGCGGCAAACCGCTGTCGATGGTACTGGTTATTCAGATGTTTATGCTGCTGACCGGGGCGCTGATTATTATCCTGACCAAAACCAATCCCGCGTCTATCTCAAAAAACGAAGTCTTCCGTTCCGGTATGATCGCCATCGTGGCGGTGTACGGTATCGCATGGATGGCAGAAACCATGTTCGGTGCGCATATGTCTGAAATTCAGGGCGTACTGGGTGAAATGGTGAAAGAGTATCCGTGGGCCTATGCCATTGTTCTGCTGCTGGTTTCCAAGTTTGTAAACTCTCAGGCTGCGGCGCTGGCGGCGATTGTTCCGGTCGCGCTGGCGATCGGCGTTGATCCGGCATACATCGTGGCTTCAGCACCGGCTTGCTACGGTTATTACATCCTGCCGACTTATCCGAGCGATCTGGCAGCGATTCAGTTTGACCGTTCCGGCACCACCCACATCGGTCGCTTCGTCATCAACCACAGCTTTATTCTGCCGGGGTTGATTGGTGTGAGCGTATCGTGCGTCTTCGGCTGGATCTTCGCCGCGATGTACGGGTTCTTATAAATGCACTTTGCGTGCCGCCCGTGACTACGCGGCACGCCATTTTCGAATAACAAATACAGAGTTACAGGCTGGAAGCTATGTCAAACAAACCCTTTATCTACCAGGCACCTTTCCCGATGGGGAAAGACAATACCGAATACTATCTACTCACTTCCGATTACGTTAGCGTTGCCGACTTCGACGGCGAAACCATCCTGAAAGTGGAACCAGAAGCCCTGACCCTGCTGGCGCAGCAAGCCTTTCACGACGCTTCTTTTATGCTCCGCCCGGCACACCAGAAACAGGTTGCGGCTATTCTTCACGATCCAGAAGCCAGCGAAAACGACAAGTACGTGGCGCTGCAATTCTTAAGAAACTCCGAAATCGCCGCCAAAGGCGTGCTGCCGACCTGCCAGGATACCGGCACCGCGATCATCGTCGGTAAAAAAGGCCAGCGCGTGTGGACCGGCGGCGGTGATGAAGAAGCGCTGTCGAAAGGCGTCTATAACACCTATATCGAAGATAACCTGCGCTATTCACAGAATGCGGCGCTGGACATGTACAAAGAGGTCAACACCGGCACTAACCTGCCTGCGCAAATCGACCTGTACGCGGTAGATGGCGATGAGTACAAATTCCTTTGCGTTGCGAAAGGCGGCGGCTCTGCCAACAAAACGTATCTCTACCAGGAAACCAAAGCCCTGCTGACTCCCGGCAAACTGAAAAACTTCCTCGTCGAGAAAATGCGTACCCTCGGTACTGCAGCCTGCCCGCCGTACCATATCGCGTTTGTGATTGGCGGTACGTCTGCGGAAACCAACCTGAAAACCGTCAAGTTAGCAAGCGCTCACTATTACGATGAACTGCCGACGGAAGGGAACGAACATGGTCAGGCGTTCCGCGATGTCCAGCTGGAACAGGAACTGCTGGAAGAGGCCCAGAAACTCGGTCTTGGCGCGCAGTTTGGCGGTAAATACTTCGCGCACGACATTCGCGTTATCCGTCTGCCACGTCACGGCGCATCCTGCCCGGTCGGCATGGGCGTCTCCTGCTCCGCTGACCGTAACATTAAAGCGAAAATCAACCGCGAAGGTATCTGGATCGAAAAACTGGAACACAACCCAGGCCAGTACATTCCACAAGAACTGCGCCAGGCCGGTGAAGGCGAAGCGGTGAAAGTTGACCTTAACCGCCCGATGAAAGAGATCCTCGCCCAGCTTTCGCAATACCCGGTATCCACTCGTTTGTCGCTCACCGGCACCATTATCGTGGGCCGAGATATTGCACACGCCAAGCTGAAAGAGCTGATTGACGCCGGTAAAGAACTTCCGCAGTACATCAAAGATCACCCGATCTACTACGCGGGTCCGGCGAAAACCCCTGCCGGTTATCCATCAGGTTCACTTGGCCCAACCACCGCAGGTCGTATGGACTCCTATGTGGATCTGCTGCAATCCCACGGCGGCAGCATGATCATGCTAGCGAAAGGTAACCGCAGTCAGCAGGTTACCGCGTGTCATAAACACGGCGGCTTCTCCCTCGGTAGCATCGGCGGTCCGGCGGCGGTACTGGCGCAGCAGAGCATCAAGCATCTGGAATGCGTCGCTTATCCGGAGCTGGGTATGGAAGCTATCTGGAAAATCGAAGTAGAAGATTTCCCGGCGTTTATCCTGGTCGATGACAAAGGTAACGACTTCTTCCAGCAGATCGTCAACAAACAGTGCGCGAACTGCACTAAGTAACCTCTTCGGCCCA
>OBZF01000924.1_pt1 | contig 10828 bp, 10 predicted proteins | sample 1495521 | NCBI WGS metagenome assembly OBZF01 (sample SAMEA2580234, study PRJEB22360) | human gut metagenome | biome: human gut; feature: human-associated habitat; material: faeces | place: Denmark | collected 2008/2010 | reverse complement strand
CGTCAGTTCTCTATTACCATTGTTTCAGCAATGGCGCTGTCGGTACTGGTAGCGTTGATCCTGACTCCGGCTCTTTGTGCCACCATGCTGAAACCGATTGCCAAAGGCGATCACGGGGAAGGTAAAAAAGGCTTCTTCGGCTGGTTTAACCGCATGTTCGAGAAGAGCACGCACCACTACACCGACAGCGTAGGCGGTATTCTGCGCAGTACGGGGCGTTACCTGGTGCTGTATCTGATCATCGTGGTCGGCATGGCCTATCTGTTCGTGCGTCTGCCAAGCTCCTTCTTGCCAGATGAGGACCAGGGCGTATTTATGACCATGGTTCAGCTGCCAGCAGGTGCAACGCAGGAACGTACGCAGAAAGTGCTCAATGAGGTAACGCATTACTATCTGACCAAAGAAAAGAACAACGTTGAGTCGGTGTTCGCCGTTAACGGCTTCGGCTTTGCGGGACGTGGTCAGAATACCGGTATTGCGTTCGTTTCCTTGAAGGACTGGGCCGATCGTCCGGGCGAAGAAAACAAAGTTGAAGCGATTACCATGCGTGCAACACGCGCTTTCTCGCAAATCAAAGATGCGATGGTTTTCGCCTTTAACCTGCCCGCAATCGTGGAACTGGGTACTGCAACCGGCTTTGACTTTGAGCTGATTGACCAGGCTGGCCTTGGTCACGAAAAACTGACTCAGGCGCGTAACCAGCTGCTTGCAGAAGCAGCGAAGCACCCTGATATGCTGACCAGCGTACGTCCAAACGGTCTGGAAGATACCCCGCAGTTTAAGATTGATATCGACCAGGAAAAAGCGCAGGCGCTGGGTGTTTCTATCAACGACATTAACACCACTCTGGGCGCTGCATGGGGCGGTAGCTATGTGAACGACTTTATCGACCGCGGTCGTGTGAAGAAAGTTTACGTCATGTCAGAAGCGAAATACCGTATGCTGCCGGATGATATCGGCGACTGGTATGTTCGTGCTGCTGATGGTCAGATGGTGCCGTTCTCGGCATTCTCCTCTTCTCGTTGGGAGTACGGTTCGCCGCGTCTGGAACGTTACAATGGCCTGCCATCCATGGAAATCTTAGGCCAGGCGGCACCGGGTAAAAGTACCGGTGAAGCAATGGAGCTAATGGAACAACTGGCGAGCAAACTGCCTACCGGTGTTGGCTATGACTGGACGGGGATGTCCTATCAGGAACGCCTCTCCGGCAACCAGGCACCTTCACTGTACGCGATTTCGTTGATTGTCGTATTCCTGTGTCTGGCGGCGCTGTACGAGAGCTGGTCGATTCCGTTCTCCGTTATGCTGGTCGTTCCGCTGGGGGTTATCGGTGCGTTGCTGGCTGCCACCTTCCGTGGCCTGACCAATGACGTTTACTTCCAGGTAGGCCTGCTCACAACCATTGGGTTGTCGGCGAAGAACGCGATACTTATCGTCGAATTCGCCAAAGACTTGATGGATAAAGAAGGTAAAGGTCTGATTGAAGCGACGCTTGATGCAGTGCGGATGCGTTTACGTCCGATCCTGATGACCTCGCTGGCGTTTATCCTCGGCGTTATGCCGCTGGTTATCAGTACTGGTGCTGGTTCCGGCGCGCAGAACGCAGTAGGTACCGGTGTAATGGGCGGGATGGTGACCGCAACGGTACTGGCAATCTTCTTCGTTCCGGTATTCTTTGTGGTGGTTCGCCGCCGCTTTAGCCGCAAGAATGAAGATATCGAGCACAGCCATACTGTCGATCATCATTGATACAACGTGTAATCACTAAGGCCGCGCAAGCGGCCTTTTTTATGCATAACCTACGAACATTAAGGAGTAATTGAACCACCAACTCAGGATCTCATACGAAAACCAGTATTAACCACGGATAAAATTCATAAAAAATACTGATTGTTAGTTAATTTATATTAAGTAGCGCTAATAGATTTAATAATCCATAATCATTTAGAGGCTATTCTTAATTATTTGCGGTAATTCTTTATTCATTCCTCGGTTATTACGTCATATTCAGAGCAATCCTGGTATTAGTGTCACCAATTTCATCTGGCGATAATCCTGAAATGTTATGAACAGTTCGAGCAGACTGCTTTTACCTGCTGCGGGTTAGTGCTAGTATGAAAAAGTGAGTCCTGTCCCGATTCCTTCCTAATTGTAATTTTTCGTAATAATGCGATGAAAACCTGCAAAGAGTGGCTTATAGTTAAGCTAACAAACGAGAGGGCAAGTCCAGGTCAGTAAGTTTTTTCCATCCCGAAAGGTGTCCGTTAGTTCAACCGCTAAGAAGGGGACGCGTTATGGATGAATACTCACCCAAAAGACATGATATCGCACAGCTTAAGTTTCTCTGTGAAACCCTGTATCATGACTGCCTTGCAAACCTTGAAGAAAGCAATCATGGCTGGGTTAACGACCCAACCTCGGCGATCAACCTCCAGTTGAATGAACTGATTGAGCATATTGCGACCTTCGCACTTAATTACAAAATTAAGTATAATGAAGACAATAAGCTCATTGAGCAGATCGACGAATATCTGGATGACACCTTTATGTTGTTCAGTAGTTATGGTATTAATATGCAGGATCTTCAGAAATGGCGGAAGTCAGGTAATCGACTATTCCGTTGTTTTGTCAATGCGACGAAAGAGAATCCTGCGAGTTTATCTTGTTAGAATTATTACAACCATGGGTAGAAGTATGTCCGAAAAACCTTTAACGAAAACCGATTATTTAATGCGTTTACGTCGTTGCCAGACAATTGACACGCTGGAGCGTGTTATCGAGAAAAATAAATACGAATTATCAGATAATGAACTGGCGGTATTTTACTCAGCCGCAGATCACCGCCTCGCCGAATTGACCATGAATAAACTGTACGACAAGATCCCTTCCTCAGTATGGAAATTTATTCGCTAATAAATAATTCGCTTTCGGAGCTATAACCGGCTGTTTATTAAGAATTTTATACTTTTTCGCCATGAAGACATACCCTATGTGATCTTTATCACACAGATGTAATGGGAACGTTCTCTTCACTGACTTTTCGTCTTACTGTGTTGCCGCATTTTCAGCAACCGGAGGTCAGTAATGAGCACAGAAAAAGAAAAGATGATTGCTGGTGAGTTGTATCGCTCGGCAGATGAGACGTTATCTCGCGATCGCCTGCGCGCTCGTCAGCTTATTCACCGATACAATCATTCCCTGGCGGAAGAGCACACATTACGCCAGCAAATTCTCGCTGATCTATTCGGTCAGGTGACAGAGGCTTATATTGAGCCAACGTTTCGCTGTGACTATGGCTATAACATTTTTCTCGGTAATAATTTTTTCGCCAACTTCGATTGCGTGATGCTTGATGTCTGCCCTATTCGCATCGGTGATAACTGTATGTTGGCACCAGGCGTTCATATCTACACGGCAACACATCCCATCGACCCTGTAGCACGTAATAGCGGTGCTGAACTGGGGAAACCCGTCACCATCGGTAATAACGTCTGGATTGGCGGACGCGCGGTCATTAACCCTGGTGTGACCATTGGTGATAACGTCGTGGTAGCCTCAGGTGCAGTTGTCACAAAAGATGTCCCGAACAACGTTGTCGTGGGCGGTAATCCAGCCAGAATAATTAAAAAATTGTAATCGGTTTTTCGCAACTGTTATGCAAAATTGTGGTAAATCTGTTACTTCCCCTCTACTATTCCCACGTTAAAATAGGGTGTTCCCTGGAAAGTTGCAGATACCACGAAGGCAAACGATGACCGAAATACAACGCCTGCTGACCGAAACGATTGAGTCTCTGAATACCCGCGAAAAACGCGACAACAAACCCCGCTTTAGTATCAGTTTTATCCGTAAACATCCGGGGCTGTTTATCGGTATGTACGTTGCTTTTTTTGCCACCCTGGCGGTGATGTTGCAGTCCGAAACGCTGTCAGGCTCTGTCTGGCTACTGGTTGTATTATTTATCCTGCTTAATGGTTTCTTCTTTTTCGATGTCTACCCACGCTACCGTTATGAAGATATCGACGTGCTGGATTTCCGCGTTTGCTATAACGGCGAATGGTACAACACGCGCTTTGTACCTGCCGCGCTGGTTGAAGCCATCTTGAACTCTCCGCGTGTCGCGGATGTTCATAAGGAACAACTGCAAAAAATGATCGTCCGTAAAGGTGAACTGTCTTTTTACGATATTTTTACCCTCGCTCGCGCCGAATCAACATCTTAAGTTAGGGTTACATACCAGGCGTAAAGCTCTGCGCCTGGTCAAATGACAATGATCGTTTCCACCCATCACTTCATGAAATACCAGCTCTACCTCCTTATCTCCTGCCAGCCTTTTTCCACAATCAGATATACTTTCCCTACACTGTGTTAATAAGGATATGCTGGTGAGAACACGACATCTGGTCGGCCTTATTTCGGGAGTACTGATTCTTTCAGTATTGCTGCCTGTCGGCTTAAGCATCTGGCTGGCCCATCAGCAGGTAGAAACATCGTTTATTGAAGAGCTGGATACCTATTCCTCCCGCGTCGCTATTCGGGCCAATAAGGTGGCGACACAAGGGAAAGATGCGCTGCAAGAGCTGGAAAGATGGCAAGGCGCTGCCTGTAGCGAAGCCCATCTCATGGAAATGCGTCGGGTATCTTACAGTTATCGCTATATTCAGGAAGTGGTTTATATCGATAACAACGTTCCCCAGTGTTCGTCTCTGGAGCATGAAAGTCCGCCCGATACCTTCCCCGAGCCAGGTAAAATTTCGAAAGATGGTTATCGTGTCTGGTTAACATCGCATAACGATTTAGGCATTATCCGTTACATGGTCGCCATGGGAACGGCACATTATGTCGTCATGATCGACCCCGCTTCCTTTATTGATGTCATTCCCTATAGCTCATGGCAAATTGATGCCGCCATTATTGGCAATGCCCATAACGTTGTCATAACCAGCAGCGATGAAATTGCTCAGGGAATTATTACCAGGCTACAAAAAACACCCGGTGAGCATATCGAAAATAATGGAATCATTTACGATATCCTGCCCTTCCCGGAGATGAATATTTCGATCATCACTTGGGCTTCAACGAAAATGTTGCAGAAAGGCTGGCATCGGCAAGTCTTTATTTGGTTACCGCTCGGGTTGGTGATTGGCCTGCTGGCAGCGATGTTTGTGCTGCGTATTTTGCGCCGTATCCAGTCACCGCATCATCGGCTGCAGGATGCTATCGAAAATCGTGATATTTGCGTGCACTATCAGCCGATTGTCTCCTTAGCCAATGGCAAAATTGTCGGTGCTGAGGCACTGGCGCGCTGGCCGCAGACAGACGGTAGTTGGTTGTCACCAGATAGTTTTATTCCGCTGGCACAGCAAACGGGCCTTTCTGAGCCATTGACGCTACTGATTATAAGAAGCGTCTTTGAAGATATGGGCGACTGGCTGCGTCAGCATCCGAAGCAGCATATTTCGATCAATCTTGAATCCACCGTGCTCACCTCGGAAAAAATCCCGCAATTGCTGCGTGAAATGATCAATCACTATCAGGTTAATCCCAGACAGATCGCGCTTGAACTCACTGAACGCGAGTTTGCCGATCCGAAGACAAGCGCCCCGATAATTTCTCGCTACCGGGAGGCGGGCCATGAAATTTATCTCGATGATTTTGGTACGGGGTATTCAAGTTTAAGTTATTTACAGGATCTGGATGTCGACATTCTGAAGATCGATAAATCTTTCGTTGATGCGCTGGAATATAAAAATGTCACGCCGCATATCATCGAAATGGCAAAAACACTGAAACTGAAAATGGTAGCGGAGGGAATCGAAACCAGTAAACAAGAAGAGTGGCTACGCCAGCATGGCGTGCACTACGGTCAGGGCTGGCTCTACAGCAAGGCATTACCGAAAGAGGATTTCTTACGTTGGGCCGAGCAACATTTGTGAATTTTTGGGCTGACGGCACGCCGCACAGCCCGTCACGCTACCTATTCGTCGATGATTGACTCGAATCCGCCATAGATCATTCGCTTACCATCAAACGGCATGGACTCGCCGAACTCTTTCATCCGTGGGTCCGACATCATCTTTTGATTAGCAGCGTCGCGGACCTCTTTTGAAGGGTATTCAATCCAGCTAAAGACAACCTCTTCATTCTCTTCCGCTTTCACCGCCATACGAAAATCGGTCACTTTGCCATCCGGTACATCGCTGGCCCAGCATTCGACAATACGAAGCGCGCCAAACTCTTTAAACAATGGCGCAGCCTTAGCGGCCATTTCCCGATAGGCATCCTTTTTATCGGCAGGAACGGCAACCACAAAACCATCAACATACTTCATCAGACATACCTCCGAAGCGTACTGCGCAGCCAGACAATTCTTGCGACGTCAGTTGTGGTTAAAGTTTAGCCATGTTGGGGTTTTTTGACGAAACGGTGGGAGGCAGAAATGGGTGGGGGCCCTGCCAGCTACATCCCGGCACACGCGTCATCTGCCTTGGCTGCTTCCTTCCGGACCTGACCTGGTAAACAGAGTAGCGTTGCGGGAGAACCAACAGAGCCCCCATTGAGAGCGTTGAGAACCAACGCGCAGGCGCATTATCACTGCTGCCCCGGCTAATTGCAACCCATCGCGTGCCAGATGCTGGTTTCTTGCGCAATGCGACTTCACTCGGGCGTTTTTCCAGATTATGCTGAAAAATTACCTCAGGAAGAAAAGATGGAAAAAGAAGATTCATTTCCCCAACGCGTCTGGCAAATCGTCGCCGCTATTCCCGAAGGCTATGTCACCACTTACGGTGATGTGGCGAAACTGGCGGGATCGCCCCGCGCCGCGCGCCAGGTGGGCGGTGTGTTAAAGCGTCTCCCTGAAGGCAGCACCTTACCCTGGCACCGGGTGGTTAATCGCCACGGCACAATTTCGCTAACCGGACCGGATTTACAGCGTCAGCGACAGGCATTACTGGCAGAAGGTGTGATGGTATCGGGAAGCGGGCAAATCGACTTGCAGCGTTATCGCTGGTACTACTAACCCTCTCCGGGCGGAGAGGGTTAACGTCGCTTAATATTGCGTAGGAGCTGGAACTGCCGAAGACGGATTCACCTGAGTTGGTGAAGTCGAAGGTACGGTAGTCGTTGCACCACCGCTGGCCTGAACCGGCACGGCGGTTTGCTGCACCGGCACCAATGTCAGGTCGGCTTTAGTTCCGCCCTTGTTGATCACCGGCTGAACGGTATCGGTAATAAATACCAGTTTGTCATTCACGGTAATCGCCGCACTCAACAGAATACGCGCGTTCGGCTGAACATCTGCCGGATTAAATGGCAGAACAAAGCTGAATGGTGACTGTTTACCTTCGGTACGCACCGCTTTCTGCGCCAGCACTTTTGACGGTGCATCGGCTAACGACGCGTCAGAAAGTGTCACGGTCAGCACAGCATCAGGCGGCAGTGCGACTTTCTGCCGGATCCAGACGGTACCGGAGACATTCGGTTGCTGGATAGCAGGTTGTTGTGTTGCTGAAATAGACGTATTTGCAGCCGGGGCTGGCGTCTGAATATCCGCGCTTTTATCTGCGCAAGCCGCCAACGCAATCGCAACCGCTAAACCACTGGCCATGTGCACGAGTTTCATTCATTTCTCCTTATTATCAATGCACCAGCGGGCTAACTTTCCTCGCCGGAAGAGTGGTTAACAAAATAGTAACGTCAATAAGTGTGGCACACATCACGCATTTCTGCCTGTAATTAGCCCGTAATTCAGATTATTGCACCCATCGGACCAGTGGCAAATTTGCGTTATACTCAACTCACTTTGGCTTGCTGCGGCAGCTTTGTTACTGGAGAGTTATATGAGTCAGGCGCTAAAAAATTTACTGACATTGTTAAATCTGGAAAAAATTGAGGAAGGACTCTTTCGCGGCCAGAGTGAAGATTTAGGTTTACGCCAGGTGTTTGGCGGCCAGGTCGTGGGTCAGGCCTTGTATGCTGCAAAAGAGACCGTCCCGGAAGAGCGGCTGGTACATTCGTTTCACAGCTACTTTCTTCGCCCAGGCGATAGTAAGAAACCGATTATTTATGATGTCGAAACGCTGCGTGACGGTAACAGCTTCAGCGCCCGCCGGGTTGCTGCTATTCAAAACGGCAAACCGATTTTTTATATGACGGCCTCTTTCCAGGCACCAGAAGCGGGTTTCGAACATCAAAAAACAATGCCGTCCGCGCCAGCGCCTGATGGCCTGCCTTCGGAAACGCAAATCGCCCAATCGCTGGCGCACCTGCTGCCGCCAGTGCTTAAAGATAAATTCATCTGCGATCGTCCGCTGGAAGTCCGTCCGGTGGAGTTTCATAACCCACTGAAAGGTCACGTCGCAGAACCACATCGTCAGGTGTGGATCCGCGCAAATGGTAGCGTGCCGGATGACCTGCGCGTTCATCAGTATCTGCTCGGTTACGCTTCTGATCTTAACTTCCTGCCGGTAGCTCTACAGCCGCACGGCATCGGTTTTCTCGAACCGGGGATTCAGATTGCCACCATTGACCATTCCATGTGGTTCCATCGCCCGTTTAATTTGAATGAATGGCTGCTGTATAGCGTGGAGAGCACCTCGGCGTCCAGCGCACGTGGCTTTGTGCGCGGTGAGTTTTATACCCAGGACGGCGTACTGGTTGCCTCGACCGTTCAGGAAGGGGTGATGCGTAATCACAATTAAAAAAATAGCCGGAGGTGAAAACCGTCCGGCTGTTTTTTGCAGTGCTTGTTACGCGTTATAGGCATTCTCGCCGTGACTGTTGACATCCAGCCCTTCTCGCTCCTGCTCTTCCGGTACACGCAGACCAACCGTCAGATCCGCCAGTTTGTAGCCAATAAATGCCACCACACCGGACCAGACGATCGTAATGGCGATGCTTTCCAGCTGTACCAGCAACTGATGGCCCATCGTCACGCCTTCAGCGAAGCCCACGCCACCCAGCGAACTGGCGGCAAAAATCCCAGTCATGATACAGCCGACAATGCCACAAACGCCGTGCACACCGAAGACATCGCAGGGATCATCCACCCGCAGCAAGCGTTTGAGCATAGTAACGCCCCACAAGCCCGCCAGACCAGCTACCACGCCGATAATCAACGCGCCGCCAACCCCAATGTAGCCACACGCTGGCGTCACGCCGACCAGACCGGCAATCGCGCCAGAACACGCTCCCAGCAGAGAAGGCTTACCACGCAGCGCCCATTCACCGAAGATCCAAGAATTGCCGCCGCCGTTGCGACCACAGTATTCACAAATGCCAGTGCCGCGATTTCATTCGCCGTGCCCGCTGACCCGGCGTTAAAGCCAAACCAACCAATATAGAGAATGGCAGTACCGGTGAAGACCATTGGCAGGTTGTGCGGTTTAAACGCCTCTTTGCCGAAGCCCACGCGTTTGCCTATCAGATACGCGCCCACCAGACCGGCGATTGCGGCGTTAATATGCACCACCGTGCCACCCGCGAAATCCAGCGCACCGTGAGAAGCCAGCAAACCACCGCCCCACACCATATGCGCAATCGGAATGTAAGAGAGCGTCAGCCATACCACCACGAAAATCAACACAGCTGAGAAGCGGATTCGTTCCGCCAGCGCCCCAACGATCAAGCCGACGGTAATGCAGGCAAACGAGCCCTGAAACGCCACGTGGATATACTGATAAATGCTGCCCATCACCGCCGTCAGTTCGATGTTTTTTAGCATCAACCAGTTAATGTTGCCGAAGAAGTTGTTGCCCTCACCAAACGCCAGCGAGTAACCGTAAACCACCCAGAGAATACAGACCAGTGCAAACGTCACCGTCACCTGCGTCAGCATCGACAGCACGTTTTTGCCGCGAATCAACCCACCGTAAAACAGGGCAATCCCCGGAATAGTCATAAACAGCACCAGCGCAGTACAAATCATCATAAACGCATTGTCGGCTTTATCGGCCACCGCAGGTGCAGCCATTACCAGTCCCGGTAGCATCGCCAGTGAAGCAAGCCCAGTTTTTATCGTCGCTATCTTCATTTTTCGTTCCTGTTGCTGTGTGCCAGAGATTACAGCGCCGCTTCGTCGGCTTCGCCGGTACGAATACGAATGACGCGTTGCAATTCAGCGACAAAGATTTTGCCGTCGCCAATTTTTCCGGTGTAAGCCGCCTTACTGACGATATCGATCACTTCATCGAGTTGGTCATCAGCAATCGCCACATCAATTTTTACTTTTGGCAGAAAGTTGACGCTGTATTCCGCCCCCCGGTACAGCTCGGCATGCCCTTTCTGACGCCCGAAACCTTTCACTTCGGTGACGGTCAGGCCCTGAATACCAATGGAAGATAACGCTTCACGAACGTCTTCCAGCTTGAATGGTTTGATTATCACGGTCACCAGCTTCATAGATCCCCTCCGGTCAGAATTCGGTAATGGTTCTGCTACACGAAGAAGGTATTGCAAGCGGTGTGCCAGAAATGAAAAACGAGAAAGAGAGCAGGAAGTTAAGAAGATTGAAAATGAAAACGCACTATGACAGTGCACAGTGCGTTACATTTTTGCACCAACGATGAAATATTGCGCTATTCAGGCGCTCAATGATTCCTCTTCACGCACGCTGGCTGCCAGCTCTTCGCCCGCAAGTTGCAGTTGATACATCTGCCAGTAGCGTCCCTGGGCCGCCAGCAGTTGCTGGTGAGTGCCCTGCTCCACGGCTTGCCCACGATGAAGCACCAGAATAGTGTCGGCATCAACAATAGTTGATAAGCGGTGAGCAATCACCACCAGCGTGGTATGCTCACGCACCGCCGCCAGAGCATGTTGAATCGCCTGT
>OBZF01000910.1_pt1 | contig 11019 bp, 17 predicted proteins | sample 1495521 | NCBI WGS metagenome assembly OBZF01 (sample SAMEA2580234, study PRJEB22360) | human gut metagenome | biome: human gut; feature: human-associated habitat; material: faeces | place: Denmark | collected 2008/2010 | reverse complement strand
CGCCACATAGCCCAGGACTGGAACCTGTCAGACGATGAGCTGGAAACCGTCATGCAGCGGCTGGACGATGCCTTTGAATATGGTGCGGATGTCAGCATTGTTCACGACGTTGTTCGTGAGCTGATGGAAGAAAAGCGCGCCAGCCGTCAGGTGACAGTTCCGGCGGTGATGCTGGAAAAAGTGATGGCGCTGGCAGGCAGTGAAATGAAGCGCCTGTATGCCGTCGGGAGTGAGAACGGGGGCGACGGTGATGCGTTCGTCAGGGAGGAACGCGAAGCAATGGACGTTGTGTTACAGGCGCTGGACGGGGAGCACATGTCATGAATATCAGCACAGAAACCCGCGAAATTCTGCGCAATTACAAAGCCGTGATTAATGCGCGACGTCGTGAAATGGGGCAGAAACCGCTCACCACCGCGCAGATTGTTGATGAAATCTGCGATTTTGTGGCGAATCAGCAGGCTGTTTTCCTGGGCGGTCACTACATCTTACAGGGCAGCAGAAACAGGTGATACAGGGCAGGCGGTGGAGGCCGCCTGTCAGCCCGCGCGAAAACCCCTGGCAGGCTGACGCCTGCCGGAAGGGAAGCGGGCCACGCTGACGCGTCGCCCGTTACCCTTCCTGTTTGTGATGTGTCCGGAATGTTTTTTTCTGATGTTATTTTTCTGTGGTTACCGTGCCTGTTACTGTTCTTCTTCTTTTTCCTCTTCCTCTTCTTTCCGTTCCTCTCCTGCTTATGGCTTTTCCGGGCGTCCCCCTGGTGGGGCGGGCTGTCGTGAACGGAGCCAGCGAAGCTGTCTCCGCCCTGGCGGGCTTCCATCCCTGACGCGAAACCCTGGCTTGCAGCGACCGTTCCGGTCGCGCCGCCTCTGTCGCGCCGTGGCCTGCGCTCCCGGCATCCCGGCAAAAGGCCGCCGGGATGTAAGGGGCAACGCCGTTTCGCAAACCGCGCTTCACGTCGTTGCGGCGGTCCCCTGCCCGTTGTTGTGTCCGGTGCCATTCACCTGTTTAAGCCCCTGTCGCCGGGGGCTGATACAGCCACAACCTGCCGCACTGACTGTCCAGGGTAAATGAACAGCCCACAAAATTTTTTACCCAAAACCCGGTAAAAAATTTTGCGTTCTGCCCAGGACAGGTGCGTCAGGCCGTGGCAGTGATGCCCCTTGCGGCGAAGGTTCTCAAAAAGGTGATGGTGAATACCGGAGGGAACAAAAGGCAGGTCCCCGCAAAACGTCAAAACCGCGGCTCCCGAAACTCAAAAGATGATGGGGGCTGAAAACCAGAGAGAGGAGAAAGCAGGATGAGTACCCGAAATATCCACGTTAACACCGCGTCGTACACGCTTCTTGTTGCCGGGAGGAAAAAAAACACCGGGGAAGAGTGGGACGTCCTGGAATTCAGCAGCCTGACTGAGCTGAAAAAATATCGCAAAAGCCACCCGGAAAAGATGGCCTTCAGCTACAGCTACGCGCTCAGCCAGGGTGTGGATACGCAGTTCTGCCATATCAACATTGCGGAAGCTGATCACTTCAAAAAGTTCCTGCGTCAGATTAAGCGTGCCGGCCTCGATATCCGGGCTATCTGCTGACCGGATGTGATGAATATCCCTCCTGATTGTTGCAATCTTGTTAATGGGGATCGGGAGGGATGATATTAAGCGGAAAAATTTTTTATTAAATTTATTCTTTCATAAAGGAGTAGCTGTTATGCGATTAGCTTCCCGTTTTGGTCGGTATAATTCCATCCGCCGTGAACGTCCTTTAACGGATGATGAATTAATGCAGTTTGTGCCTTCGGTATTTTCCGGTGATAAACATGAGTCCCGGAGTGAACGTTATACGTATATTCCAACAATCAATATCATCAATAAGTTACGTGATGAAGGTTTCCAGCCATTCTTTGCCTGTCAGAGTCGGGTTCGTGATTTGGGACGTCGCGAATACAGTAAACATATGTTACGTCTTCGCAGGGAAGGGCATATTAACGGGAAGGAAGTTCCTGAAATTATCCTGCTTAATTCACATGATGGTTCATCCAGTTATCAGATGATCCCCGGAATTTTTCGTTTTGTCTGCACAAATGGCCTGGTGTGCGGAAATAATTTTGGCGAAATCCGCGTTCCACATAAAGGTGATATTGTCGGGCAGGTTATCGAGGGAGCGTATGAAGTGCTCGGTGTCTTTGATAAGGTCACTGATAATATGGAGGCAATGAAAGAAATTCATCTTAACAGTGACGAGCAACATTTATTTGGCAGAGCTGCCCTGATGGTCAGGTATGAAGATGAAAATAAAACGCCGGTGACGCCTGAACAGATAATTACTCCCCGTCGTCGGGAGGATAAACAGAACGATCTCTGGACAACCTGGCAGCGGGTTCAGGAGAATATGATAAAAGGTGGATTATCGGGGCGAAGTGCCTCCGGGAAAAATACCAGGACAAGAGCCATTACAGGTATTGATGGTGATATAAGAATCAACAAAGCATTATGGATGATTGCCGAACAGTTCAGGGAGTGGAAGTCATGATAATATAAGTAAAGCCCCGAAAAATTTTTCGGGGCTTTACTTATATTATCATCCTGCGGCATTGCTATGTCGTCTGATATGCCTCAATTTCATCAACTGGCTTTTCGGTAGTCTGTAAATATTTTGCCCGCGAAAAATGGTCTGGCAGGAGGCTGCGCAGTTACCGGATATATATAAGATGGGTTCCCGCTTTGCGGGGCTTCGGCCAGTCAGTATTGTCACTCATATGATATTTTTGTGTGTGGCCTTCCATGCCGCTTTTGCGGCATAACCGGTATCTGAAAATGTCTGTAAGATTAATTGTTCTGCACGCTGTTAATTTCCGGAAGTGATTTCTTCGTGGTCGGAACCTGGATGCCTTTACTGCTCTTTATCCCGGTATAAATCCGGTAAACCTCTGATGCGTAGGCAAGACGTCTCTGGTTCTGGCGTTCGGTCTTCCTGAATCCAGCATTGTATGCACCAACGGCCTCCCAGGAGACGCCCCATTTTTTAAAGGCTATTGCCAGATAATAAGCACCGGTATAAATGTTCATGCAGGGATCTGTTGTCAGATGTTCCGGCTTAATTCCATAGCGGGCCAGTTCGTTAAAATGCTGGGAATCTACCTGCATCAGTCCGCTGCCATATCCCGTTACCGGATTAATACCGATGGCATTAACCCGGTAACGGGATTCTTTCCATGATATTGCTCTCAGTAAATCAGGATCTATTTTGTAATCCCGGCCTGCAAGATCAAAGCAATCAGTGGCATGGCAGATCTCATTTATAAACATCAAGCAGATGGCTAACATCCATTTTTTCATTTTTCCACCTCTGGTGACTTTATCCGTAAATAATTTAACCCACTCCACAAAAAGGCTCAACAGGTTGGTGGTTCTCACCACCAAAAGCACCACACCCCACGCAAAAACAAGTTTTTGCTGATTTGTGTTTTAAATCATGTAATTAATGAACTATATTTATATTATATAATTTTGAATTATATTGCAGAGATTCGTGATAGATTCGATAGTGAATCTATCACGAATTGTCAATGATTCAGTAATGACTATTTTTTTTGAAAACATCTATTTACTTGGCGCGTGAATCTATATTAGATTCGTCATTTGATGATTGCTGATTCGTATAGTGAATCGTGATTTTAGTATGATGAATCTAATGGCGATTCGTCATAAGGTGCAGAATAGAGAGCACGAAAATATATTGTTTGTTTAGGAAGGTGAATAAGGTGTGTTATGGCCAAAATTCAGGTTTATGTTAATGACCATGTGTCTGAAAAAATAAATGCTATTGCTGTGCAAAGGCGAGCAGAGGGAGCAAAAGAGAAAGATGTTAGTTATTCAAGTATTGCCTCTATGTTGCTTGAGTTAGGATTGCGAGTTTATGAAGCGCAGATGGAACGAAAAGAATCAGCGTTTAATCAGGCAGAGTTTAATAAACTTCTTCTTGAGTGTGTTGTAAAAACGCAGTCAACGGTGGCAAAGATTTTAGGTATTGAGTCTCTTAGCCCTCATGTTTCCGGAAAACCGAAGTTTGAATATGCCAATATGGTTGAAGATATCAGAGAGAAGGTGTCGGTTGAGATGGAAAGGTTCTTTCCAAAAAATGATGATGAATAAAGTGAAATAAATTTTGACTTTGTTCAAATATCATGGTTTTTTATGGTTCAAACTGATGACAATAATCAGAATAATTAGTATATTGATTATGTGGTTAATGCCACGTTAAAAATTGAAACTGAAAATCGCCGATGCAGGGAGCAGCCACTCCCTGCATCGACTGTCCATAGAATCCTTAGAGGAGGTTCCTATGTGTGCGATGGATCGTAGAGAAAGAGCACTCATCAGTCAATTGCATTTCCCTCATAGTCTTGGAGAGGCTATTTCGTTTTTAAAATATCCAGTATGTGTCCGCTTCGAGGATGGTTCTTTTATTCAGGAAAATAACCGCTTTGAAAAACTTATCAGATCGTCATTTAATTCATGTGATGAATGGTTTGATAGTTTAACGTTGGAATGTAAATTACAGTTATCCAGAGCAGAGATTGAATCATGCTCTTCAGTTTATGGTGTAAATTGTAATAATGACATATTACTTAATAATATGTTATGGAGTGTGATCATAGAAAGTGTTATCACACCATGCGGCTATTTCTTTATCTGGAGATTTATTTGGGTAGCAAATGATAATCTGTCATCGTTTGTTGTGTCTAAATACACCAATGAATTAATTGTACTATCTGATGAATATGTAGGCATTGAGCCATATCTGATAGGGTTTAGCCATCATTATTCATCAGCAAAGATGAACGTCACTGTGTCTAAATCAAAGAAGAAAACCATGAAATTATTTAAACGACATGGATTTAGTTCTAGAGATCTCTGGTTGGATGAAATGATTAGAACGGAAAAGATACTTCCTTTATATGCTAAAGTAAAAGAAATATTGGGAAGATAGGCTGTTAACTTATTGTTACTTTGCGGGAACCATTGGTTCCCGTTTTTGTTAATATAATTTACTCTATTTTTGTTTTCATTAAAGATGATTTATATGATTATATTTTATTATCTCAAGTAATTATGCGGAGGAAACGTGAGCAGAGGGAGAACCAGAGCCGCACCGGGTAACAAAGTCTTATTAATACTGGATGAGACAACTAATCAGAAACTTTTAGCAGCTAGAGATCGTAGCGGAAGAACAAAAACTAATGAGGTGTTCATTAGACTAAAAGATCATCTCAATCGTTTTCCAGACTTTTATAATGCATCTTTAGTAAAGGAGGAAGCTGAAAGCATAGACGATATATAAAGAGTTTTATTTTTCACTATCAATATTAAACAGAGGAATCATATGGACGCCGTTTTAAGTGTTCAGGGTGTTTCTGCGCCCGTCAAAAAGAAGTCGTTTTTTTCTAAATTCACTCGTCTGAATATGCTTCGCCTGGCTCGCGCTGTGATCCCGGCTGCTGTTCTGATGATGTTCTTCCCGCAGCTGGCGATGGCCGCCGGCAGCAGTGGTCAGGACCTGATGGCAAGTGGTAACACCACGGTTAAGGCGACTTTCGGTAAGGACTCCAGTGTTGTTAAATGGGTTGTTCTGGCTGAAGTTCTGGTCGGTGCGGTCATGTACATGATGACCAAAAACGTCAAGTTCCTGGCCGGTTTTGCCATCATCTCTGTATTTATTGCTGTGGGTATGGCCGTCGTTGGCCTCTGACAGGAAATAAAACGATGTCGGGAGACGAGAATAAACTTAAGAAATATCGTTTCCCGGAAACACTGACCAACCAGAGCCGCTGGTTTGGCCTGCCACTGGATGAACTGATCCCCGCAGCAATCTGTATTGGCTGGGGTATCACAACATCGAAATATCTGTTCGGTATTGGTGCAGCGGTTCTGGTTTATTTCGGGATTAAAAAACTGAAAAAAGGGCGGGGCAGTTCCTGGTTACGTGACCTGATTTACTGGTATATGCCAACAGCCCTGCTGCGCGGTATTTTTCATAATGTTCCCGATTCGTGTTTCCGGCAGTGGATTAAATAGAACTGATACCAGGATTGTTATATGGAACACGGTGCCCGTTTAAGTACCAGTCGTGTAATGGCCATCGCCTTTATATTTATGTCAGTGCTTATTGTTCTCAGCCTCTCTGTTAACGTCATTCAGGGGGTGAATAACTACCGTCTTCAGAATGAGCAACGCACTGCCGTGACGCCAATGGCATTTAATGCCCCCTTTGCCGTGTCACAGAACAGTGCCGACGCCTCTTATTTACAGCAGATGGCGCTGTCATTTATTGCCCTCCGTCTGAATGTTTCATCAGAAACCGCCGATGCCTCACATCAGGCGCTTCTGCAATATATCCGCCCGGGCGCACAGAACCAGATGAAAGTTATTCTGGCTGAAGAAGCGAAGCGTATTAAAAACGATAACGTGAACTCAGCCTTTTTCCAGACCAGTGTTCGTGTCTGGCCTCAGTATGGCCGTGTGGAAATTCGAGGTGTGCTTAAAACCTGGATTGGTGATTCAAAACCTTTCACTGATATCAAACATTACATCCTTATTCTGAAGCGGGAAAACGGGGTGACCTGGCTGGATAATTTCGGGGAAACAGACGATGAGAAAAAATAATACGGCAATAATATTCGGCAGCCTGTTTTTTTCCTGCAGCGTGATGGCCGCAAACGGTACGCTGGCCCCCACCGTGGTGCCAATGGTGAACGGTGGTCAGGCCAGTATTGCCATCAGCAATACCAGCCCGAATCTGTTTACCGTTCCCGGTGACCGGATTATCGCCGTGAACAGTCTGGATGGTGCCCTGACCAATAATGAGCAGACCGCCTCCGGCGGTGTGGTGGTTGCCACCGTCAACAAAAAGCCCTTTACGTTCATTCTGGAAACAGAACGTGGTCTGAATCTTTCCATTCAGGCCGTTCCCCGTGAAGGCGCGGGGCGTACCATTCAGCTGGTCAGTGACCTGCGCGGAACCGGAGAAGAAGCCGGTGCGTGGGAAACGTCCACGCCTTACGAATCCCTGCTTGTGACCATCAGCCAGGCCGTCCGTGGCGGAAAATTACCCGCAGGCTGGTATCAGGTCCCGGTGACAAAGGAAACCCTGCAGGCCCCGGCGGGGCTGTCTTCAGTGGCAGATGCCGTATGGACGGGGAATCACCTGAAGATGGTCCGCTTTGCCGTGGAAAATAAAACGCTGTCTGCCCTGAATATCCGGGAAAGTGACTTCTGGCAGCCGGGAACCCGTGCCGTGATGTTCAGCCAGCCTGCCAGCCAGTTACTGGCAGGTGCGCGCATGGATGTGTATGTCATCCGTGACGGGGAGGGCAACTGATGGCCAGTATCAATACCATTGTGAAACGCAAGCAGTACCTGTGGCTGGGGATTGTGGTTGTCGGTACAGCCTCCGCGATTGGTGGGGCACTGTATCTGTCTGATGTGGACATGTCCGGTAACGGTGAAACCGTGGCTGAACAGGAGCCTGTGCCGGATATGACCGGTGTGGTGGATACGACCTTTGATGACAAGGTGCGTCAGCATGCCACCACCGAGATGCAGGTGACGGCAGCGCAGATGCAGAAGCAGTATGAGGAAATCCGTCGTGAGCTGGATGTTCTGAACAAACAGCGCGGTGATGACCAGCGTCGTATTGAAAAGTTGGGACAGGACAATGCCGCCCTGGCAGAGCAGGTAAAAGCCCTGGGTGCTAATCCCGTCACGGCGACCGGTGAGCCTGTACCGCAGATGCCTGCCTCACCGCCCGGCCCGGAAGGCGAACCACAGCCAGGAAACACCCCCGTATCCTTCCCGCCGCAGGGCAGCGTTGCTGTTCCACCGCCGACGGCGTTTTATCCCGGGAATGGTGTCACGCCACCACCACAGGTGACGTACCAGTCTGTGCCGGTGCCTAACCGGATACAGCGTAAGGTGTTTACCCGTAATGAGGGAAAACAGGGACCATCACTGCCGTACATTCCGTCAGGAAGTTTTGCGAAAGCCATGCTGATTGAAGGGGCGGATGCCAATGCCTCTGTCACCGGTAATGAATCCACGGTGCCGATGCAGCTGCGTATCACCGGCCTGGTGGAAATGCCGAACAGCAAGACGTATGACGCAACGGGATGTTTTGTGGGTCTGGAAGCCTGGGGGGATGTGTCCAGTGAGCGTGCCATTGTACGCACCCGCAATATCAGTTGCCTGAAGGACGGCAAAACTATTGATATGCCGATTAAGGGGCATGTCAGCTTCCGGGGTAAAAACGGTATCAAGGGCGAAGTGGTGATGCGTAACGGCAAAATCCTCGGCTGGGCATGGGGCGCGGGATTTGTTGACGGTATCGGTCAGGGAATGGAGCGCGCCTCCCAGCCGGCTGTCGGGCTGGGTGCCACAGCCGCTTACGGGGCTGGTGATGTCCTGAAAATGGGTATCGGTGGCGGCGCATCGAAAGCCGCACAGACGCTCAGTGACTACTACATCAAACGTGCCGAACAGTATCACTCGGTGATACCGATTGGTGCGGGCAACGAAGTGACCGTGGTGTTCCAGGACGGCTTCCAGCTGAAAACCGTGGAAGAGATGGCGCTGGAACGCACGCAGAGCAGAGCGGAAGAAGACAATCCGGAAAGTCCGGTTCCTGTTCCGCCATCGGCTGAAAGTCATCTTAACGGCTTTAATACTGACCAGATGCTGAAGCAGCTGGGCAACCTGAATCCGCAGCAGTTTATGTCCGGCAGCCAGGGAGGGGGCAACGATGGCAAATAATATGTCGTCCCGTCAGGCGTGCCATGCCGCCCGGTATGTTGTCGCCCGGGTTCTGCGAGGACTGTTCTGGTGTCTGAAGTACACCGTCATTCTGCCACTGGCCACAATGGCCCTGATGGCTCTGTTTGTTTTATGGAAGGACAACACCACGCCGGGGAAATTACTGGTTAAGGAGATTAACTTCGTAAGACAAACAGCACCTGCCGGACAGTTCCCGGTCAGTGAATGCTGGTTTTCTTCCTCTGATTCTTCAGGCAGATCAGAAATACAGGATATCTGCCATTACCGCGCGGCTGATGCTGCAGATTATGTCAGGGAGACTGACCGGTCACTGATGCAACTGGTCACCGCATTATGGGCAACACTGGCACTGATGTATGTCTCGCTGGCAGCGATCACCGGGAAATATCCGGTGCGACCAGGAAAAATGAAATGTATCCGGGTGGTAACCGCAGATGAACATCTGAAGGAAGTTTATACGGAAGACGCTTCCCTGCCGGGAAAAATCAGGAAATGCCCTGTTTATCTTCCTGATGACAGAACAAACAGAAACAACGGAGATAAAAATGAACATGCGTAATATTAATGTTATTACAGCCCTCTCTGTGCCGGGTAAAACCGTGTCAGATGATTTTATTCATGCTGTTCTCAGTAACTGCGCCACAAGAATCGTACTTCCTGCACCGGAGAAATTCGGTTCTGAGTCATTGCCGGACAATTTTAATATGGCTGCTGTCGGTGTGATGAAGAAGGGTATGTCGATGAGTTTATTTTCTTCTCCGGGGCATATTGTGGTTGCCGGACAATCCGGTGGCGGAAAATCTGTTCCGGTGAAAGAACTAATCGACAGAATTATTCAGAAATATAAGGAGCCCTTCGATGAATAAGCTGGTTTCTGATGGCAGCGTCAAAAAAATAAATTATCCGGTGCTGTATGAGTCCGGAATAACACCTCCGTTATGTGAAGTCAGTGCACCAGAACCTGATGCGGGTGGGAAACGCATTGTGGCATATGTTTATAAATCATCACGGAGTACGGTTTTTGAAAATCCTGACATTGTAAAAACCTGTACGGTCAGGGATTTGAAGAAGGATTTTGTGAACTGCGATGAGAAAGGTGAGGGACAATGAAACAGATTTCTTTCTTTATTCCTCTGCTGGGGACCTTATTACTTTCCGGCTGTGCCGGAACCAGTACGGAATTTGAGTGTAACGCCACCACATCCGATACCTGTATGACGATGGAGCAGGCCAATGAGAAGGCCAAAAAACTGGAGCAGTCCTCAGAAGCAAAGCCGGTTGCGGCATCACTGCCGCGCCTGGCTGAAGGGAACTTCCGGACAATGCCGGTGCAGACCGTCACCGCGACCACTCCGTCCGGCAGCAGACCTGCGGTGACAGCACATCCGGAGCAGAAACTGCTGGCACCTCGCCCGCTGTTTACCGCTGCCCGGGAAGTGAAAACGGTTGTTCCGGTCAGTTCAGTTACGCCGGTAACACCTCCTCGTCCGCTAAGAACGGGTGAGCAGACGGCAGCATTATGGATAGCGCCTTATATTGATAACCAGTATGTTTATCATCAGCCATCCAGCGTGTTTTTTGTTATTAAACCGTCTGCGTGGGGAAAACCACGTATTAATTAACTGGCCCTGAAGTTGTATATCAGCCGGCAATGCCGGCGGGCTTTCTGTATTCAAAATCTGCCTGTAAAACGAGTGCCCTGTGCGTGAAAAGGGATGGGCGGTAGCGTGTCAGAACATGTCGGGAGGAATATTCCGTGAGTGATGAAGCCGATGAAGCATATTCAGTGACAGAACAACTGACCATGACAGGAATAAACCGGATACGCCAGAAAATAAATGCTCATGGTATTCCTGTTTATCTCTGTGAAGCATGCGGAAATCCTATTCCGGAAGCCCGGCGGAAAATATTTCCCGGTGTGACGTTGTGCGTTGAATGTCAGGCGTATCAGGAAAGACAGAGAAAACATTATGCATAAGTCAGTCGCAGAACATAGTGATTTAATTCCGGATGAACATGAGTGGATATTCAGAAAACAGAAATCTTTGTATATGCGCCGGGAAATGGCGCGTTAATTACAGGTATTCCCTTCATGGCTACCGCATTTCTCGCTTTATTTTTCAACTAAGGAATTCATGTGAATAACCCACTTGAGGCCGTCACTCAGGCGGTTAACTCCCTCGTCACAGCACTGA
>OBZF01000896.1_pt1 | contig 11205 bp, 8 predicted proteins | sample 1495521 | NCBI WGS metagenome assembly OBZF01 (sample SAMEA2580234, study PRJEB22360) | human gut metagenome | biome: human gut; feature: human-associated habitat; material: faeces | place: Denmark | collected 2008/2010 | reverse complement strand
AATCACGTAAAAATTCTACATGTGGATGTTTTTTCTGGATGGCGGCTACAGCAGCTTCGCAGCTTTGGCGACGTTTATTATAAGCAGAAGAAGCCAATTCGTGTTTGACTACCGAGTCAACCAATACCAATCGGTAACCTTCCGGTTTGAACGGGAAGTATTGATATTCCAATGAACGACAGTCCAAACGGATCAAACTACCTTCTTTTCCGAATACAGATGCAAATTGATCCATAATACCGCAATTTACACCACAATAATTATGTTCTGTTGCCTGACCTACTTTGGCTAATTCAAATTTATCTATTTTGTTGTCACCGAAAAGTTCGTTGATAGCAAAAGCATACGTACTTTCCAATGCAGCAGATGAAGACATACCTGCACCCAAAGGTACGTCACCCGCAAAAGCAGTGTCAAAACCTTTCACATCTACACCACGTTTGATCATTTCGCGGCAAACGCCGAAAATATATCTTGCCCAACTGGCTTTAGGAGCATCTTCTTCGTTCAAGCCGAATTCTACATAGTCTTTTAGATCAATAGAATAAGCACGTACCTTATCAGTACCATTAGGTTTGATTTCAGCAATCATACCTTTATCTACTGCTCCGGGAAAGACAAAACCACCGTTATAGTCGGTATGTTCTCCAATAAGGTTTATACGTCCGGGTGATGCATATACTGAACCTGTTGTGCCATCAAAATGTTTGATGAAGCGACTTCTTACGTATTCTATATCCATGATATTAATAGTTTAAAGTTAATACTATATGTTTTTATAATTATTCTACAGGAATGTCTTTGTTTACGTTCTTGCATCCTACCAAACCATAGAACAACAGATAAGCAAGCAAAGCGATAATTAACCAATAGCTGGCCATATATCCCACAGCGTCAGAAATGAATTGCTGTAGTAATGGGAAAATACCGCCACCGACAACCATCATCATAAAAATACCTGAAGCTTGTGCGGTATATTTGCCTAAACCTTCTACAGCGAGGTTGAAGATACCTCCCCACATAATGGACGTACATAAACCACAAAGTACCAAAAATAGGGCACTGACAGGTACAGAGGCCATTTCGAATCCATTTTCTACACTATATCCCGGCATAGAGACAGTGATTTCTTTTGGAGTGAAGATTGCGATTAATATAAAACAGATAGCTGTTGCGGAAACAACAATCAATTGTGTGCGTGTAGCTACTTTACCGCTGATGACACTACTTGCAGAACGTCCCACTAACATGAGCAACCAATAGATGGCAGCAATAGCACCACCGATAGCGGCACCGTTGGCAAGCAGGCCCGCACCTTTTTCCGTTGGGTCGGCAAGATAGAAATTTAATGTGCCTGGAATACCGATTTCAATACCTACATACACAAAGATACCGATTACACCTAATACAGTATGGCGGAAATTCCAAGGACTATGAGAGAATTTCTCTTTTTCATGACCTGCTTTTCTTAGATGAGGCTCTGGAATGGCGATGAATGAAAGAGCGATAAACGCTGATACGAATACACCCATTGCGATGAAAAGCAGAGGAGCTACATCTGACATAGCTGTTTGAGGGGTAACAGAACCAATCAAGGCACCTACGAAAAGCGGAGTCAAAGTACCTGACAATGAGTTTAGAGCACCACCGGCTTGGATTAATTGGTTACCTTTGTTACCACCACCACCTAAAAGATTTAGCATCGGGTTAACTACAGTGTTCAGCATACATACACAAAAACCACAGACGAAGGCACCAAGCAGATAGATGATAAAATTCATTTTAATGGCATATTCTCCTAAATTGAATACGTCTATATCTGCACCGAACAAACTGGAAATATATTGGATAAACAAACCGATGAAACCTACTGCCATGGCAATGAGGGCTGTTTTTTTATATCCGATTTTTACAAGCATATTACCTGAAGGAATCCCCATAAACAGATATGCGAGGAAATTCATCATATTTCCCATCATACCCAAGGTATTGGCACCTGCATATTGGTTTTTCCATATTGTGCCGAAAGGCGCAGCAAGATTAGTAACGAAGGAAATCATCGCGAAAAGGAAGAACATTGTAATGATAGCGATGATATTACCGTTCTGTTTTTGTTGATTCATGGTTTTGAAAAAATTATAAGTTTATTAATTAGGTTATTTCATAAAATTATTTTTCTACACCGAATTTGTAGATGGTTACTTGATTGTAAGTTTCCCCCGGATGTAGAACACAAGAAGGGAAATGGCCTTTATTGGGCGTATCAGGAAAATGTTGTGCTTCAAAACAGATGGCACTTCTTGCTGGGAAAGTTGCTCCATGAGCACCTTCGAAACCATTGTGCCAGTTTGAAGTATAAACTTGTACACCGGGCTCTGTAGTGTATACTTCCATGCTACGACCGCTTTCGGGCTCCACACATTTTGCTGCAAAACTCAGTGTGCCTGCTTCACGTTTGTTTAATACATAGCAGTGGTCATAGCCGGCACCGAATTCTAGCTGTTCGAATGGGTCATTGATTCTACTGTCTACTCTTTGAGGAGTACGAAAATCCATAGGAGTACCTTCTACTTTGGCAATTTCGCCTGTAGGGATGGATACATTATCTATCGGAGTATAAAAATCAGCATTAATGGTTACGATGTTGTTATCAACGGTTGCCGTAGGATTGGCAATGCCTGATAGGCTGAAAAAACCGTGGTGAGTAAGATTTACCAATGTTGTTTTGTCTGTTGTAGCGTGGTAAGTAATGATGAATTCATTTTGATTACTTAAAGTGTACGTTACGTGAATATCCAAATTTCCTGGAAATCCTTCTTCGCCATCAGCAGATAAATAATGCAATTTCAAGCTTTGGGGAGTTTCCTGTTCTGCATCCCAAATGCGGGTATGAAATCCGGTAGGACCGCCATGCAGCGAGTTGGGACCATTGTTGATAGTCAGTGAATATTCTTTCCCTTCTAAAATGAATTTGCCTCCTGCTATACGGTTTCCGTAACGACCGATAAGAGTACTGAGGAAAGGTTCGTGGCTATTGATAACATGGGTTATACTATCATGTCCTTGAATGACATTGGCATATTTACCGTTTTTGTCCGGAACCATAATAGCTAATACTGCTCCACCATAGTTGGTGACAGCTATTTCAGCTCCGTTTTCATTTTTCAGAATGAAGAGGTCTGTTTGTTTCCCGTTCACTGTTGTCTGAAAATCGGCCCGTTTCAGGCCGCATAAATTCTCATCGGAAGTAGATGTGTTTATCATGTTATTGAAAATCTTTTTATTTTATGTATAAAACTAATGCAAATAAAAAGATTTTCTTCGGTATTCCCAAACTTTTTCTATAAAAGTGAACGGACTAAACGTGAAATTTTAATAAATCCGCAACGATAAAGCTGCTTCCTCCAACAAAAATAAAGTCATTTTTGTTAGCCTTTTCTTTAGCGGCTGTTACAGCTGTTTCTACATCAGGATAAGTATCTCCGTGCAGCCCGGATTGCATCGCTAAGCTTTGTAATTCTTTTTCGGATAAAGCACGCTTTACGCTGGCTTTGGTAAAATAAAAGGTGGCATTTTTAGGAAGCATGGACAATACTCCACTGATATCCTTGTCGTTTACCATACCTATTACAATGTGTAATCGTTCATATTTCTGATGTTCTAATTGTTCTATGATATACGAAATACCTCCTACATTATGTCCTGTATCGCATATTAAAGTCGGTTCACTTTCTAATTTTTGCCATCTTCCCATCAGGCCGGTGAGTTCACATACTTGTGAGAATCCTTTGCGTATATTGCTTTCGGTAAGTTGATAACCTGCTTGTTTTAATAGGCGGATGGCAGATAAAAGTGTATTGGTGTTTTTAAGTTGGCAAAGCCCTTCCAGTTCGCCTTCCAGATTGAGGTAGTCGGTTGTTTGATATATTCGTTTACCTTTTTCATTTATGCTGGAGGAGTGTAATAACTGTTCTTCTTCTGCAAAGTAGATAGGAGCGTTTACTTCTTTAGCACGGGTTGTAAATATAGGTTTGGTTTCGGGTGTGGTTTCACCGATAACTACCGGGGTCTTTTCTTTGATGATTCCGGCCTTCTCTGTGGCTATTTTGGCTAATGTGTTACCTAAGAATTGTATATGGTCGAAACTGATATTGGTTATGACACATAGATCCGGACGGATGATGTTTGTACAATCTATTCGTCCTCCCAGGCCGACTTCTATAATGGCTACATCTACTTGGCTTTGGGCAAAATAGTGGAAAGCCATTGCAGTAGTCAGTTCAAAGAAAGAAGGATGCAGAGGTTCAAAAAAGGCACGGTGTTTTTCTACAAAGTCTATGACATATTCTTTGGATACAGGAATTCCGTTGACGCGGATTCGTTCACGGAAATCTATCAGATGTGGAGAAGTGTAAAGTCCTGTCTTGTATCCGGCTGATTGTAAAATGGCGGCTAAAGTATGTGAACAAGAGCCTTTTCCATTGGTCCCGGCTATATGAATGGTTCGGAATTGGCGATGGGGATGGTTGAAATACTTGTCTAAAAGATAAGTGTTTTCTAACCCTGCCTTGTATGCATCTTTTCCTATATGTTGGAATAATGGGGCACTATTATATAAATAATCCAATGTTTCTTCGTAATTCATGGCAAATGTTTTTATTTACCGCAAAGTGTCACAAAAGAATGCCCGGCAGATATAAAACCTGGTATTCTTTCTGTGACACTTTGTAGTATAAAAATTAATCGAAGAAGTTTTTGAACTTCTTGAATATTTTTTCTTTAATGCTTGTATTCGGTTTGAAGTTATCCGATTCTTGCATTTTCTCTAGTGCTTGTTTTTCATCTTTATTCAACGTTTCTGGAATATATACGCTTACATTGACTAATAAATCACCTGTACCGTTACTGTAACCATAACTATTGACATTGGGCAATCCTTTACCTCTTAGGCGTAAGACCTTACCTGGTTGGGTGCCTGGTTCAATTTTTACTTTTACTTTGCTATCAATAGTTGGTATTTCTACAGTGCCTCCTAAAGCAGCAGTCGGAACGCTTAGTAACAGATTGTAAATCAAATCATTTTCATCGCGTATTAGGTCTGGATGGGATTCTTCTTCTATGACAACAAGCAAATCACCGGGAACACCGTTATGTTTGCCCGCATTTCCTTTCCCATTGACAGAAAGTTGCATTCCTTCAGCCACACCGGCAGGAATTTTCACTTCCACGACTTCTTCTCCGTATACAATACCTTCTCCTGCACAAGCTTTACATTTGTTCTTAATTATTTTCCCTTCTCCGTTACATTGTGGACATACGCTTTGTGATTGCACCATTCCAAAAATGCTTTGTTGGGTGCGGGTGATACTTCCTGTTCCATGACAAGTGGGACACGTTTCCGTTCCTCCTTCTCCTTCGGCTCCTGAACCATGGCAATGGTCACATGTTACGTACTTTTTCAGTTTGAATTTCTTTTCTACTCCCGTAGAAATCTCTTTTAAGTTCAGTTTTACTTTTACACGGAGGTCTGAACCACGGAACTTGCGTTGTGCGGAACGTCCGCCACCACCGAAACCTCCAAAGCCTCCGAAACCTCCTCCATGTCCACCGAAGATGTCACCGAACATAGAGAAAATATCATCCATGGACATACCTTGTCCGAATCCTTCAAAACCGCCACCGGCAGCTCCACTCATTCCTGCATGTCCGAATTGGTCGTAACGGGCGCGTTTATCCGGGTTGCTCAACAAATCATAAGCTTCGGCAGCTTCCTTGAATTTTTCTTCCGCTTCTTTATCTCCCGGATTCTTGTCCGGATGATATTGTATTGCTTTTTTGCGGTATGCTTTTTTTATAACATCAAGGGTGGCTGTTTTGTCCACCTCCAGAACTTCGTAATAGTCTCTTTTTGCCATGTCGTTTTATGATACTGTTTATTGAGCCACAACTACTTTGGCGTGGCGTATTACTTTGTCATTCAGCTTATAACCGGTTTGTACACAGTCCAATATTTTTCCTTTCTTCTCTTCGGAAGGAGCTGGAACTAATGCAATTGCTTCGTGATAATCGGTATCAAAGTTCTCACCGTCAGTCTCTATTTTCTGAAGTCCTTCCTGGTTCAATACTTTCAGGAATTTGTTGTAGATCAACTCAATTCCTTCACGCATTGCTTTTACATCATCCGAAGTTTCTGAAGTCTTTACTGCACGCTCCAAGTCATCCAAAATAGGAAGAATGGCAGTAATGGCCTTTTCTCCACCATTTTTAATCAATTCGGCCTTCTCTTTCATGGTGCGTTTACGGTAATTGTCAAATTCGGCTGAAAGACGCAGGTATTTGTCATGCTGCTCTTCTATTGTTTTCTGAGCTTCCGCCAATTCCTTGTTCACCTTCTCTTCAGCGTTCAGTTCTTCTGTTGCTTCTTTCTGAGTTTCTTCATCAATGGCAGCTTCTGCCGCTTCCTGATTTTTCAAAACTTCCTCGTCTTGAGGTTGGTTCTTCTCTGTTGGGTTCATATTCTTATTAAACTTTTTGTTTTTCTTATTTTTACTCATAACAGTCAGGTCTTTTAGGTTAATTTACTGCTAACAAATTTCGTGCCTAGTTGTTTTCTTAGAGTAATAATTTTGCAAAAGTACGGAATTTCTGCCACACTGGCATACTTTTCTGAATTAAAATGCCTACCTTTGCAATTCCAAAATAGAATAATTATATAAATAAGGTATATTAGGATGATTACAGTTTCGAACTTGGCCATTCAATTTGGTAAAAGAGTGTTGTATAATGACGTAAATATGAAGTTTACCAATGGTAATATTTACGGGGTTATCGGTGCGAACGGCGCCGGAAAATCTACTTTCTTGAAAGCAATTTCAGGTGAGCTGGAACCGACTAAGGGCTCAGTGGTATTAGGACCGGGCGAACGTCTGTCTGTATTGAGCCAGGATCACTTTAAGTGGGATGAATATACAGTCATGGATACGGTTATGATGGGACATACTGTGTTGTGGAACATTATGAAACAGCGTGAAGAACTGTATGCGAAAACTGATTTTACAGATGAAGATGGCTTGAAAGTTTCTGAATTGGAAGAGAAGTTTGCCGAACTGGATGGTTGGAATGCCGAGAGTGATGCTGCTTCTTTGTTGAGCGGATTGGGCATAAAGGAAGACAAGCACTATATGTTGATGGGGGAACTGAGTGGTAAGGAAAAGGTGCGTGTCATGTTGGCGCAGGCACTTTACGGTAATCCTGACAACTTGTTGTTGGATGATTTGGATATAGATACGGTGACTTGGTTGGAGGAATATCTTTCTAATTTCGAGCACACGGTGTTGGTGGTAAGTCATGACCGTCACTTTTTGGACTCTGTTTGTACTCATACTGTAGATATTGATTTCGGTAAAGTGAATATGTTTGCCGGTAACTATAGCTTCTGGTATGAATCAAGTCAGTTGGCACTTCGCCAGCAGCAGAACCAGAAGGCTAAAGCTGAAGAGAAGAAGAAAGAGTTGGAAGAATTTATCCGTCGTTTTAGTGCCAATGTGGCTAAGAGCAAGCAGACAACCAGCCGAAAGAAGATGTTGGAAAAACTGAATGTAGATGAAATTAAGCCGTCGTCCCGTAAATATCCCGGTATCATCTTTACTCCGGATCGTGAACCGGGCAATCAGATTTTGGAAGTATCCGGCTTGCGTGCGGAAACTGAAGACGGTATGGTATTGTTCAATGATGTGAATTTTAATGTAGAAAAAGGAGATAAGATTGTCTTTTTGAGCCGTGATCCGCGTGCCATGACTGCTTTTTTTGAAATAATCAATGGAAATCGTACTCCGCAGGCTGGTAAATTCGCGTGGGGCGTTACTATTACTACGGCTTATTTGCCTTTGGATAATACGGATTTCTTTGAAAGTGATTTGAATTTGGTAGATTGGCTGAGCCAGTTTGGCGAAGGTAACGAAGTCTATATGAAAGGTTTCTTGGGGCGTATGTTGTTTTCCGGAGAGGAAGTATTGAAGAAAGTGAATGTGCTTTCCGGAGGTGAGAAGATGCGTTGTATGATTGCCCGTATGCAGTTGCGTAATGCGAACTGTCTGATTTTGGATACTCCAACCAACCATTTGGACTTGGAATCAATTCAGGCTTTCAATAATAATCTGAAGACTTATAAGGGAAATGTGCTGTTCTCTTCCCACGACCACGAATTTATTGAAACGGTGGCGAACCGTATTATTGAATTGACCCCGAATGGTATCATTGACAAGATGATGGAATACGATGAATACATCACTTCTGATCATATTAAAGAAATGCGTGCGCGTATGTATGGAGATAATTAAATTATAAATATGAGCTGAAAAAGAAAGAGTCATTGGGAGCCATTGTTCCTGTGGCTCTTTTTTTATGGTTTAGCCGCAATTCTCATTCTGTATGAACCATAATGAGTTCAAAAAATCTATGATAATGGACGATAATCCATGTCGTTATATTAGAATTAGGATTATTTTTGTGTCCATTAAAACATGAAATGATACTTATGAAAAACTTAATTTTGATTTTGATTTTTGCAGCTGTTGGCTTGAATACGATGGCTTCCAATCCTGTACATGTGATTATAACTGCCGGACAGTCTAATACCGATGGACGAACTCCTAATGAAGATTTGCCGGCATATATTAAAGCATTGGCTACGGACACACTGACGTATGCCGAAGGTGCCTACCGTTATTGTCAGATAGCCCAGAATGACGGAAAGGGAGAATTTATTCCTTTCTGGCCTCGTGCCAAACGTAGCGGAAAAAATAATATGTGGGCTTTTGATGCAGTGACATATTATTGGTTGGAGCAGTTGTTGCAGGAGAAATTTTATGTGGTGAAATGGGCTGTTGGCGGAACTTCCATAGCACCTGATTATAATGCTTCCAAGGGACGTTTTTGGTCTGCGGCGCCTGAATGGCTGGCACAGGCTAAGCCAACTTCTGATGGAGGAAACTCCTTGTTGCTTTCTTTCATTCAAGAGATAGACATGTGTATAGACAAGACTCTTTCCCGCCTGAAGGATGGCTATCAGATAGATGCATTTCTTTGGCATCAGGGGGAAAGTGATTATGCTAAAAGTAAAGATTATTACCGTAACTTGAAGACAATGGTGGCTTATGTGCGTATGCATCTGACAGAAAAAACCGGAAAGGATTATTCTCGTTTGCCTTTTATTTTTGGTACTGTTGCCCGAAGTAATAAATATTTCAGCAGAGAAGTGGAGAATGCGATGAAGCAATTGGCTGCTGAAGATCCGAACATGCACCTGATAGATATGTCAGGCGCGGAATTGTTAAATGACAGACTTCATTTCACGGCTCATTCGGCAGAGTATTTGGGACAACAGGTATATAAGCAGTTGGAACAAATTATTAAAGGAGTTACCGTCAGGACTGATGAATTGAAAGGAAAACGTTTGGGAATTATTGGAGATAGTTATGTGAAGAATCATAAGGAACCTGTTAAGAATACCTGGCATTATAAATTTGCCGAGAAACATGGTATGGAATATTTAAATTATGGCAAGAACGGCAGCAGCATTGCTTATAGTAGCCCGCGTTGGGGGGAAGCGATGTATGTAAGATATAAGGAAATGCCGGATGATTTGGATTATGTTATTGTTGTGGGTGGGCACAATGATGGTTTTAAATTGGATTCAATTGGCGGTATTGATGTATTTAAAGAGAGGCTGGCAATGCTGTGTGAAGGGCTTATTGAAAAGTATCCCACAGCTAAGATTTTTTTCTTTACCCGATGGAACTGTAAAAATTTTGCAGGAAGTGATGCTGAGAAAGTGGTGGATGCTATGATTGAGGTTTGTGGAAATTATAGTATTCCTATTTTTGACAGCGCCCGAAAAGGAGGAATTTATGCAAGTAATGATCATTTTAGGAATGTATTTTCAGAACAGCAAGAATAATACAGATACTGCACATTTGAATGAAAAAGGTCATGAACGTTTCTTGAAAGTGGCTGAGAGTTTTATATTGCAATACTGAATAATGTAAATGTAATGGATTATTTTTAAAATGTGATGACGCAGAAATAATCCATTTACAATTTTCTTACAGTTCGGAGAAAAAAGTAAGGTATTTTCTCTCCGCTAGGGAAAGTAATTCTCTTTTGATCTTTGTATTTTTCTTGAACCAGTTCATTTCTATATGTGTTGTTTGTTTTTGTATGACTTTATTCCAATTTCCAACTATTTGCCCGTTGTACAGAATAACCGGACGGAATATCCCGAAAGAATTGAATGCTTTGTGTTGGTATTCTTTGTTCAATACATCAGTACGGTCTTTGTAGCTGATTAGGTATTCATCGTATGAAGGAAGAATATGCAATATGTCGGTTGTTTTTTCTTCTTTATAAGACTGATGAACATATAATTTTTGTGCTAGGAAACGGTCAGTAAGCAATTCTTGTTCAATGGCGGTTACCGAAAGTCCGGACCACCATACAAAGTCTTTCAGACTGGCAGGAGAGTGGCTTCTAAAATACTTGCGTGCCAAGATAGCTAGCGCCTCTTCTTTATGTAATTCTTGTATTGGAGGAACACGCTCATCCAAAAGTGCGAAGGTGATTTTATTATTTTTATCTGCTCCGCTGCAAATAAGTCCTTCAGCTTCAGCGTGAATCAGGAAACGGTTGGATAATCTTTCATTGGTTTCCAGCCCTACTTGCTTGGTCAGATGATTGTGTCCTGCTAGTGCCTTTTCCAATAATCGGTTTGCTTTGTTGTAAATGTCAACTGAAATGTCTTGTCCTCTGGACTTGGCAAAAGAGTCATTGGCAGTAATGATGCGTCGGGATGAAAGCTTCAGCATCCAGCGTATATCTTCTGCAGCTACATAATGCCAAGTAGGACGCATGACATGAATGCGCAATATATCTCCTTTTGCCAGTGCCTCATTGACTGTTTGCAGATTTCCTGCCTTTAGCCGGATACCAATAGCCCATTTGGACATGGTGTAATCTTGCGCTTGAATGCCTCCCATCCATGATACAAGATCTTTCGGATTATTGAAAACCGGATTTATTAACTGTTGGCTGTGCAGACGGATGGTAGGTATCATTTCAGATAATTTCCATCAAACGATAAAGGTAAAAGTCCGCTTACGTTTTCTAATATATAAATATCAGTCTTACTATAAAGCAGTATCCGCATAG
>OBZF01000888.1_pt1 | contig 11283 bp, 9 predicted proteins | sample 1495521 | NCBI WGS metagenome assembly OBZF01 (sample SAMEA2580234, study PRJEB22360) | human gut metagenome | biome: human gut; feature: human-associated habitat; material: faeces | place: Denmark | collected 2008/2010 | reverse complement strand
TGCTTCATCGGCAGCACGTTGCTGCATAAAGGCGCGGAACGGCGCGATGCCGGTGCCTGGGCCAATCATAATCACCGGGGTTTCCGGGTTAGCGGGCAGGCGGAAGTTATCGTTATGTTCGATAAATACGCGGACTTCACCCTCTTCTTCCACACGATCCGCGAGGAAGCTGGAGGCACCACCGGCACGAGCGCGGCCTTCCACGTCGTAACGCACCACACCAACGGTGACGTGTACTTCGTTCTCGACTTCCGCCTGCGAGGAGGCGATGGAATACAGGCGCGGGGTCAGCGGACGCAGCAGATTAATCAGCGCTTCGGCATCCAGTTGCGCCGGAGAGAAACGCACCATGTCGACAATCGGCGTGGTCGCGGCGTAATGCTGTAACTTCGCTTTATCGCCCACCAGCAGCAGCAGTGTTTCGCTGCGGGTAAGCGTGGCGTAATTCTCAACAATGTTGGCGGTGTTGACGGTCAGTTCGAAGTGCCACTGTAGCGCTTCGTTCAGAGGCAACGTTTTGCCCTCGACGGTGACAGGTTCATCGCCTTTCAGCCACAGCAGTTCGACAAGTTCTTTCACCAGTGCCGGATCGTTCTGATACCAGACGCCCAGCGCGTCACCCGGCTGGTAACGCAGGCCCGAGTCACCTAAGTCAATTTCGATATGGCGAACGTCTTTTTCAGAGTTACGCCCGGTAATTTTCTGGTTAACAGAGAGGCTAGCCACCAGCGGCGCGTCTTTGCTGTACGGGCTGGTGTGGATTTCATTTACCGCGCCAGTAGCGACGGATTGCGAAGGTGCCGCGACAGGCGCACGCGATTTAAGCGCATCAACCACGCGGGCGCGCCACTCGCTGGCAGCAGCCTGGTATTCAACATCGGCATCGACACGGTCGAGCAGGCGTTCACCACCCAGTTCCGCCAGCTTGCTGTCGAAATCTTTCCCGGACTGGCAGAAAAATTCATAAGAGCTATCGCCGAGGCTAAACACGGCAAACGCGGTGTTTTCCAGCTTTGGCGCTTTTTTGGAGAACAGGAACTTATGCAGCGCGACGGCTTCCTCCGGCGGTTCCCCTTCCCCTTGCGTTGACGTCACTACGATGAGCAGTTTTTCGCTGGCGATTTGTTTGAATTTATAGTCGCCCGCGTTCACCAGCTTAACGTTCAGTTTTGCTGCTAATAAATCATCGCGTAATGCTTCAGCAACCCGGCGCGCATTGCCGGTTTGCGAGGCGGAGATAATAGTTATACCCGGCATTTCTGCGGCTGGCGCTGGCGTCGCTGCAAGCGCAGCAGGCTGCTGATTGAGCACGCCCCAGAAATAGCCAGAAACCCAGGCAAGCTGGGTGGGAGTTAAATCGGTCGTGGCCGCCTGAAGGCGTGCCAGTTGCTCCGGGTTCAACGGAAGCAACGCGGAAGGTGGGACCTGTGTCGTCATGCGTCGTTATGTTCCAGTAAGCAAAGCTGTTTCTGCGCCCTGTCAGCGCCCATAAAACAGAAGAGAAGGTAAGGTTAACGGGGTGAACGGTGTGGATTAAAGACGGGATAGCGATAACTAATAACCAAATCGACTAACCTGTTTTAGCAATAGTCTTTAACAACAAAATAGATTAACCAACCTAATGAAAAACAAATGAATTTAGCCAATCATTAAGATAAATCAGCGATTTTGCGCAACAAAGTCGTTTTAGATAATGCGAAAAAACAGCCTTTCCGGTACTCTACGGCGGTTTTATCGTCCTGTAGAGAAATTATGATGTCCACCACGTTATTTAAAGATTTCACCTTCGAAGCCGCTCACCGCTTACCACACGTCCCGGAAGGGCATAAATGTGGTCGCCTGCACGGGCATTCCTTTATGGTGCGACTGGAAATTACCGGGGAAGTCGATCCGCATACGGGCTGGATTATCGATTTCGCTGAACTGAAAGCGGCGTTTAAGCCAACTTATGAGCGCCTCGATCACCATTATCTCAATGATATTCCAGGTCTGGAAAACCCAACCAGCGAAGTTTTAGCAAAATGGATTTGGGATCAGGTTAAACCCGTTGTGCCGCTGTTAAGTGCGGTGATGGTAAAAGAAACCTGTACCGCAGGTTGTATCTATCGCGGCGAATGATAAGAGTGTGTCGGCGGTCAATTTCCCTTAAGTAACGCTATGTTAGGGTGTTGTGTTCTGGATATCTGGGGCATGACATGGAAGACGACTGCGACATTATTATTATTGGTGCCGGTATTGCAGGCACCGCTTGCGCGTTACGCTGCGCGCGAGCGGGTTTATCCGTTTTGTTACTGGAACGCGCTGAAATCCCCGGCAGCAAAAATCTTTCCGGCGGGCGGTTATATACCCATGCACTCGCGGAACTCCTCCCGCAATTTCACCTGACCGCGCCTCTTGAACGACGCATCACTCACGAAAGCCTTTCCCTGTTAACGCCGGATGGTGCAACGACGTTTTCCAGCTTACAGCCCGGCGGTGAATCCTGGAGTGTATTACGTGCACGGTTCGATCCGTGGCTGGTTGCCGAAGCCGAAAAAGAAGGTGTCGAATGCATCCCCGGTGCGACGGTGGATGCGCTGTATGAAGAAAACGGCAGGGTGTGTGGTGTCATTTGTGGTGACGATATTCTCCGCGCCCGTTATGTGGTGCTGGCAGAAGGTGCCAACAGCGTCCTGGCTGAACGTCACGGGTTAGTGACTCGTCCTGCTGGCGAAGCGATGGCGTTGGGGATCAAAGAAGTGCTGTCGCTGGAAACATCCGCTATTGAAGAACGTTTTCATCTGGAGAATAACGAAGGCGCAGCGTTGCTGTTCAGCGGCGGGATCTGTGATGACTTACCCGGCGGCGCATTTCTTTATACTAATCAACAAACGCTCTCGTTAGGGATTGTTTGCCCACTCTCTTCCCTTACGCAAAGTCGTGTTCCGGCAAGCGAGCTGCTGGCTCGCTTTAAAACGCATCCGGCAGTGCGCCCGCTTATCAAAAACACGGAATCACTGGAGTATGGTGCGCATCTGGTGCCAGAAGGTGGCTTGCACAGTATGCCGGTGCAATACGCCGGTAACGGCTGGCTGCTGGGGGGCGATGCGTTGCGCAGTTGCGTCAATACCGGAATTTCCGTGCGCGGCATGGATATGGCGCTGACTGGCGCACAGGCGGCGGCACAAACGCTGATAAGCGCCTGCCAGCACCGCGAGCCGCAAAATCTGTTTGCGCTTTATCATCACAACGTCGAGCGCAGCCTGCTATGGGATATTCTACAGCGTTATCAGCATGTTCCGGCGCTTTTGCAACGCCCTGGCTGGTATCGGGCGTGGCCTGCGTTAATGCAGGATATTTCCCGCGATTTATGGGATCAGGGTGATAAACCTGTTCCACCGCTGCGCCAGTTATTCTGGCGTCATTTACGTCGTCATGGCCTGTGGCATCTGGCGGGCGATGTTATCAGGAGTCTGCGATGTCTGTAGCCCATAATCTCTGGCGCGTTGCTGATGCGCCGCACATTGTTCCGGCTGACTCCGTTGAGCGTCAGATGGTACAACGGTTGATTAACGCCTGTCCGGCAGGTCTTTTTTCGCTCACACCGGAAGGTGACTTACGCGTTGATTATCACGGCTGCCTGGAGTGTGGCACCTGCCGTTTGCTGTGCGACGAATCCACACTACAACAGTGGCGCTATCCGCCTTCCGGATTCGGCATCACCTACCGCTTTGGATAAATAATAAGGATAATTTATGCCCCTCTTACACCTGCTCCGCCAGAATCCGGTGATTGCTGCCGTTAAAGATAATGCCAGCCTGCAACTGGCTATCGATTCTGAATGCCAGTTTATTTCCGTGTTGTACGGCAATATCTGCACCATCAGTAATATCGTTAAAAAGATTAAGAACGCCGGGAAATATGCTTTTATTCATGTTGATTTGCTGGAAGGCGCGTCAAATAAAGAAGTCGTTATTCAGTTTTTGAAACTGGTGACCGAGGCGGACGGCATTATCAGTACCAAAGCCTCAATGTTGAAAGCGGCAAGAGCGGAAGGTTTTTTCTGTATTCATCGCCTGTTTATTGTTGATTCAATTTCGTTTCACAACATTGATAAGCAAGTTGCGCAATCGAATCCGGATTGTATTGAGATCCTGCCAGGCTGTATGCCCAAAGTGCTGGGCTGGGTGACAGAGAAAATCCGCCAACCGCTGATTGCCGGTGGGCTGGTGTGCGATGAAGAAGATGCGCGTAATGCGATTAACGCGGGTGTCGTGGCGCTTTCCACCACGAATACCGGGGTCTGGACGTTAGCGAAAAAATTACTTTGACGGGATAATCGTAACCAATTGAATTTGGTTTGATTTGTAGGCCGCACGCCACATCCGACATTCAGCGCCTGATGCGACGCTTGACGCGTCTTATCAGGCCTACAAGTCCCCAGGCCAGAACCGTAGGCAGGATCATCCGGCAACACGTTATTGGCAATCTGCGTGAATGTTTGTCACCAGTGCCTCCAGCACCACTTTCCAGTCATCAACCACGCCAACATCTGCCTGTGAAAATACCACAGCGCTGGCGTCATGATTAATCGCCACCACAAACCCCCGCCATTAACGCTGCTGCGCCAGAAGCGCCAACAACAATACACACCTCAGGTGCCAGCAGATGTCCGGAAATACCAATCACTTTTTCAGCATCAACGCCACCGTTCATCACTCGCGCCCGACTGTAGCCCACTTCGGCTCCCAGCTTTTCTGCCAGCATAGCGATTTCCTGGTTATCTGCCTCTCCGCCCTGCCCCACCACCAGCACCCGTCTGGCCTCAGCTAATGGGTCGCGAGTAACATTTTTCAGATCCTCTGTGCTAACCAGCCAGTCCGGAAGCGCACCCGGGACAATGTTCAGTTGTTGCATTCCAGAGGGCAACGTGGCGTTTTTCGCTGCTCCCGCCTGACGCGCCAGGGAAAGGCATAGCGGGCGTTTTTCTGTTTGCAGCGTCGCCGTTAGCGCATTTCCCCAGTGGGATTTGCGCACGCTTACGGTTGGAATATCTAACGAAGTCACCTGGCAGATGCTTGCACCATGTAAACGCCAGGCCAGCCGGGTCGACAGTTCATCGCCAAACGTTCCCGGCGGAAAGAGAACAACGTCCGCAGGCGTTCGCTGCCACTGTTCCACCAACGCATCCAGCACCTGTTCCGCCACTACAGGCTGAGGTTCAATCTGCCAGTGCGCCAGGGTACAACCGCTGAAATCCTGCGCCGCCAGCCAGCTTGCTATTGCGGCATTCTCCTGATTTATTGTCACAATTGCGATATTCATGGCTGCATCCTTTGGCGTAAATAGTCCTGCCATAGCTTTTGAGCTTTTTCTGCTACCGTTTGCCCATCAATCAGCGTCGCTCCGCGTCGTTGCTCTGCTCTTGCCAGTTGCAGACACTGCATCGCTGGCATTTCGGCAGCAACAGTTTTACGGATAATTTCTGCTTTCCCCGCAGCCATTCGCTGGCGCATTCCCGGTACTGGCAAGGCCACTTCACCGCACTGACGCACGGCAATCACCGCAGGCAAGCGAACCCGGCAACAACGCAAACCATGTTCAGTACGCTGTTCGAGGGTGATAAACAGCGCGTCGAGAGTGAAACGCTCCACCTGGGTGAAGCAGGGCCAGCCCAGCATTTCCGCCAGCAAAAATGGCGTTTGCCCATTCTGCCCTTCGCTGCTTTGGCAGCCGGTAATTATCAGATCCAGCGGATTCTGATGCTGCCATTCGGCAATATGGCGAGCGACAAATTCCGGCGCAAAGCGCAGATCTGCCGCCGTCTCCAGCAATACAGCTTCCTCAAACCCAAGAGCCATGAGATAGCGCAGCCAGTGCAATGCCCGTTCATCCCCCATGCTCAACGCGGTTAAAGACATCGGCGTACCGTTTTTTCTCTGCGCCAACAGCAGCGCGGCAGCGGCCTGTTCATCAGCACCGAGTAAACTTCGCAGTAGCGAAATATCCGGTCCGCTTTTACCCTGAGCCGCCGCCTGCCACTCTTTTTCCGCCAGCATTCCGGCATCCGGTTCGGCTTTAAACGCTAACAGAATGTTCATTCGCACCTCCTACATTTCCCGCCGCCACCAGCGGGAGGGCTTTAGTTTCTGGTGCCCATAGCCAGGTCACAACAAAACCAACCAACAACACTGTCGCCAGGAGCAATAAGGTGACTTGCATTCCCCACTGCGCCAGCACCCACGGCAGCAGGCCAGTACTTACCGCCGCGCCAAGTCGACTCATGGCGGTGGCAAAACCGACGCCCAGCGAGCGAATGTCAGTAGGAAAACTTTCCGCAGGCAAAATGCCCACCAGATTACTGACTGCCGAAATGGTGGTGCTGAAGAGAACAAAAAGCAGCAGCGTTAATGAACTGCCGGAAGGCAAACAGGCCATTACTACCAGCGTTGCCGCCAGCAGCAAAAAACTTCCCAGCAAAAATTTGCGATGTGCCAGCAGGTGCGTCAGAACTAATCCCAGCAGCGCGCCCACAATTAACAACGCATTAAGCATCAGGCTGGCAGTCAGCGCATCTTCCAGACCAATAGTCTGGGCGATAGTTGGCAGCCAGGTATAAATCACAAACCATGGGATTACGAGGCAGACAAAGAAGACGCTGTTAAACGCCGTGCGCCGCCAGTAACGCGAAGAGAACAAGGTTTTGATGTGTTTATGGGTCGCCGTTACCACTTCATCGCCCAGTAAAACATGGGGACCAAAATAGCGATGCACGATAGCGTGAGCTTCTGCAAAACGCCCCTGGCGCAGTAGCAGCGTGGTGATTCTGGCGTTCCCCAGCGTAATAACGTAATCAACAACGCGGGCAGAGCTGCCGATGCCAGTAGCCAGCGCCAGGCCTCCGGGTTTTCGGAAATAAAGTGATGTCCGGCAATACTTGCCAGCACATAGCCTACGGTCCACACCACGCTGAATGCGCCCAGCAAAATACCGCGATGGCGGCGCGGGGAAAATTCAGCCAGCAAGGTGTGACCTACTGAATAATCGCCTCCCAGACCAATGCCAATCAAAATGCGCAGTCCAATAAGATGCTCTGGCGTGGTGGCAAAAAATTGTAAAAACGAAGCAAGCGTAATCAGCAAAAAGCTGAAGGTGAAGATTTTTTGCCGACCAATATGGTCGGAGATCCACCCAAGAACCAGGCTGCCAAGGAACAAACCAAGGAGCGCCGAGCCGCCGATCATTCCCGCCATAAACGGCGTCAGTTGCATGGCGGGCGTAAGCTGAATAATGGCGTAACCAATGACGCCGAGAACATAACCGTCGGTCAGGTGTGCGCCGAAAGTGAGCGCAGCAATGCGGCAGTGAAAACGGTTAAGCGGTAAATCATCCATTCGCACCGGTGAAGTGTTCATCTTTACCCCTTCATTGTCCGGTAATAAGAACGGCTTCTCGCCTGAGAAGCCGAAAAGGCAACGCCCCGTCATCGCGGAACGCTGCCTGACACATTATTTTTCAATCGGATAGATAGTACCCGTATTCATAATGCCATTAGGATCGAACTGCTTTTTCAGCCCTTCCAGCAACGCCCACGCGCTGCCGTGTTCCAGTTTGCTCCAGTGAACGCGATGTTTACCGATACCGTGGTGGTGCACCATCGAACCGCCGAGGCGAATGGTTTCTTCACAGATGATCTTGTTGAGCGGATTGTGGTACTTGTCGATTTCCTCTTCCGGCTTACAGTCAACGACGTTGTAATCGTAGACGAAGTACATGTTGGTGCCGTTCTGATAGCTATGAGAGGAATGACCGCCCAGCATGGTGATGTCGTCGGCGTGCGGGAACTCAGTACGAATACGGTTAATAACGCTTTCGTAGATTTCGTGGATGCAGCTCCAGCAGCCGGACACTTCAGTGGTAAAGCCCATGTTGCCGGTTTTGAGGATCTGCACACGTTCGGCAGCCACTTTATCCGGTCCCCAGTTCAGGTTGTTAAACCAGGTTTCGATCAGCTTGCTGTCCACGCGCTGGCATTGCGGGTAGCGGGCAACGATTTCCGCAATCCCTTCGCCCGTCGCCTTCGCAATGCGAGGGTTACCTTCAGCCATAAAGATCAGCACGCATTTTCCGTCTGCAAAATGGGTGAAGTGTTGGGTGCCATCTTCAGCGTCATACAAACGAGCGATCGACGGACGATACCCTTCCACCATGACTTCACGCAGGATGTTGAAGCCGGTTTTCATGTCTTCCAGGATATAGCCGTAGAAGAGGTTGTTTTCCGGGGTGAATTTAAAGATTTTCACTGTTACTTCAGTGATATAGCAAAGTGCACCTTCGTTACCGATGATGATGTGGCGAATGTCCGGGCCAGCCGCGCGGCGTGGCACGTTTTTAATGCGTGTGACGGTGCCATCAGCCAATACTGCTTCCAGACCAACGACCATATCTTCGATTGCGCCGTAGAGTGTGGAGAACTGCCCGATACTGCGGGTTGCTACCAGGCCGCCCATCTGAGCCAGCGGCTTTGACTGCGGAGAATGCCCCGTGGTGTAACCTTTTTCACGCAACGCATTTTCCAGCACCTCCAGCGGAACGCCACATTGCGCCGTCGCCTGCATATTCTCAATATCAATATTAATGATTTGATTCATGGCGGAGCCGTCGAGCACCACCGAGTTTTCCACAACGGTTTCCAGCCCACCTTCAGTGGCGGAAGCGCCGGTACGCGGCACACCGTTAATTTTGTGCGCATTCATAAAATTCAGCACACGGGAGACTTGTTCTGTGGAACCGAGTTTTACGACCGCTGCCGGAATCGGCAAAGTATAAATACCATGAATATCCGGAAATTTACGAAAACGGTCAATACTGTTCTTCTTTAATACTGTTTCATCGGTAATTACGCGATCTGCACCAACAATTTCCTTTAGCTGGTCGACAATCGCTGCGCGAGATAAAGACATAGTAATTCCTTCCTGATAATAAAAATGGAATAATCATTAATAAGAGAAAACAGAAACCACCGTTATGGATTAGCGCACTAAATAACCACCATCGACCACTAATAAATGCCCATTGACATAATTTGAAGCCGGACTTGCGAGGAATACAGCTGCGCCCATTAAATCCTGAGTATCGCCCCAACGGTTTGCCGGAATATGATCAAGAACGCGCTGATTGGTTTCTGGATTACTGCGTGTCGCCAGCGTAATATCTGTTGCATAATAGCCAGGGGCGATACCATTTACCTGAATATTATATTGACCTAGCTCATCACAATAAGCTTTGGTGAACCCGGCAAGAGCATGTTTAGTGGCAGAATATGCAGGTGACCATTGTCCACCTAAGTAAGAGAACAATGAACAGATATTAATAATTTTGCCGCTTTTCTGCGGGATCATAATTTTTGCAGCTTCATAGCTTAACTCGAATGCGGCGGTCAGGTTCACATCAATCATCGGATCCCAGTCGGCACGACCGAAGTCCAGCACCTTATTCAGCTTACAAATACCGGCATTGTTTACCAGAATATCAACTGTACCGAAACGCTCACAGCAAGCAGCGATAATCTTCTGCGGCGCGCCTTCTGCGGTGATATCCACCTGCATGAAGTCCACCTCAACACCCTGTTTTTCAATCATTTCCTTTGTTTCGCCGTTATCTTTGACGAAACTAGGAATAAAGATATTTGCGCCAGCTTTGGCCAACGCCATGGCAAATGCCTGGCCTAAACCGCTATTCCCACCGGTAACAATTGCGGTTTTACCTTTCAGTGAGAAAAAATCCATTGAGAACGCATTGAGAGATTCGATTGACATAGTTAGCTCCAATTTCCGTAAGGCAAAAAAAAAGAAAGGTAACTTCCCCCGCGAGAGGGAAGTTACCTTTCTCATTATCTCTGGTAACTGGAGATAATTTTTAGCATAACGGCATAACTGCTAATGTGATCGTAATCACAGTGTGATATTCGTATTGTCAAATAGTTTTAAAAAGCAGAAGCGTGATTACTCTCACACAACACCTCTGCTTTCCATGTTATTTCTTATTGCAATTACTAGAGACCTGAGAAAAGTAATCCACCTGAAAGGGCGGCTTACTTTTCTCTTTTTTTTGTCTATTACAAATGGGAATACGATATGCAACACAACTCATATCGCCGTTGGATAACCCTCGCGATAATTAGTTTTAGCGGCGGCGTTAGTTTTGACCTGGCTTATTTACGTTATATTTATCAAATTCCCATGGCGAAATTTATGGGATTCAGCAATACCGAGATAGGTTTAATAATGAGTACCTTTGGTATTGCGGCTATTATTCTTTATGCCCCCAGCGGCGTTATTGCCGATAAATTTTCACACCGCAAAATGATTACTTCCGCGATGATCATTACCGGATTACTGGGTCTGTTAATGGCAACGTATCCACCGCTGTGGGTAATGCTCTGTATTCAGGTCGCCTTTGCGATAACGACGATTTTAATGCTGTGGTCGGTGTCGATTAAAGCCGCCTCGTTGCTGGGCGATCATAGTGAGCAAGGGAAAATTATGGGCTGGATGGAAGGGCTGCGCGGCGTCGGTGTAATGTCGCTGGCGGTGTTTACCATGTGGGTCTTTTCTCGCTTTGCACCGGATGACAGCGCCAGCCTGAAAACAGTCATTATCATCTACAGTGTGGTTTACATCTTGTTGGGGATTCTGTGCTGGTTTTTTGTTAGCGATAACAACAACCTGCGCAGTGCCAATAACGAAGAAAAACAGTCATTCCAGTTTAGCGACATCCTTGCCGTTTTGCGTATCAGCACCACCTGGTATTGCAGCATGGTGATTTTTGGTGTCTTCACAATCTACGCCATTCTGAGTTACTCCACCAACTATCTGACCGAAATGTACGGCATGTCGCTGGTGGCAGCGAGCTACATGGGGATTGTGATCAACAAAATCTTCCGCGCGCTGTGCGGCCCACTTGGCGGCATTATCACCACCTACAGTAAAGTGAAATCCCCTACCCGCGTGATCCAAATCCTTTCCGTACTCGGCCTGCTGGCGTTAACTGCCCTGCTCGTCACGAACTCTAACCCGCAATCGGTCGCGATGGGGATTGGCCTGATTTTACTGCTGGGATTCACCTGTTACGCCTCACGCGGGCTGTACTGGGCCTGCCCTGGCGAAGCGAGAACACCGTCTTACATTATGGGCACCACGGTAGGTATTTGTTCGGTGATTGGATTCCTGCCGGATGTCTTCGTTTACCCGATTATCGGCCACTGGCAAGACACCCTGCCCGCAGCAGAAGCCCTTTGCCTTC
>OBZF01000887.1_pt1 | contig 11346 bp, 9 predicted proteins | sample 1495521 | NCBI WGS metagenome assembly OBZF01 (sample SAMEA2580234, study PRJEB22360) | human gut metagenome | biome: human gut; feature: human-associated habitat; material: faeces | place: Denmark | collected 2008/2010 | reverse complement strand
TTCAGCGCGCAGAGAGCTTTAATGTTGCCAACCTGATGCCGTTAGTGGCGGATACCCCCCTGACACCGGCAGGTCTGCTGGCACCCACCTACCGTAACCAGCTGGCGTTTATCGATATTTTCTTCCGGGGGATGAATAACACCAACTACAACATGGCGGTCTGTGGCACCTCCGGGGCCGGTAAAACCGGGCTGATACAGCCACTTATCCGCAGCGTGCTGGACTCCGGAGGCTTTGCCGTGGTGTTCGACATGGGGGATGGATACAAGTCCCTGTGTGAGAACATGGGCGGGGTGTATCTGGACGGTGAAACCCTGCGTTTTAACCCGTTTGCGAACATCACCGATATTGACCAGTCAGCGGAGCGTGTCCGTGACCAGTTGTCAGTGATGGCCAGCCCCAACGGTAACCTGGATGAAGTGCATGAAGGTCTGCTGTTGCAGGCGGTCAGAGCCTCCTGGCTGGCCAAAGAGAACAGAGCACGTATTGATGACGTGGTGGATTTCCTGAAAAACGCCAGTGACAGCGAGCAGTATGCCGAGTCACCGACTATCCGCAGCCGTCTGGACGAAATGATTGTGCTGCTTGACCAGTACACTGCCAACGGCACTTACGGCCAGTATTTTAACTCTGATGAGCCGTCCCTGCGGGATGACGCAAAAATGGTGGTGCTGGAGCTGGGCGGACTGGAAGACCGTCCGTCACTGCTGGTTGCGGTGATGTTCTCCCTGATTATCTACATCGAGAACAGGATGTACCGCACGCCGCGTAACCTCAAGAAACTGAACGTTATTGATGAAGGCTGGCGTCTGCTGGACTTCAAAAATCACAAGGTCGGTGAATTTATTGAGAAAGGCTACCGTACGGCCCGCCGTCATACCGGTGCCTATATCACCATCACACAGAACATCGTCGACTTTGACTCTGATAAGGCCTCCAGTGCTGCCCGCGCGGCATGGGGTAACTCCTCCTACAAAATTATCCTCAAACAGAGTGCGAAGGAGTTCGCGAAATACAACCAACTGTATCCGGACCAGTTCCTGCCACTGCAGCGCGACATGATTGGTAAGTTTGGTGCGGCCAAAGACCAGTGGTTCAGTTCCTTCCTGCTGCAGGTGGAAAACCATTCCTCCTGGCACCGTCTGTTTGTGGACCCGTTAAGCCGCGCCATGTACAGCTCTGACGGCCCGGATTTTGAGTTTGTGCAGCAGAAGCGTAAAGAGGGGCTGACGGCGCAGAGTCACAGCCTGACCCTGCGGGATGCGCAGGGTGAAACGCAGGTGGTGCGTATTTCTTCTCTGGACAGCAGCTGGTCGCTGTTCCGGCCGGAAAAAATGCCGGTGGCAGACGGCGAGCGTCTGAGGGTGACAGGGAAAATTCCCGGACTCCGCGTCTCCGGCGGTGACCGCCTGCAGGTGACATCTGTCAGTGAAGATGCGATGACGGTTGTTGTGCCGGGGCGGGCTGAACCGGCCTCCCTGCCTGTGGCTGATTCACCGTTCACGGCACTGAAGCTGGAGAACGGCTGGGTGGAAACGCCCGGGCATTCCGTCAGCGACAGTGCGAAGGTTTTTGCCTCCGTCACACAGATGACAATGGACAACGCCACCCTGAACGGTCTGGCCCGCAGCGGTCGTGATGTCCGGCTGTATTCCTCACTGGATGAAACCCGTACTGCGGAAAAACTTGCCCGCCATCCCTCCTTTACGGTGGTTTCTGAGCAGATAAAGGCGCGTGCCGGTGAGACATTGCTGGAAACCGCTATCAGTCTGCAGAAAACCGGGCTTCACACGCCGGCACAGCAGGCTATTCATCTGGCGCTTCCTGTGGTGGAAAGTAAAAACCTGGCCTTCAGCATGGTGGACCTGCTGACAGAGGCGAAGTCGTTTGCTGCAGAAGGAACCAGTTTTACTGAACTGGGAGGGGAAATCAATGCGCAGATAAAACGCGGTGATTTACTGTATGTGGATGTGGCAAAAGGCTATGGCACAGGCCTGCTGGTTTCCCGTGCGTCGTATGAGGCAGAAAAGAGCATTCTTCGCCATATTCTCGAAGGTAAGGAGGCGGTCACGCCGCTGATGGAGAGAGTACCTGGCGAACTCATGGAGAAACTGACATCAGGACAGCGTGCCGCTACCCGTATGATACTGGAAACGTCCGACCGTTTCACGGTGGTGCAGGGCTATGCCGGTGTGGGTAAGACCACACAGTTCCGGGCGGTGATGTCAGCCGTGAACATGCTGCCGGAGAGTGAACGTCCCCGTGTCGTGGGGCTGGGGCCCACGCACCGTGCGGTCGGTGAGATGCGCAGCGCCGGCGTGGATGCACAGACGCTGGCGTCCTTTCTGCATGACACGCAGCTGCTGCAGCGCAGCGGAGAAACGCCGAATTTCAGCAACACGCTGTTCCTGCTCGATGAGAGCTCTATGGTGGGCAATACCGACATGGCACGGGCATACGCCCTGATTGCGGCCGGTGGCGGTCGTGCCGTGGCCAGTGGTGACACGGACCAGTTGCAGGCCATCGCGCCCGGTCAGCCTTTCCGTCTCCAGCAGACGCGCAGTGCTGCCGATGTGGCCATCATGAAGGAGATTGTGCGCCAGACGCCGGAGCTGCGGGAGGCGGTATACAGCCTGATTAACCGGGATGTGGAAAGGGCACTGTCCGGGCTTGAGAGTGTGAAACCGTCTCAGGTGCCACGTCAGGAGGGCGCATGGGTACCGGAGCACTCCGTGACGGAGTTCAGTCACAGCCAGGAAGCGAAACTGGCAGAAGCGCAGCTGAAAGGTGAGGCTTTTCCGGATATTCCCATGACACTGTATGAAGCCATTGTCCGCGATTATACCGGCAGGACGCCGGAAGCACGGGAGCAGACGCTGATTGTCACGCATCTGAATGAGGACCGGCGCGTACTGAACAGCATGATTCATGATGCACGGGAAAAGGCCAGTGAGCTGGGAAAAGAGCAGGTCATGGTGCCTGTCCTGAACACAGCGAATATACGCGACGGGGAGTTGCGTCGTCTCTCCACCTGGGAGACACATCGGGACGCACTTGCCCTGGTGGGTAATGTGTATCACCGGATTGCCGGTATCAGCAAGGATGACGGGCTGATAACCCTGCAGGATGCGGAAGGTAACACGCGGCTGATTTCGCCCCGGGAGGCGGTGGCTGAAGGCGTCACACTGTACACTCCGGACACCATCCGGGTGGGAACCGGTGACCGGATGCGCTTCACGAAGAGTGACCGGGAGCGCGGTTATGTGGCCAACAGCGTCTGGACGGTGACAGCGGTTTCCGGTGACAGTGTCACGCTGTCGGACGGACAGCAGACCCGGGTGATTCGCCCCGGTCAGGAGCGGGCAGAGCAACATATTGACCTGGCCTATGCCATCACCGCCCACGGTGCGCAGGGGGCAAGTGAAACCTTTGCCATTGCGCTTGAAGGCACGGAAGGTAACCGGAAAAAGATGGCCGGCTTTGAGTCAGCCTACGTGGCCCTGTCGCGTATGAAGCAGCATGTGCAGGTGTATACCGATAACCGTCAGGGCTGGACGGATGCCATTAACAATGCCGTACAGAAAGGAACTGCCCACGATGTGCTGGAGCCGAAATCGGGCCGGGAGGTCATGAATGCAGAGCGGCTGTTCAGTACGGCGCGGGAGCTGCGGGACGTGGTGGCCGGCCGTGCCGTTCTCCGTCAGGCAGGGCTGGCCGGGGGAGACAGTCCTGCACGGTTTATTGCACCCGGGCGCAAATATCCGCAGCCGTTTGTGGCACTGCCGGCTTTTGACCGTAACGGCAAGTCAGCTGGTATCTGGCTGAACCCGCTGACCACGGATGACGGAAACGGGCTGCGGGGCTTCAGTGGTGAAGGCCGGGTGAAAGGCAGCGGGGATGCGCAGTTCGTGGCCCTGCAGGGCAGCCGTAACGGAGAGAGCCTGCTGGCTGATAATATGCAGGATGGTGTCCGGATTGCCCGTGATAATCCTGACAGCGGTGTGGTGGTAAGAATCGCCGGTGAAGGTCGTCCGTGGAATCCCGGTACCATCACCGGTGGTCGCGTGTGGGGGGATATCCCGGACAACAGCGTTCAGCCGGGAGCCGGAAATGGCGAACCGGTCACGGCAGAGGTACTGGCACAGCGGCAGGCTGAAGAGGCCATCCGCCGTGAAACGGAACGCCGTGCGGATGAAATTGTCCGTAAAATGGCAGAGAACAAACCTGACCTGCCGGACGGCAAAACAGAGCAGGCTGTCAGGGATATTGCCGGGCTGGAGCGTGACCGGTCTGCCATATCTGAACGGGAAGCCGCGCTGCCGGAGAGTGTACTGCGTGAACCACAACGGGTGCGGGAAGCGGTCCGGGAGGTTGCCCGGGAAAATCTGCTGCAGGAGCGACTGCAGCAGATGGAGCGGGATATGGTTCGTGACCTGCAGAAAGAGAAAACCCTGGGCGGAGACTGACACAGGAAGATAAACGCTGATGACAACGGATAACACGAACACAACACGTAATGATTCACTGGCTGCCCGGACCGATACCTGGTTGCAGTCGTTGCTGGTCTGGTCACCCAGACAGCGGGATATCATCAAAACGGTGGCACTGGTGCTGATGGTTCTGGACCATGCAAACCGCATTCTGCATCTGGACCAGTCGTGGATGTTTCTGGTCGGGCGTGGGGCCTTTCCGCTGTTTGCCCTGGTGTGGGGGCTGAATCTGTCCCGTCATACGCATATCCGGCAGGAGGCCATTAACCGGCTGTGGGGATGGGCGGTGATTGCCCAGTTCGCATATTATCTGGCCGGCTTTCCCTGGTATGAGGGGAATATCCTGTTTGCCTTTGCAGTTGCGGCACAGGTGCTGACATGGTGTGAAACGCGCACCTGGTGGCGTTCCGCAGAGACCATGTTGCTTCTGGCAATGTGGTTGCCTTTCTCCGGCACCAGTTACGGCATTGCCGGGCTGCTGATGCTGGCGGTCAGTCACCGGCTGTACCGGGCGGAAGACAGAACGGAACGTCTGGCGTTGGTCGCCTGCCTGCTGGCTGTTATTCCGGCGCTTAACCTTGCCACCAGTGATGTGGCGGCTGTAGCTGGTCTTGTGATGACGGTGCTGACCGTTGGTCTGGTGTTGTGTACAGGGAAATCATTACCCCGTTTCTGGCCCGGGGATTTTTTCCCGACGTTCTATGCCTGTCATCTTACTGTGCTGGGCGTTCTGGCTGTGTGACTGGTATGATGCTGGCGCTGATTCTGCTTATTAATAAACAACATAACACAGGATATTTATGAAAATTACGGATCACAAACTCCCTGAAGGTATTGCCCTGACATTTCGTGTCCCGGAAGGAAATATAAAACATCCTTTGATTCTCTTATGCCATGGATTTTGCGGTATCCGGAATGTTCTGCTGCCTTCCTTTGCGAATGCGTTTACAGAAGCCGGGTTTGCAACGATTACTTTTGATTATCGTGGATTCGGTGAGAGTGAAGGGGAACGAGGTCGTCTGGTTCCGGCAATGCAGACCGAAGATATTATCTCAGTTATCAATTGGGCAGAAAAGCAGGTATGTATTGATAATCAGCGTATAGGATTATGGGGAACATCGCTGGGTGGGTGTCATGTATTCAATGCAGCTGCGCAGGATAAAAGAGTGAAAAGTATTGTCAGCCAGCTGGCTTTTGCTGACGGTGAGGTTCTGGTTACCGGAGAAATGAATGAACTGGAGAAAGCTTCTTTTCTGTCCACGCTGAATAAAATGGCAGAAAAGAAGAAAAATACCGGGAAAGAGATGTTTGTGGGGGTTACCCGGGTACTGAGTGATAATGAATCAAAGGTATTCTTCGAGAAGGTAAAAGGTCAGTATCCTGAAATGGATATAAAAATACCTTTCCTTACGGTTATGGAGACGTTGCAATATAAACCGGCAGAGAGCGCAGCCAAAGTACAGTGCCCAGTTTTGGTTGTTATTGCCGGCCAGGATAGTGTTAATCCACCAGAACAGGGAAGAGCCTTATATGATGCTGTTGCTTCTGGTACTAAGGAATTATACGAGGAAGCTGACGCATGCCATTATGATATTTATGAAGGCGCGTTTTTTGAACGTGTGGCGGCAGTACAGACGCAATGGTTTAAAAAACATCTTTAATTGTCGGTATTAATATGTCAGAGGTCGTTGAGGTCAGCTTAATATCATAGTGAGTAGTTTCAACGACCTGGAGGACATATTTTCACAAAGGTCAGGGCAATCATGACAGAGCAGAAACGACCGGTACTGACACTGAAACGGAAAACGGAAGGGGAAACACCGACCCGGAGCCGGAAAACCATCATCAATGTCACCACGCCACCAAAATGGAAGGTGAAAAAGCAGAAACTGGCGGAGAAGGCTGCCCGGGAAGCAGAGCTGGCGGCGAAGAAAGCACAGGCCAGACAGGCGCTGTCCATTTATCTGACGCTGCCCTCGCTGGATGAGGCGGTGAACACTCTGAAACCCTGGTGGCCGGGATTGTTTGACGGTAACACGCCCCGGCTTCTTGCCTGTGGTATCCGGGAAGTTTTACTGGATGAGGTGTCTCAGCGGAATATCCCGCTCTCTCATAAAAAACTGCGCAGGGCACTGAAGGCCATCACCCGTTCAGAAAGCTATCTTGGCGCCATGAAAGCCGGTGCCTGCCGCTATGATACAGAAGGCTATGTGACAGAACATATCACACAGGAAGAAGAACAGTATGCGCAGGCGCGCCTGGAAAAGGTGCGCAGACAGAACCGGATCAAGGATGAGCTGCGGGCGATCCTGGCAGAATAATAAAAGCGCCCTCTGTATGACAGAGGGCAACAGCGAAAAAAATCGGGAAAACAGACATCCAGAGTTTTGATGGAGAAAAACATCCAACCGTTCAGGGATGTTTCATAATGTTTCTGACATAATCCGGGTGTCGGGTCAAGAGGAGGGATAAAAAATGGCTGTATCCAGTGGATTATCTGAACACAGCAGTATTTATCGCTATCAGCGCGAGGGGCGTCATGCCGTCCGTCAGGAGATTCGTGGCTTTTTCAGGGAAGCGGCAGAGGTCTGGCAGAATGCGGCCCGGCTGGCACCCTGTGAAGCATGGCGGGATTTTGCTCTGAAGAGGGCATCTGCATGTCGGTGTAAGTGCCGATAAAAATAACCCCCGTCGCGGAGCTCCGGGGGATCAGACTTATATGGCAGATCGTTATTATTATTATAGTGGTGTAAGAAGGAGTTGCCCTGTCTTTCAAACGGACATCACAGAATTAACATATTTCACATCCCGGGTAAGCCAGCAGGGATAAAAAATGTGATGAATTTCAAGAAGCAGGAGGTGACAGTGGCATGCATAACAGTAGGGTTATCCGGTGAATCTGACAGACAGCCGGGCTGTATTCGCGGCAGGATAAAGAAAAACCGGGAGATGACTCTCCCGGTCCGTCTTATCGCTAATCCCCTGAGCAGGGCATGTATGACTTATCTATGACCGTTATATTCAGCGCCACATCCGGTAGCCTGCGATATAACACAGTTATCCTGTCAGCAAGAGCAGGTATGATGAATACACGGAGATTAAAAATATAATCTCCGTCACATGTTACCCACGGAAACCGGTAACGCCTTCACGGGAAATATGTGACAGAAAAAGCAGCCTCCGTTACTCCAGGTATCAGGAGGCTGAATAATGCATGAGACGTTGTTTCTTATGTGTCTGGTCAGGCTGGCTGACCAGCGTTTTTAGTAACACATAGCCATATGTGTATTAAGTCACCTCATCTTATTTTGTTGAATTGATCACAACTCAACGGTTTATTTTTTGCGTGATACGTGAGCCATTATTCATCCCGGCATGGAATTCATGCAATCACGAAAAGTAATCAGTGACGGAGAGTAAAATGAAGAAATATATACCAGTGGTATTATTTGTTTTTTCATGTCAGGTATTTTCTGCTGATATTCATGGACGAGGCGTGCGTGTTCTGGATGGCAATACCATTGACGTCATGTTATCTCAGCATCCGGTGCGTGTCCGTCTTGTTAATATTGATGCACCTGAAAAGAAACAGGAATATGGACGGTGGTCTGAAAAAATAATGAAATCTCTGGTTGCGGGAAAAACGGTTACTGTCACATATTTTCAGCGAGATCATTATGGTCGTATTCTCGGGCAGGCTTATGCACCAGACGGAATGAATGTTAATCAGTTTATGGTCCGTGCAGGCGATGCATGGGTTTATGAGCAGTACAACACCGATCCTGTTCTTCCTGTCCTGCAGGGAGAAGTACGACAGCAGAAACGTGGTCTGTGGGCAGACAGCGCTCCTGTTCCGCCCTGGGTATGGTGCTCACGGAAATAATGATATTTCTGTGGCTATTGAGTTCTCATTGAAATGCGATATTTAAAAGCATGAAGCATATTACATTATTAACTTATTTCTCTGTTAATGAAAGGTGAACAAATGAACTATCAGGCAGTATCAGAATTAATCACATCGTCTAATCATAATGTTCTTATAGTGGGGGAATCAGCTTCGAAGTTGATAGCTTTTTAAATAAACTGAATATCACTGATTATAAGTATTATGATTTCAGCCAGATTTACAGTTGTTCTGACAGAACATTAAATGATTATGCTGTTATTTTTATCAGGAATGCGCTGAACGCCAGTGAGCATATTATTATTTTTAATTGTACAGGATGGTCTGATTTGAATAATGAATCTGCCGTCATGCAGTTTGCCAGAGTGGCACGAAAATCAGGAAAACAACTGATAGTCGCAGTAAGAGAACAGGATATGAAAAAAATGGAAGCAGAGTTTGGAAGGATCATAAAAATCCACTGACGCCTTCGCGTTGCTCAGTTGTCCAACCCCGGGGACGGGAAAAAGCAAGTTTTCCCCGCCCCCGGCGTTTCTGTAGTGAAAAGCGGGAAATGGAGGGAATGGTCAGTAACAGGGAATGTGGTATTATCGCGGCGGGTGTCTGAGCCTTTCTGGTTCAGGCAAGACGCAGGTACCAGAAATGCGAAGACCCCACTTGTTAATCCATTAACTCGTGAGGCCTGCATGAAGTACCTTAACACTACTGATTGTAGCCTCTTCCTTGCAGAGAGGTCAAAGTTTATGACGAAATATGCCCCTATCGGGGTGCTCGCCGTGTGCGCCACGGTGTTGTGTTTTTTACTGATATTCAGGGAACGGTTATGTGAGCTGAATATTCACAGGGGAAATACAGTGGTGCAGGTAACTCTGGCCTACGAAGCACGGAAGTAAGCTGCCGGGCGGGGACGGAAGTCCCCGCTTTCCGGAAGTGTGAGGTATTTCAGGGGCAGACACCCGACATGCCAGAAACAGCCGGTCCCGCCCGGGGCCGGCACACAGGTTAAGGCATTTCCATCTTTTCAGTCATTTCATTATCAAAATCACATTAAACGGTCGTAATCAGACATGATTTGTGCGCCAACACAGATCATCGTCACAACTTTCAAGTCGCTGATTTCAAAAAACTGTAGTATCCTCTGCGAAACGATCCCTGTTTGAGAATTGAGGAGGCGAGATGTCGCAGACAGAAAATGCAGTGACTTCCTCATCAGGTACAAAGCGAGCATACAGAAAAGGTAATCCTCTGACGCTTGCAGAACGTCAGCAGGCATCCCTGGCAAGAAAACGAGCCACACATAAAGAACTCAGAGTGTTTATTCCTGCTGCGTTAAAAGCGCAATTGCAGGAGATGTGTGAAGCTGAGGGTGTTACTCAGGCTGAGATGATTGCCGAACTGATAAAGCAGAAGAGTGCTTTTAGCTAACTGAAATGTAGCGACATCACATTCTTGCCTGTTTCTGGTGTGCGTGATAGATTGCTGATCGTTTAAGGAATTTTATGGCTGGCCACGCCATAAGGTGGCAGGGAACTGGTTCTGATGTGGATGTACAGGAGCCAGAAAAGCAAAATCCCCGATAATCTTCTTTAACTTTGGCGAGTACAGAAAGATTACCGGGGCCATCTAAAAACCGTATAGCCAACAATTCAGCTATGCGGGGAGTATAGCTATATGCCCGGAAAAGTTCAAGACTTCTTTCTGTGCTCACTCCTTCTGCGCATTGTAAGTGCAGGATGGTGTGACTGATCTTCAACAAACGTATTACCGCCAGGTAAAGAACCCGAATCCGGTGTTTACACCCCGTAAAGGTGCCGGAACGCTGAAGTTCTGCGAAAAACTGATGGAAAAGGCGGTGGGCTTCACCTCCCGTTTTGATTTCGCCATTCATGTGGCGCATGCCCGTTCGCGTGGTCTGCGTCGGCGCATGCCACCGGTACTGCGTCGCCGGGCCATTGATGCGCTGCTGCAGGGGCTCTGTTTTCACTATGATCCGCTGGCCAACCGCGTCCAGTGCTCCATCACCACGCTGGCCATTGAGTGCGGACTGGCGACAGAGTCCGGTGCAGGAAAACTCTCCATCACTCGTGCCACCCGTGCCCTGACGTTCCTGTCAGAGCTGGGGTTGATTACCTACCAGACGGAATATGACCCGCTTATCGGGTGCTACATTCCGACCGACATCACGTTCACACCGGCACTGTTTGCCGCTCTCGATGTGTCTGAGGTGGCGGTGGCTTCCGCACGCCGCAGTCGTGTGGAATGGGAAAACAGACAGCGCAAGAAGCAGGGACTGGATGCACTGGGTATGGATGAACTGATAGCGAAAGCCTGGCGTTTTGTGCGTGAGCGTTTCCGCAGTTACCAGACAGAGCTTAAGTCCCGTGGAATAAAACGTGCCCGTGCGCGTCGTGATGCGAACAGGGAACGTCAGGATATCGTCACCCTGGTGAAACGGCAGCTGACGCGTGAAATCTCGGAAGGGCGCTTCACTGCCAATCGTGAGGCGGTAAAACGCGAAGTGGAACGTCGTGTGAAGGAGCGCATGATTCTGTCACGTAACCGCAATTACAGCCGGCTGGCCACAGCTTCCCCCTGAAAGTGACCTCTTCTGAATAATCCGGCCCGCACCGGAGGCATCTGCACGCCTGAAGCCTGTCGGCGAACAAAAAAACAGCACCGCATACAAAAAAACAACCTCATCATCCACCTTCAGGTGCATCCGGTCCCTCCTGTTTTTGATACAAAACACGCCTCACAGACGAGGAATTTTGCTTATCCACATTTAACTGCAAGGGACTTCCCCATAAGGTTACAACCGTTCATGTCATAAAGCGCCATCCGCCAGCCTTACAGGGTGCAATGTATCTTTTAAACACCTGTTTATATCTCCTTTAAACGTAACCGGCTCATTTAAACCGTCTGGTCTGTTTCCTCCGGCTCTACAAAAATAAT
>OBZF01000869.1_pt1 | contig 11561 bp, 9 predicted proteins | sample 1495521 | NCBI WGS metagenome assembly OBZF01 (sample SAMEA2580234, study PRJEB22360) | human gut metagenome | biome: human gut; feature: human-associated habitat; material: faeces | place: Denmark | collected 2008/2010 | reverse complement strand
AAAGGCATACAGACAATCTGTTAGGGCATGAGAGCAAAAGTCGCGTTGAATTACTGTGGAGAAAGCATAAAGCAAAATGTCTGTTCATTTCAAATAGAACCTTTGTTTATCTCAAATATAAGTTCCGCTTTAAGATAAACAAAGAGTCAATGTGCACAAATATATAATAACAAGATATCGAAAAAAAGTCTCAAATACCCAACACTTTTATTATCCTTTCAACTAGTAATAGCAAGCTTAAACACTATACATATTCATACACAATCACAGATATATCACCATCAAATAAAAATAAAAAAAGGCTTATTGTCAAAGTTTTAAGCTTAAAAACAGGAACTATCACTAAAACAATAAACATCAACAACAAATCACAACTCCCCAAGTTCAAGTTCATCATAAGGGCGATAGAATTTCTAGTAAATCTTCACTACTTTTCAGATCATTTTATCACACACACTTACTTCCTCTTACCAAAGACATACACAATAGCCGATCAATAGAAAGATGATAAGACACGAGAAGCAATTTCGGGATTACTTCTTTTCTTTATTTTATAATCGTTTCCACGCACCCGTTTTTGAAAAAAAGATAGAAAGAGCTGGAATACATCCATTGCACTTCACCATTTGATTCTGAGATTGTTTGTGGTTTGCCAAAAGCCAGCAGGCATTCATCTTCTGTCATCCCCTTTACCGGTTTGCCGATATTTATTTCATTCCAATGGGTGATAGGAGAAAGCTGGTTTGTGCTGACAAAATCAAACAGTTTGTTCAGCATCTGCGATTCTATTTGCACAAAGTCATCCATGGTTTCCTGGTGAGAAGGCTTCTTCTCAGGTTGTAGTTTTTCCATCGGAGTGACTTTCTTCATTATAACCACCGATGATTCTATCTGAATATTGGAAAGATAATAGACCAGCTTCCCATCTTTTACCTGAAATTGGGCCGTACAATAGTACGTATTCTTTTGTTTGGCATCCGCCTGGGAAGTAAGCACCAGGTTACAACTAAAACTCTTGGCAGGAATGCTTACTTCTGTTATTCCGTCACGCTGTGCAGAGCAAACGTTTTTAATAGTCCACAACAGAGCATTAGCATAAATACTTTCATCGATCATCGGACTGAAAGGAATAAATCCGTTGACTACATATTTGCTGCCGTCCGCACTGAGCGGATAAGTATTCTTTTGTTCAGTAAAAGTTTGTGCAATCAAAGAGGGCAGTACTCCACCCAATAAAAATACAATTACCCAAAGTCTCAGTCTTGTTATCATACGCTGCTATGTTTAAGAAAACAGCATTCACGTCTTTTCCATCAAAAGAAAAGAGCGCAAATGCTGAAATTTATATGATTAAACTATGTGTCTCAATTAGAAAGCAATCCCCAGACGGATCATAAAGTTACTAGTCTTGATTCCATCGAGATCGGAAAATACGTCAATGAATCCACGCTGATAAGTGAAATCCAGATTGAAACGGTCATACCACAGTCCTACGCCAATATTCATACCGGCATCGAAATGATTGTAATCCACTTCCAGATAATCTGCAAAATCTCCCCAGCTGATGCTTTCACCACTTTCTTTCATTTTGCTGGTATAGTCATAACTGGCAAAAACACCCAGATGCGGATCGATGCTAAGATTGTCCGCTACTCCAATTTTCCATCCGAAAGTGAACGGTGAATATTGAATATTGTGTGCGATACATTTCATTTCATCGGCTTTAAACCCACGGGAACCGAGGCCGAATTCCATTCCCCAATATGCTCCGGCACCGCCCATAGGCTTTTGATAGCCGAATGTAGCATTGTAGCCAATGTTTGAATCCGCTTCAACTCCGTCACCGTTGAGGTTCATGATGTTCAGGCCTGCACGCAGGAACCATTGTGTGTTACTCGCTTGCTTTTGAGTCTTGACGATTGCACTTCTGGATGATACAATCTGTGCCTGTGTTCCTACGCACAACAAAAGCGCAGCAACAATTGATAATACTTTTTTCATTATTGTCTATGTTTTTTGGTTATTAATTCTTGTTCTTTATGACAGGTGCTATTTTGGTTCTATCATCGGTACCCGAAAGTTTCTGGATACGTATCCATTCGTAATCTTCTGTCGTGGCAGTATGCCAGTTGGTGAACACGCCCGGATAACCTACGACCGTAACCGTATATCCTCCCGACTTTTCATCATCCTCTATCTTAAAAGTGGCTCCCATGATTACATCACAATCGTTCTTGATAGTGGACAAATAAGTTCCCCATGCACGGATGTTATCAAGCTCACCCTTCATGGCAACTTCCACCTCTTCTCTGCTCAGTGTCCATACATCCTTTATTCGTCCTTTCTCTTCAAGAATTTTCACCTCTACAACTGTAGGCTTTACACAAACTTCGGTTACTGCATCTCCGGCACGTGCCTGCGCATCACGAAACTTAAAGACAGTCTTTTGCGCATACGTCCCAATGACACAACCGAAAACCAGCATCATAATTAGAATCAGCTTTTTCATATTCTTTTGTGATTTTATGTTAATATGCCGCAAAGGTATGCGAAAGGAGTATACCAGCAGGAGAAATCATAGTTCCGGATAGGATACAGAAATGTATCTTATTTGGATACACATGAAGAAGTACCGATACGGATGTTATCGGATAAATCTCGGAAGAAATCATGATCGAGTATGCACGAAATGCGCCAAAGAAGATGGATGTCGATATTTTCCTTCTTGAATATCTTGTATATATTGGGACGTGTACAGCATAACTGTCCGGCGAACCAGGTAACTGTGCGTCCCTGTTCGTGAAGCGTACGTTCGATAAGCTGTCCCGCATGAATCATGCCCAATCTTCCTATGAGTGTCCCCCTGACTCCCACCGGGTAAACGGATAAATGTAAGATGAAAGGAATATATAAAAAAGCGTGGGAATCTTACCTTCGTCCGTTCCATGTTCAAGGCCTTCGCAATGCCCACCACCGAGAACGAACAACGCAGAAAGCCCACGCCGATATGTACAACACCCGTAACCTCCCTTTGTTTTCTCAAAAAGAGGCACGGATGTATATAAATACACATCAGGAGGACGTCTTAGTTGCTATTCGTCATTCCGGTGGTCAAAGTTTGCGAAGTTCTGAAACACGAAAGACAAACGCTTGTAAACGTCTTCTCTATATACACGGCTCCCCCACCACCCGGAGGCTTTCTGCGGAAGAGTCCGTTGCAAATGTATAAAAAAATAAGTTTGGTGCGCCAATTATGATTAATAATCTTTTAATCACTCTCAGCAAATGACAGTCCAATTACCCCAATAGAGCCATCAGACTTTACACAAAATTCGTTCTATCCCGTTTAATTCTTCAGCAGTAAATTCCAACTGGTTTAAAGCCTGCAAATTGTCTGCCAGCTGATTCACTGAGCTCGCTCCTACTATGACCGATGTCATCCGTTCGTCTCTCAGCACCCATGCCAAAGCCATTTCTGCCAGCGTCTGTCCACGGTGACGGGCGATTTCATTCAATTGTCGGGCAGCCTCCACCTTTTCAGGCGTCACTTGCGAACGTTGCAGAAAAGTGGAAGGACGTGCCGCGCGTGAGCCTTCGGGGATGCCATTCAGATATTTATCCGTCAGTAATCCTTGCGCCAAAGGAGAAAAGGCGATAAAGCCGGAACCGTATTCGGCAGCCAAAGGAAGGCTTTCAGCCTCAACCGCACGGTCGAACATACTATAACGATACTGGCTGATAAGACAAGGGACGCCTGCTTTTGCCATCATTTCATAGGCAATCCTCGCTTGCTGAGGAGGATATTTTGAGATTCCGAGATACAGAGCTTTTCCTTGCTTTACAATATCAATCAACGTTTGAATGGTTTCTTCTACCGGAGTGACTCCGTCATAGCGATGACTATAGAAAATATCAAAATACTCCAGCCCTGTCCGGCGCAGACTCTGATCGATGCTTGCCATCAGGTTCTTGCGGGAGCTGTTGCCGCCATAAGGCCCCATCCACATATCATGGCCGGCTTTGGAGGAGATTATCATCTCATCCCGGTATCCCTGGAAGTTTTCTTTGAGAATCCGTCCGAAATTAGTTTCGGCACTTCCCGGCACAGGACCATAGTTATTAGCAAGATCGAAATGGGTGATGCCATGGTCGAAAGCATATTTAATCATGTCGGTCGCTACACTAAAGTTATCTACGCTACCGAAGTTATGCCACAATCCTAAAGAGATGAGAGGCAGTTGCAAGCCACTCTTGCCACAGTATTTATATTGCATGCGATCGTAGCGATCAGTAACCGGCTGATTATTCAATGGGTAATCCATAAGGTTCAATGTTTTTTCGTTATTGCAAAGAAAGAGAAAATATTTTAATAATGTTCCATCTTATTGCTAAATTCAAAGGTTGAAATCAAGGAACAACGTCCTTCAGTCTGCCAGTAAAGAAGACACATTCTGATCAAAAAAGACAGATGATGTCACTATACTGACAGTACGATGGACGGTCCTTGGAAAACCAATCATACAAACCCTAAAAAACTATTTCAACAAGTTCTCCTTGAACTCTATTTCTACAATACGCAATTCATGGCCGGTCTTGTCCCCATCCTTCGCTTTAAACAAATCCAGTTCATTGGCAACAGGGGCGGCAACTTCCACTATTTGTCCAAAGGCATCTCCTTCTTTGCTTGTACCTTTCAGCCGGATGGTAATTTCATTGGTCAGTACCGGTTTTACATCCAAGTGAACGTATCCCAGACTCTTATCCGTATCTCCGCTCCATATCAGTTCTTTGCCTGCATATATCTCCAGCGGATAACTGCGCATACGCCATCCGGTCAGTTTCATGCAGACTTCATCCACCCGTGCGGCACGTTCCAACTTATAGGTAATCCATGCGGTAGCTGCTTTCCCGTCATTCCGCCATTCGCTCAGTTCATTATCATCGAAACTGTTGACTGTACTCTCATTATTGGCTCCGGCAATGGCGGAAACGATACCAACATCCACTTTTGAGACCTTGTATGAAGGAGTCTGCGGAGTCTCGCCACGAGTCAGCCTGCCTTCCAGTTCATCACCGGGGATATAGTTGCTCAAACCGTTTTTCACTTCGACAGGTGAGGAAGTAAGGCTGATTTCTGCCGGCTTCAATCCGTCGGCCTTCGCTGTGATACGGACGTTTCCGGCAGTAGTGAGCGAACGGATCAAAGCACGATTGATACCGCATTCTACCGGCAAGTCTTTTGAAAGGATATAATTATTTTCTCCTTGTGCGATGCCGCCACGCCATTCGGCAGGTCCTTCTACTTCAAAATGTATCAAGTCATTTGCCAGCGGGCAACGGTTGCCGTCTTTATCCATGACTTCTACCTGAAGCAGTACCATATCCGCACCATCCGCTTTCCATCCTTCGGGACTCTGGATGAAGCTCAATTGAATCTGTTCCGGCTTGCCGGCAGTCTGCAACTGAGTACGGCAACATTCTTTTCCTTTTTCGTCGTATCCTACGGCCTCCAGTCTGCCCGGTACGAAAGCGATATCTTTGAAGGTATACAGAAAATGATAATCCCGTTCACCATTGCCCAAAGACTTACCATTCAGAAATAATTCTACTTTATCGGCACTCGATACGACATATACCGGTTTCACTACCGTGTCATTATAATTCCAATGACCGACGATATAGATGCGAGGACATTCCGTATCTACCCAGCCGTCCCACATCACCTGATGTGCAAAGAAAGGATCTTTAGGAATACGCATGGCGTCAGTTACTCCGCTACGACGATAATTTTCTACTCCGCGATAGTGCGTATTGGTATCAGAGAAGATTATCTTCACGCCACCCGAACTTACACGGTCTCCCGTTCCCGGACGTTCACGCCAGTAATCGAACCAGCGAATGATATTTTCGATGGTAAAGGAATCCTGATTACGGTTGTAGACACGGGCATCCACTTTCTTCTGTACTTTGTTGGTAACGGTGGACTTATAAGAATTGCTGCCGTCTCCATCCTTGTGATAAGGATAGGAATAATCATCCCAGTATTTGCGCAATCCCTCGTCACGGCAATACTCCATTACCCACATCGGATGATGCGCACTCTTATTGATATACAGCATTTCGCCGCCATATTCCGCCTCGCGGATGTCCAGCATTTCACGGGAACCGATTGCACGGCCGCCGTGAGGATCGTACAAATCACGTATCGCTTTCATCTCAATCATGTGTTCACGACTGATGGACTCATTGCCGCATTCATAAAATAAGATACTCGGATTATTACGGTTATAGATGATGGCGTCGCGCATCAATTCCGTACGCTGTTCCCACTGACGTCCTTCACAATCTTTTTCGGCATCTCCCGCCTGCATAGCCTGAATCAATCCTACACGGTCGCACGACTCGATATCCTGTTTCCACGGGGTGACATGCATCCAGCGCACGAGGTTCGCATTGCCCTCCACCATCAGATGATTGCTATAATCGCTCAGCCAGGCAGGTACGCTCATCCCGACTCCCGGCCATTCATTGCTTGTCCGCTGGGCAAAGCCCTTCATCTGAATGACACGGTCATTCAGCCAGATCATTCCTTTACCGAAGCGCGTTTTACGGAATCCGGTGCGGGTGGCAACTTCGTCCACTTTCCTGCCATCTACCCACAGGCTTGTCTTTACTGTATACAGATAGCCATATCCCCAGCTCCAGAAATGCAGGTTATCCACTTCGGATGCCGCTTTCAGCGTGATTGTCTCACCCGGTTTCACTACCGCCTTTGTTCCTTCGAATGTTTGGATCGATGTACCATCACGGTCTATCAGTTCTACTTGATAGGAAACCTGCTTATCACGGTTATATTCGTTTCTGATTTCAGATTCCGCATGAATAATGGCCTTGCGTGATTTCACACGGATGTCTTCGGCATAGATGTAGACTCCGGTCGTTTTGAGATTACTATATAAAGGTAAAGTCTGATACAGACGGTCGGTGACGTGCAGCCATACATTTTTGGGGATACCGCCATAATTGGCATTAAAGTTCTTATTGCTCCACTGGTATTTCGTGCCCGTCGCCCGTTCTTTATAATTCCAGTCATTGTCGATGCGGACTGCGATTACATTTTCCTGTCCGTACTTAATATAAGGAGTCAGATCAAAACCGACAGCCATGACACCATTCTCGTGCAGGCCGACATTCTGACCATTTATATAGAAATCCGCCCCTTGACGGACTCCTTCAAACTCTACAAAAACTTTCTTATTCTTGCTGTTGGCAGGCAGACGGAAATGTTTCCGATACCACATAATCGTATCGGTCAGTTCATCAATGCTCAGGCGGAAAGCCTCATCTTCATTGAAGGCATGCGGTAAAGTCACTTTCTTCCACTCCGAATCAGAAAAACGCGGCTGCTTTGCCTCGGGAACATCACCCACATAAAGCAACCAGTCTGAATTGAAATTATATTTATTACGGACATCGGACGATGTCACGAACTGGCTTATTCCAATAAAAGCCAAAAAGAAAAAGAGGATTCTATGTCTCATAGTATGTCTATTTATCTGTTCGTGGCAAAGCTAGCGCAAAATACCACACACGTCCATAGACTAAAATACAGATTACATAGAGATTTGTTCACAACTGTTTAAAAATGAATCAAACAGTAGTATCTCCATTGGGGATGACCCAAAAGTCGGTAGTATCTCCATTCTCCTCCTTCGGGAAGGAGGAGTGGTCGAAGACCGAGGTGGTAGGAGAAATAATGTTTGTTCCTTTTTTATTGAAAATGATAGAGTAATGTATTCACCTACCACCTCCCCCTATGGGTACTCCTCCTTCCCGAAGGAGGAGATTTAAGATACTATTGACTTTTTAGTCAGCCCCATTCAAGATACTATTGACTATCATTTAATTCAAAACAGTGTGGAAAGAAAGCTAAAACTGGAAATAAATAAACGGCTGAATCTCCGAACTCTTCATCTGAATGACCAGATAAATCAGAGCCACCATCAGCAGAGCTTTCCCTAAGAACGGCAAGCGAATAACTCCACGGCAAGCAGCATTTTCCCAACTATCCGGAGTGAAATGAAGCAGAAAGCCGAGCAGCATCAAAGCAAACACGCGCCAGTAGCCTTCGATCAACTGCGGGAAAAGCTGCGGACGGAAAGTGGTGAATATCTGTCTCAACATATCCATCGAGTTCTGAAAATCGGCATTACGGAAGAATATCCAGCAGAAACAGACAAAGTGGAAAGTGATAATGACTCCGAATACACGACGCCAGCCATGACTTTGTTCTCCTTTCTTACGACCTATGATGGACATCCACATCTTATGCACCGCCAAAGCGATGCCGTGAAATGTTCCCCAAAGTACAAAGTTCCAGGAAGCTCCGTGCCACAATCCACCCAGAAACATGGTAATAATCAGATTCAGATACTGGCGGAACTTACCTTTCCGGTTTCCTCCCAAGGATATGTACAAGTAATCGCGCAACCAACTGGACAATGAGATATGCCAACGCCGCCAAAATTCAGTAATGGAGGCGGACTTATAAGGAGAATTAAAGTTGAGATTAAAATGAAAGCCCAACAGCAGAGCGATACCGATAGCCATATCGCTATATCCGGAGAAGTCACAGTAAATCTGCAAAGCATACCCGTATACTCCCATCAGATTCTCGAGACCGGAATAAAGGGTCGGATTATCAAAGATACGCTCCACGAAGTTGACACTGATATAATCGGAAATGATTGCTTTCTTGAACAAACCGGAGAGAATAAGGAAAATCCCCCGCCCGAACATCTCCTGAGAAACGAAAAGCGGTTTCCGGATTTGCGGAATAAAGTCACGGGCACGCACAATCGGTCCGGCCACCAGCTGCGGAAAGAAGGATACATAAAACGCGTAATCCAGTATGTTGGTCAATGGCTTGATGTCTTTCCGGTAAACGTCAATGGTATAGCTTAATGACTGGAAAGTGAAGAATGAGATACCTACGGGCAGGAATATATCAAGCGCCGTAAATTCTCCTCCCATCAACGAGGCAATCACTCCTCCCAAAAAATTGGTATATTTGAAGTAAGCAAGAAGTCCCAGATTGACTCCCAAACTCAGAGTCACCAACCCTTTGCGTTTCCAGCGTCCTTCGGTACGGTCCATCCATTGCGCCAGCAGGAAGTCGCAAACCGTGACCAGCGCCAGCAGGAAAAAGTAAGTGCCGCTGCTCTTATAATAAAAGTAATAAGAGAAAAGCGTCACAAACAGAATACGGGCCGTATACTTACGCTGCAACAAGGTGTATACGATCATAAAGGCGGCAAACAGCCAAAGGAAGATACCACTGCTGAATATCATCGGTGCCTGCGGATCGTAGGTAAGCACCTCTTTTAACCGGCTGAAATCAATATCAATGGGAAACATAATCGTTATAAGCTTGAATAATGGCTTGGTATAATAAATTTCCTTGCAGGATATATCCCTCAGGTAAATAATGCACATGATCGGGACGCATCAGTTTCGCTTCCGTCCAGTTGGTACAGGCACGGCGCTTGCCCCCTACTACATCGTACATATCCCACACGAGCAGACGATGATCTTTGGCATAACGGCGAATTGTTTCTGCCGCTGTAACCGTCCGGGGATTGATGGCGTACGTACGTTTCCGCCGCCTTTGCCGGAAACTTTCGTAAGAACCCGGAGGCGTGGTGAGAAGAATAGGGACATCGGGAAGGCTGTCGCGCAACAGTTTGACAAGTTCGTCCATCTGATTATAATGCAGGTTGACGTTATACCGCCGGTTATGGCTTTCGTTGGTTCCGAAGGACAGAATCAGCAGTTCCGGCTTCATGGCTGCAATATCGGCAATACGTCCCGGATGGGTAAACGTCAGACAGGTAGCCCCGTTCACCCCCATATCGGTATAAGAGACAGCACCAAAGGTTTCTTTCAGCAGCGTTCCCGTAGTCTGCGGATAGATGTGCCCGCGTACGTGACTGTCTCCGATATGGAGAATACGCACCGTATCTTCGGAAAGTCCGGCACGTACCTGACGGAGACGTTCAAATACGGGTGTCAGCAGGGCAATGCTGTCGATTATCTCATTCCTTCCGGTTTCGCGGAAAGCGGAAGGAAAAGAAGTCTGCACGGCGATGGTATCATTCGCCCAGTTCATTTCCCGCAAAGGTTTTATCATTTTCAAGGTCTTCCCCAGTGGAGGACAGGCAGGGATACGGTCTTGCGCCTTTCCTGCCGAAAGAAGAAAGAATGTTGCCATCAGTCCCAAGATAAAGCCCAGCAACAGGTTATTCTTGCTCATAAGCACGCCTCCTGTCATATTGTTCCTTACCATATATCAATGTTTCATAGAGCAGTCCTGCCAGATGTTTGCCTCCCCGGAAGTTGATATGAGTATAATCGTAGTTCGCCATCGAAGGTTTGGCGTGTACGAGGTTCGCCATACTGCCTTCGCCTCCCATCGCTTCAAACATATTCCAGAAAGCGATACCGCTTTCGGCAGCAATGTTCTGCTGATAGCGAATCAGATTCTTGACTCCCGGCATGGTGCGAAGTTCACCGTCTTCTGTCTTATAATCACGGTCGCCGACGCTTAACAGCAAAAGACTCGCCTGTGGAAAACAATTCTTCAGATGTTCGATAGAAGTGAGCAGTCCCTTCTGATAATTATCATAATTGCGTCCCCGTTCGGTAGCCACATTCAATCCATATTCAAGAATAATCAGATCATAAGGACGCTGCTCGTTAAACTGACGCAGCATTTGTTGCGGAATCCCCCGCAACGATAAGCCGGAACTGCCTCGCAAGGAGAAATTATCAAGAATGATTCCTTTCTTACCATCCATCGCCAAGCCATAGAACAACGTAGAATCGGCACGATCTACCGTCCACCGGACAGAGCCGATGCGTCCTTCAACGGAAATCTTCTGCAAATCGCCCGAAGGCGCTAAGGAATAATTCTTACTCTCCCCCCGATTCACACGGGCAGTAAGATGAACGGAATCTTTATTATAGAAGAAAATCGAAGCCTGCTGACAGGTATCAAGCAGCGAAGCATATTTGCTTTGCCCCCTCAACTCAACGTATGCTCCTTCACGGGGAATAAAGTAATGTCCGGAAATACCCTGTTTCTTTTTATCGAAATACACACTGTCCGTCACCGCATGACTGGACCACCCGCCGAAAGTATGCCGCACGGTAGGACGATACCCGCTCGTCATCGAAGTTATTGTGACAAATCCGACACCGCAACCGCCAAACCGCTTCTGAAGCATTTCACGTAAATCAGCCGTAAAGATATCCGCCTCTATAAATGAATCACCGAAAACGGCGATACGTACCAGCCCGTCATGATCTGGATGTGAAGAAGAAGTACGGTCGAGCGCTTCATAAAAAGAAGCCATACCGCGACGGGTAGAGTCACCGTAATCTTCAATGCAAGTCATGCCCGTACGACAGGTATCGACAAAAACCGGCTTTACGACAGGAGGCAAAGGAATGGTATCCGAATCGGCTACCCCCCCCTCCTGCCTCGGGTAAATGTGGTCCGG
>OBZF01000866.1_pt1 | contig 11603 bp, 11 predicted proteins | sample 1495521 | NCBI WGS metagenome assembly OBZF01 (sample SAMEA2580234, study PRJEB22360) | human gut metagenome | biome: human gut; feature: human-associated habitat; material: faeces | place: Denmark | collected 2008/2010 | reverse complement strand
TGCCCGATGTAAAAAATTTTTTTTGTAAAGATAAAAATAATGAAGAAAAAGTTAAGCTATTTAGCTTAGGTCGATTGAATAGAGAAGGGATGTGTCAAAAAGGTCAACATGATTTAATTATGGCCATATCTTTACTAGGTAAAAGCTTTTCGGATATTGCTTCATGTACAATTGTAGGTGATGGAGAATATTATGAATATCTAGAGTCATTAATTTATAAATTAGGACTTAGCGAATGTATCAAACTGATTCGTAAGATGTCTCATGATGAAATAATTAGTCACTTAAGTTTGTCTGACATTGTGGTGTTGCCATCTCGTTTTGAGGGAATGTCTATGTTTGCCCTTGAAGCATTATATACTCAAAATTTATGTCTATTCAGCAACACAGGTGGTTTAAGTGATATGATAGTTAACGAAGATTACAGCTACCCCCCGCAAGATATTGATGCATTGGCCAAAGCGATTGATCGGGCAATACACTTAAACAAAAGCGATTTGTATAATGAAAAGATGAATTCATATGAAAAGGCGCTATCTTTTTCTTATGAAAATGTTAAAAATAAATTTGATAAAATATTTAAAATGGTAGTATCAGGAATATGATTATTTTTTTACGTAGTTACTCTATCTCCAAAGATAGTCGGCTCTTAAAGTATATATCTATATGCAAAGAAAATAATATACGTTATAAGATTATCGGTTGGGATAAAGATCATAACGAACAATATAGAGATGATGCCTATTATTTTAAAGGTGGCTTTAAACTTGGAAAAAAATGGCTGAACGTGATGGCTATTTTTAAATGGTGGATCTTTATTTTTTATCTGATTATTTTCAGGATAAAAAATAATATTACCGCCATTCATTCTGTAGATCTTGATTGTGGAATTGTTGGTCTAATTATAAGTAAATTACTTAGAGCAAAACATATATATGACATATATGATGTTTATTCGGCTAACCGTAATATGAGAGGCCTTATTAAGGCATTGGTTGATTCACTTGAGCGGTTTGTGTGTCGGAAGTCCACATATTTTATTATGCCTGAGTCATTCCGTTTTGAGCAGTTAGGTATAGACCAAGATAATATCAATTATAATAATTTTATTGAAATTGAAAATGTTCCTCAAATTGATAGGAATATTGAATTAAGATACATATCTCCCGGTCAGTATGATTTTTATCTGGCTTATGCTGGTTCATTAGAACCAAGACACAGAGGATTAGAGAACTTATTGAAAGCTGTATCAATTTGTCCTAATGTATTCCTCGACATAGCTGGTGTTGGACCATTAACTGCTTTGTGTAAAAAATACTCTCAGCAATTTAATAATATTTGTTTTCATGGTGGTTTAACACCTCAACAAGTCTATGAATTAGAGGCTAAAGCCCAAATTATTATCGGTATGTACTATAAAACAAGAGATAATCATCTTTTTGCATCTCCGAATAAATATTATGAGCACTTGGCACTTGGTAAAGTCATGTTGACAACCAGCGGCACCCCTCCTGGAATGAAAGTTGAAAAGTATAAAACTGGATTTGCAATTGGTGAAAGTTTACAAGACATTATAGATTTTTTACAATCTCTTAATGGAAAAGAGGATATAATAGATAATTTTTCAATAAATGCATATAGGATCTGGGTAGACAAATATTCGGATTACAATGAAAGATATTTATCTAAACAATACATGAAAATGGTGGGTAAGTGATGTACGATTATTTAATAGTTGGTTCAGGTCTTTTTGGTTCGGTATTTGCATATGAAATGAAAAAAAAAGGATACTCGATAAAAGTAATAGAAAAAAGAGCGCACATTGGAGGGAATATTTATTGTGAGGAAATTGAAGGTATTAATGTACATAAATATGGTGCTCATATTTTTCACACTAATGAAAAAGAAATCTGGGAATATGTGAATTCTTTTGTTGAATTTAATCGATTCACTAATTCTCCGGTAGCTTTATCTAAAGGTGAGATTTATAACTTACCATTTAATATGAATACATTTAATAAAATGTGGGGGGTGACGTCTCCCTCAGCAGCAAAAAATAAAATTGAACAACAGAGAAAAGAAATTGGTAACAAAGAGCCAGCCAATTTGGAAGAACAAGCAATATCATTAGTTGGTCGAGATATTTTTGAAACTTTAATAAAAGAATATACAGAAAAACAATGGGGGCGTGAATGCAAAAACTTACCTGCATTCATTATTAAACGTCTTCCTGTTAGATTTACCTATGACAATAATTATTTTAATGATCGATATCAAGGAATACCGATCGGTGGATATAATAGAATAATTGAGAAGATGTTAGAGGGTGTAGACGTTCAATTAAATACAGACTTTTTTGATAATAAAGATTACTGGATTAGTAGCGCACGAAAAATTGTTTATACAGGCCCTATTGATCGCTTTTTTACTTATGAGTTTGGTGAGTTGAATTACCGTACATTATCATTTGAGCATGAGATTAAAAATGAAAGTAATTTTCAAGGAAATGCTGTAGTTAATTATATTGATTCAAGCTATGAATTTACTCGAATTATTGAGCATAAACATTTTGAATTTGGCGAGCAGGATAAAACAGTTATTACGAAAGAGTTTCCCAAAGAGTATGTAAATGGAGATGAACCGTACTATCCGGTTAATGACTCTGAAAATAATAGAAAATATGCCAAATATAAGTTGAAAACAAGCCAATTCGATAACGTTATTTTTGGTGGAAGACTAGCAGAATATAAGTATTATGATATGCACCAAGTAATTGCATCTGCATTGAAAGCCGTAAGTAAAGAGGTTTCTCAATGAAAATGCCTAGAGTTATATGTATAATTGTCACTTTTAATCGCGAGCATTTACTGCAACAAACACTTGATGCAGTATTAAATCAAACATTCCCCCTACAAAATATAATTGTTATAGATAATAATAGCTTCGATAATACACGCAGTTTAGTTTCTAAATTGAGCGAAAATAATCCCAAAATAGAATATCATAATACTGGAGCGAATATTGGAGGCGCTGGCGGGTTTCATAGAGGTTTTGCTATTGCCTCAAAATATAAATATGATTATTTATGGCTTATGGATGATGATCTAAAGCCTGAAATAGAATGTCTTTATAACCTGATATCCTCTGCAACTGAACATGGTATCTATCAACCTATAAGAATAAATGTAGATGGCTCATGTGCAGAACTTTCCCCTGTTGTTTATGATTTAAAAAATCCTTTTTTTATGAATCCGAAGCGATTATCTGTCATCAACCTCTATAAACGTATGAACAATGCTGTATATAGTCCTTTTGATATTCATGGAGTTCCTTTCGAGGGGCCATTAATATCTAGAGATGTAATTCAATGTATTGGTTATCCCAATCCTAATTTCTTTATTTTTTATGACGATCTTGACTACTCCTTGAGGGCAAGAAAAGCAGGGTTTGAAATCAAATGTATTCCAAGTGCCAGAGCGGTTAGACTACTAAAAAATAATCAGCGTAGTGATTTGACATCTTGGAAAGGATATTTTATGTTTCGTAATCTTTTCTATATTCATCGTACCTATGGCGAAAATATATTCGTTAGGTTAAAACCATTTCTGCTGGTTCTGGGGTATCTTGTGTTTTTAATCTTTAGATTTAAATTTAATCAAGTTCCTACTATTTTATCTGCATTTAAAGATTCACGAAAACTTGATAATTCTGAATTACATAAACCATAAAAGGGTTTTATAATTGCCAATGTTAACTGTAATTAAACCATAATGCTAACAAACCCAAACATGGTGTATCATAAAATGATTTTATTAGTTAATAAAAAGTAAGTTTTTTACATGACGTAGCTTATTTGCACATATGAGATGTGCCTAGAATATAATATACTCATTTCTGTGTGAATATAAAATTTATACCTACGCTTACTTAGTTTGTATAATTATCTTGATGAGCTAAGAGATAATATAATTTGCAAAATTAATTTATTGTGAATTAATTTGATAATGCTAATGCATAGACATAACTTGTAAAATTAAACATCAGTTTGTTTTTTTATTAATCTACATCATTAAGAATAAGGATTTGGCATTGTGGGTTTAATAACATCATAGTATTATTCACTCTTACTATTTATAGGTTGACATATAACGAAAAATGTTAATTGATAGACTGATATGTATATATTCATTTCTCATGTTAATGAGATTGGAATAATGTGTTGTTAATTTGTCTTGTTTATAAATTTACTTACTGATATTTGTGATTATTCATCATATAACTTCTTGTAAATGAGCATCCTCTAGCAATTAATGTTGTCCTTCATAAGCAAGCTGCATCTTCGCGGCATTTTCCGAAAGGAGTAAACAATGTCAAAGCAACAGATTGGCGTAGTCGGTATGGCAGTGATGGGGCGCAATCTTGCGCTTAACATCGAAAGCCGTGGTTATACCGTCTCTATTTTCAACCGTTCACGTGAGAAAACGGAAGAAGTGATTGCCGAAAATCCAGGCAAAAAACTGGTTCCTTACTATACGGTGAAAGAGTTTGTTCAATCTCTGGAAACGCCTCGTCGTATCCTGTTAATGGTGAAAGCAGGTGCAGGCACGGATGCTGCTATTGATTCCCTCAAGCCATACCTCGATAAAGGTGACATCATCATTGATGGTGGTAACACCTTCTTCCAGGACACTATTCGTCGTAACCGTGAGCTTTCTGCAGAAGGCTTTAACTTCATCGGTACCGGTGTTTCCGGTGGTGAAGAAGGTGCGCTGAAAGGTCCTTCCATTATGCCAGGTGGACAGAAAGAAGCCTATGAACTGGTTGCGCCGATTCTGACCAAAATCGCCGCCGTTGCTGAAGATGGCGAACCGTGTGTTACCTATATTGGTGCCGATGGCGCAGGTCACTATGTGAAGATGGTTCACAACGGTATTGAATACGGTGATATGCAGCTGATTGCTGAAGCCTATTCTCTGCTTAAAGGTGGCCTGAATCTCTCTAACGAAGAACTGGCGCAGACGTTTACCGAGTGGAATAACGGTGAACTAAGCAGCTACCTGATCGACATCACCAAAGACATCTTCACTAAAAAAGATGAAGACGGTAACTACCTGGTTGATGTGATCCTGGATGAAGCGGCTAACAAAGGTACCGGTAAATGGACCAGCCAGAGCGCGCTGGATCTCGGCGAACCGCTGTCGCTGATTACCGAGTCTGTGTTTGCACGTTATATCTCTTCTCTGAAAGAGCAGCGTGTTGCCGCATCTAAAGTTCTCTCTGGCCCGCAAGCGCAGCCAGCTGGCGACAAAGGTGAGTTCATCGAGAAAGTTCGTCGTGCGCTGTATCTGGGTAAAATCGTTTCTTACGCTCAGGGTTTCTCTCAGCTGCGCGCAGCGTCTGAAGAGTACAACTGGGATCTGAACTACGGCGAAATCGCGAAGATTTTCCGTGCTGGTTGCATCATTCGTGCGCAGTTCTTGCAGAAAATCACCGATGCTTATGCCGAAAATCCGCAGATCGCTAACCTGCTGCTGGCTCCGTACTTCAAGCAAATTGCCGATGACTACCAGCAGGCGCTGCGTGATGTCGTTGCTTATGCAGTACAGAACGGTATCCCGGTTCCGACCTTCGCTGCTGCGGTTGCCTATTACGATAGCTACCGTGCCGCTGTTCTGCCTGCGAACCTGATCCAGGCACAGCGTGACTATTTCGGTGCGCATACTTATAAGCGCATTGATAAAGAAGGTGTGTTCCATACTGAATGGCTGGATTAATCTGATTTAACCAACAATAAAATTGAGGCCCGGCGTATATTGCACCGGGCTTTTTTTTGCCAATTATCTTATAGACTAAATTTCACTGCTTAATATTAACTTAATAAATATCAGCTATTCTTATAAAGAAAATCTGAATTGTTTTTCGTTGCGTTGACCATCAAACAACGTAGCGTTAAAACTTTTAGCTCTTATCAGGATGCTAAAAACATCATGATTCACAGTTAAGTTAATTCTGAGAGCATGAAATGAAAATCACCATTTCCGGTACTGGCTATGTAGGCTTGTCAAACGGGCTTCTAATCGCACAAAATCATGAGGTTGTGGCATTAGATATTTTACCGTCACGCGTTGCTATGCTGAATGATCGGATATCTCCTATTGTTGATAAGGAAATTCAGCAGTTTTTGCAAGCAGATAAAATACACTTTAATGCCACATTAGATAAAAATGAAGCCTACCGGGATGCTGATTATGTCATCATCGCCACTCCAACCGACTATGATCCTAAAACTAATTATTTCAATACATCCAGTGTAGAATCAGTAATTAAAGACGTAGTTGAAATAAATCCTTATGCGGTTATGGTCATCAAATCAACGGTTCCCGTTGGTTTTACCGCAGCGATGCATAAGAAATATCGTACTGAAAATATTATTTTCTCTCCGGAATTTCTCCGTGAAGGTAAAGCCCTTTACGATAATCTCCATCCTTCACGTATTGTCATTGGTGAGCGTTCAGAACGCGCAGAACGTTTTGCTGCGTTGTTACAGGAAGGCGCGATTAAGCAAAATATCCCTACACTGTTTACCGACTCCACTGAAGCAGAAGCGATTAAACTTTTCGCTAATACCTATCTGGCGATGCGCGTAGCATACTTTAATGAACTGGATAGCTATGCAGAAAGTTTAGGTCTGAATTCCCGTCAAATAATCGAAGGCGTTTGTCTCGATCCGCGTATTGGCAACCATTACAACAATCCGTCGTTTGGTTATGGTGGTTATTGTCTGCCGAAAGATACCAAGCAGTTACTGGCGAACTACCAGTCTGTGCCGAATAACCTGATCTCGGCAATTGTCGATGCTAACCGCACGCGTAAAGATTTTATTGCCGATGCCATTTTGTCACGCAAGCCGCAAGTGGTAGGTATTTATCGTCTGATTATGAAGAGCGGTTCAGATAACTTCCGTGCGTCTTCTATTCAGGGGATTATGAAGCGTATCAAGGCGAAAGGTGTTGAAGTAATCATCTACGAGCCAGTGATGAAAGAAGACTCATTCTTCAACTCTCGCCTGGAACGTGATCTCGCGACCTTCAAACAACAAGCCGACGTCATTATCTCCAACCGTATGGCAGAAGAGCTTAAGGATGTGGCAGATAAGGTCTACACCCGCGATCTCTTTGGCAGCGACTAACATCTTGTTATCAGGGCTATTTACGCCCTGATTGTCTTTTGTTACCTCCGCAATAATTCATTATTTTTATCGCTTATCCTATAGCATTCACGGGGATTATCGCTAAACTATGCGGACTTGGAAATTTCCGTCAGTTAGGGTAATGATGAGAGTAGAAAATAATAATGTTTCTGGGCAAAACCTTGACCCGGAACAGATTGATTTGATTGATTTACTAGTGCAGTTGTGGCGTGGCAAGATGACAATCATCATTTCCGTCATTGTGGCTATTGCTCTGGCTATTGGTTATTTGGCAGTAGCGAAGGAGAACTGGACGTCAACAGCAATTATCACTCAGCCCGACGTGGGGCAAATTGCTGGCTATAACAATGCCATGAATGTTATCTATGGTCAGGCTGCACCGAAAGTATCGGATTTGCAGGAGACGTTGATTGGTCGCTTCAGTTCTGCCTTCTCTGCATTAGCAGAAACGCTGGATAATCAGGAAGAACCAGAAAAACTTACCATCGAACCTTCTGTTAAGAACCAGCAATTACCATTGACTGTTTCTTATGTTGGGCAAACTGCAGAGGGAGCACAAATGAAGTTGGCCCAATACATTCAGCAAGTTGATGATAAAGTGAATCAAGAGCTAGAAAAGGATCTCAAAGACAACATTGCTCTGGGACGGAAAAACTTGCAGGACTCTTTAAGAACGCAGGAAGTAGTCGCGCAGGAGCAGAAAGATCTGCGTATCCGTCAGATTCAGGAAGCGTTGCAGTATGCGAATCAGGCACAGGTGACAAAGCCACAGGTTCAGCAGACTGAAGATGTGACACAAGATACGTTGTTCCTTTTGGGGAGCGAAGCGCTGGAGTCGATGATTAAGCACGAGGCCACCCGTCCGTTAGTGTTCTCACCAAACTACTATCAGACTCGTCAAAACCTGCTGGATATCGAAAGCTTAAAAGTTGATGATCTTGATATTCATGCTTACCGTTATGTAATGAAACCGACGTTACCTATTCGTCGCGATAGCCCGAAAAAGGCAATTACCTTGATTCTGGCGGTACTGCTGGGCGGCATGGTTGGCGCGGGGATTGTACTGGGGCGTAACGCTCTGCGTAATTACAACGCGAAGTAATCTTTGCAGCTTTAAAGAAAACGGGCAGGGTGGTGACACCTTGCCCGTTTTTTTGCCGGATGCGACAACAATATCGCATCCGCTTACCCCGCAACTCACTGATGCCGTTTACGCAGGTTCTCAATCACCGTCGTTAAGTCCAGATCCTGATCCTGCAACAGCACCAGCAGGTGATACATCAAATCAGATGCCTCGTTGGTCAGCTCAAAGCGGTCATGTACAGTCGCGGCCAGTGCGGTTTCCACCCCTTCTTCGCCCACTTTCTGCGCAATGCGTTTGGTGCCGCTGGCATACAGTTTGGCGGTGTAAGAGGTTTCCGGGTCGGCAGATTTACGTTCGGCGAGCAGTTGTTCCAGTTGATAAAGGAACAGCCACTGGTGAGCGGTGTCGCCGAAGCAGCTGCTGGAGCCTTTGTGGCAGGTCGGGCCGATGGGATTCGCCAGTACCAGTAGCGTGTCGTTGTCGCAGTCCGGCGTAATATTTACTACGTTGAGGAAATTGCCCGATGTTTCGCCTTTGGTCCACAGTCGCTGTTTAGTGCGCGAGAAGAAGGTGACTTTGCCGCTTTCGATGGTTTTGTCCAGAGCTTGCGGGTTCATATAGCCCAGCATTAGCACTTCGCCAGATACCGCGTGTTGCACAATCACCGGCATCAGTCCGTCGGTTTTTTCCCAGTCCAGTTTGCGACGTTGTTGTTCTGTTAACATATCCTGATCTCCACGCCCTGTGTTGCCAGGTACGCTTTTAATTCACCAATATTGATAATTTGTTTGTGGAATACAGAAGCTGCCAGCGCACCGTCAACGTCGGCATCGCGGAAGGCTTCGAGGAAGTGTTCCATGGTGCCCGCGCCACCGGAGGCAATCAGCGGGACGTGGCAAACTTCACGTACTTTTTTCAGTTGTTCGAGGTCGTAACCGTTACGCACGCCGTCCTGATTCATCATGTTGAGGACGATTTCTCCGGCACCGCGTTTTTGTACTTCCTGTACCCAGTCGAGCGTTTCCCACTGAGTGACGCGGGTGCGGCTTTCATCGCCGGTATATTGATTCACATGATATTTACCGGTTTCAGCGTCGTACCAGGTATCAATACCGACCACAATACACTGCACGCCAAAGCGATCCGCCAGGCGAGTAATTAACGTCGGGTCCGCCAGTGCAGGGGAGTTAATGGAGATTTTATCCGCGCCAAAGGAAAGAATTTTCGCGGCATCTTCCAGAGACTTAATCCCACCCGCCACGCAGAACGGAATGTCGATCACTTCCGCCACGCGAGATACCCAGCTTTTATCTACCACACGGCCATCGCTGGAAGCGGTGATATCGTAGAACACCAGTTCGTCTGCACCTTCTTCGGCGTAGCGTTTTGCCAGCGGCACGATATCGCCAATGATTTCATGGTTGCGAAACTGTACGCCTTTCACCACCTGACCATCACGAACGTCGAGACACGGAATTATGCGTTTTGCCAGCATGCGATGGCCTCCTTCACGGTGAATTTACCTTCCAGTAATGCCCGACCAACTATTACGCCGCGCACACCAGTGCCACGCAGGGCCGCCACATCATCAATGTCGCCAATACCGCCGGAGGACTGAAATGCCACCTGCGGATATCTGGCACACACTTCTTCATATAAAGAGACGTTAGAGCCTGCCAGCGTGCCGTCGCGCGAGATATCGGTACACAGCACATGTTTCAGGCCGACGGGCAGATAGGTTTCCACCAGTTGTTCCAGTGAAACGCCCGAGTTCTCTTGCCAGCCGCTAACCGCCACCTGCTTGTTGCCTTGCTCGTCAATACGGACATCCAGCGCCAGCACTAAGGCATCGGCACCGAAACGTTCAAACCAGCCTTTCACCATTTCTGGTGATTTCACCGCGGTGGAGCCAACCACCACGCGCGCAACGCCCGCTTCCAGTAACGCCGCCACATCTTCTTCGCTACGCACGCCGCCGCCAACCTGCACCGGCACGTTAACGCCCGCCACCAGGGTTTTAATCAGCGGGATTTGACGTTTTGCTGGATCTTTTGCCCCGGTCAGATCCACCAGATGCAGCACTTCGGCACCCTGCGCGGCGTAATCCTGTAAGCGCGGCAGCGGGTCGTTACCGTAATCGCGCTGTTTGCCGTAATCGCCCTGATGGAGACGTACCACGGTGCCGTCGATTAAATCTAATGCCGGAATAATCATCACATCTCCAGGAAGTTTTTCAGCAACTTAGCGCCAGCGGCACCAGAACGCTCCGGGTGAAACTGCACGCCGTAGAAGTTATCTTTGTGTACCGCCGCGGTGAACGGTTCGCCGTAATTACACTGGGCGATGGTCCACGGATTGACTGGCATTGCGTAGCTGTGAACAAAGTAAAAGTACGCGCCGTCTTCAATCCCCTGAAACAGACGGTTGCCTGCCTGCGGGTAAACGCGGTTCCAGCCCATATGTGGCAGTGGCAGACCAAAGTCGGTCATTTTCGGCACGTCTTCGTCGATGATGCCCAGCAAGTCGACGCCGTTGCTCTCTTCGCTGCGCCGCCCCAGCAGTTGCATCCCTAAGCAGATGCCCAGCACCGGTTGGGTACAGGCTTTGATGAGATCAAACAGCTCGCGCTCACGCACCTGATCCATCGCTGCTTGCGCGGTGCCAACGCCGGGTAAAAACAGTTTATCGGCCAGCAACACGACGTCCGGGTCACGGCTGATTTTGGGTTCATAACCGTGACGCGCAATGGCAGACTTCACCGAGTTCAGGTTGGCGCAGCCGGTATCAAGGATCACCACGTTCATTACAGCACTCCTTTCGACGAGGGCAGGGTATCGCCTTCCACGCGGATGGCCTGGCGCAGGGTGCGACCAAAGGCTTTGAACAGGCTCTCTACACGGTGGTGATCGTTTTTACCTTTGGTTTTCAGGTGCAGGGTCACGCCCATGGTGTAAGAGAGTGAACGGAAGAAGTGCTCGATCATTTCAGTGCTGAGATCGCCCACGCGCTGGTAGGTAAATTCAGCTTTATATTCCAGGTGCGGGCGACCAGAGATATCCAGCGCGCAGCGGGCAAGGCATTCGTCCATCGGCAGCACAAAACCAAAGCGGCAAATACCGTTTGTCGCCAAGGGCAATTTTTAACGCTTCGCCCAGCGCCAGGCCGGTATCTTCGACGGTGTGGTGATCGTCGATATAGAGGTCGCCTTTGACGTTGATTTCCATCCGGAAACCGCCGTGGGTGGCGATCTGATCCAGCATGTGATCAAAGAAGCCAACGCCGGTGTTAATCTTGCTGCCACCTTCGCGA
>OBZF01000857.1_pt1 | contig 11801 bp, 10 predicted proteins | sample 1495521 | NCBI WGS metagenome assembly OBZF01 (sample SAMEA2580234, study PRJEB22360) | human gut metagenome | biome: human gut; feature: human-associated habitat; material: faeces | place: Denmark | collected 2008/2010 | reverse complement strand
GCATATTTCGTCAGCATGTTTATATTGCCTCCATGCGAAGAAGGGACTACCATCCAAATTGTTCAGGTTTGGGTAGGTAGCCCCAGGGTTGATAGAAATATCGTCCTGGGGCTTCATCTTTCCAGACCTCAGAGTAAACCTGAAACCGGAAAGCTTCAGGCACCCGCAGTTATCTTACCCTTGCTTAGCAAAATAGCTGTTTATTTATACAGTAAGTCCTGTTTCGGACTTCTCACTCCCCATTTGATCAACTGAAGCTGAACCCGTTTTTTTCTGCATGCCTCAATCGTCAAAATTCTTCGCCACCAGCCAGCCGTGCCATAACTTGTCACATTGCAAAAGTAGCCAAATTGCTTCAGTCACCATCACCAAAAAAAGAAACATTCCAGAACTTCCGCATCTCGCCCAGCCGCTCCGACTTCTATACTGAATAGAAAACGCCAACTTAAGAGAAACCTATGCCATTACCCGATTTTCATGTTTCTGAACCTTTTACCCTCGGTATTGAACTGGAAATGCAGGTGGTTAATCCGCCGGGCTATGACTTAAGCCAGGACTCTTCAATGCTGATTGACGCGGTTAAAAATGAGATCACGGCCGGAGAGGTAAAGCACGATATCACCGAAAGTATGCTGGAGCTGGCGACGGATGTTTGCCGTGATATCAACCAGGTTGCCGGGCAGTTTTCAGCGATGCAGAAAGTCGTATTGCAGGCAGCCGCAGACCATCATCTGGAAATTTGCGGCGGTGGCACGCACCCGTTTCAGAAATGGCAGCGTCAGGAGGTATGCGACAACGAACGCTATCAACGAACGCTGGAAAACTTTGGCTATCTCATCCAGCAGGCGACCGTTTTTGGTCAGCATGTCCATGTTGGCTGCGCCAGTGGCGATGACGCCATTTATTTGCTGCACGGCCTGTCACGGTTTGTGCCGCACTTCATCGCCCTTTCCGCCGCGTCGCCGTATATGCAGGGAACGGATACGCGTTTTGCCTCCTCACGACCGAATATTTTTTCCGCCTTTCCCGATAATGGCCCGATGCCGTGGGTCAGTAACTGGCAACAATTTGAAGCCCTGTTTCGCTGCCTGAGTTACACCACGATGATCGACAGCATTAAAGATCTGCACTGGGATATTCGCCCCAGTCCTCATTTTGGCACGGTGGAGGTTCGGGTGATGGATACCCCGTTAACCCTTAGCCACGCGGTAAATATGGCGGGATTAATTCAGGCCACCGCCCACTGGTTACTGACGGAACGCCCGTTTAAACATCAGGAGAAAGATTACCTGCTGTATAAATTCAACCGTTTCCAGGCCTGCCGCTATGGGCTGGAAGGCGTCATTACCGATCCGCACACTGGCGATCGTCGACCGCTAACGGAAGATACCTTGCGATTGCTGGAAAAAATCGCCCCTTCCGCACATAAAATGGGTGCATCGAGCGCGATTGAGGCCCTGCATCGCCAGGTCGTCAGCGGTCTGAATGAAGCGCAGCTGATGCGCGATTTCGTCGCCGATGGTGGCTCGCTGATTGGGCTGGTGAAAAAGCATTGTGAGATCTGGGCCGGTGACTAAGTAGGGAATTGCCTTACAGAAGAATATCCCTGACAATGGTGTTTTAACTTACATTTAACAATGTTATGAAACACCCTTTAGAAACCTTGACTACCGCAGCAGGCATTTTGCTGATGGCTTTCCTCTCTTGCCTGCTGCTGCCCGCCCCCGCACTGGGGCTGACGCTGGCACAAAAACTGGTGACCATGTTCCATCTGATGGATCTTAGCCAGCTTTACACTTTATTGTTTTGTCTGTGGTTTTTAGTGCTGGGCGCTATTGAGTATTTTGTTCTGCGCTTTATCTGGCGACGCTGGTTCTCGCTGGCGGATTAAACGTCGATTATCGCCGTACTTCGCGGCATACTTTGCTTATTCTCCTTCGCCTAAAGGAACGTTTATGGATAAGCAATCACTGCACGAAACGGCGAAACGCCTGGCCCTTGAGTTACCCTTTGTCGAGCTTTGCTGGCCTTTTGGCCCGGAGTTCGATGTTTTTAAAATTGGCGGCAAAATTTTTATGCTGTCGTCGGAGCTGCGCGGCGTCCCCTTTATCAATCTGAAGTCCGATCCACAAAAATCCCTGTTAAATCAGCAGATATACCCGAGCATTAAGCCAGGGTATCACATGAATAAAAAGCACTGGATTTCGGTGTATCCCGGCGAGGAAATCTCCGAAGCGTTACTTCGCGATCTGATCAACGATTCGTGGAATCTGGTGGTTGATGGTCTGGCTAAACGCGATCAAAAAAGAGTGCGTCCAGGCTAAAGCGGAAATCTATAGCGCATTTTTCTCGCTTACCATTTCTCGTTGAACCTTGTAATCTGCTGGCACGCAAAATTACTTTCACATGGAGTCTTTATGGATATCATTTCTGTCGCCTTAAAGCGTCATTCCACTAAGGCATTTGATGCCAGTAAAAAACTTACCCCGGAACAGGCCGAGCAGATCAAAACTCTCCTGCAATACAGCCCATCCAGCACCAACTCCCAGCCGTGGCATTTTATTGTTGCCAGCACGGAAGAAGGTAAAGCGCGTGTTGCCAAATCCGCTGCCGGTAATTATGTGTTCAACGAACGTAAAATACTTGATGCCTCGCACGTCGTGGTGTTCTGTGCAAAAACCGCGATGGACGATGCCTGGCTGAAGCTGGTTGTTGACCAGGAAGATGCTGATGGCCGCTTTGCCACGCCGGAAGCGAAAGCCGCGAACGATAAAGGTCGCAAGTTCTTCGCTGATATGCACCGTAAAGATCTGCATGATGATGCAGAGTGGATGGCAAAACAGGTTTATCTCAACGTCGGTAACTTCCTGCTCGGCGTGGCGGCGCTGGGTCTGGACGCGGTACCCATCGAAGGTTTTGACGCCGCCATCCTCGATGCAGAATTTGGTCTGAAAGAGAAAGGCTACACCAGTCTGGTGGTTGTTCCGGTAGGTCATCACAGCGTTGAAGATTTTAACGCTACGCTGCCGAAATCTCGTCTGCCGCAAAACATAACCTTAACCGAAGTGTAATTCTCTCTTGCCGGGCATCTGCCCGGCTATTTCCCCTCAGATTCTCCTGATTTGCATAACCCTGTTTCAGCCGTCATCATAGGCTGCTGTTGTATAAAGGAGACGTTATGCAGGATTTAATATCCCAGGTTGAAGATTTAGCGGGTATTGAGATCGATCACACCACCTCGATGGTGATGATTTTCGGTATTATTTTTCTGACCGCCGTCGTGGTGCATATTATTTTGCATTGGGTGGTACTGCGGACCTTCGAAAAACGTGCCATCGCCAGTTCACGGCTTTGGTTGCAAATCATTACCCAGAATAAACTCTTCCACCGTTTAGCTTTTACCCTGCAGGGGATTATCGTCAATATTCAGGCGGTATTCTGGCTGCAAAAAGGCACCGAAGCGGCAGATATTCTGACTACCTGCGCGCAGTTGTGGATCATGATGTATGCGCTGCTTTCAGTCTTCTCGTTGCTGGATGTTATTTTGAATCTGGCGCAGAAATTCCCGGCGGCATCTCAGTTACCGCTGAAAGGGATATTTCAGGGGATTAAACTGATCGGCGCAATCCTGGTCGGCATTTTGATGATCTCGCTGCTGATTGGTCAGTCGCCAGCGATTCTGATCAGCGGTCTTGGTGCAATGGCTGCCGTGCTGATGTTGGTTTTTAAAGATCCGATTCTTGGTCTGGTGGCAGGTATTCAGCTTTCCGCGAACGATATGCTGAAACTGGGCGACTGGCTGGAGATGCCGAAATACGGCGCGGATGGCGCGGTGATCGATATTGGGTTAACCACCGTCAAAGTGCGTAACTGGGACAATACCATTACCACTATTCCCACCTGGTCTCTGGTTTCTGACTCCTTTAAAAACTGGAGCGGGATGTCAGCATCTGGCGGGCGACGTATTAAGCGCAGTATCAGTATTGATGTCACCAGTATTCGTTTTCTTGATGAAGACGAAATGCAACGTCTGAATAAAGCGCACTTGTTAAAACCTTATTTAACCAGCCGCCATCAGGAAATTAATGAGTGGAATCGCCAGCAAGGTTCTACGGAGTCGATATTAAACCTGCGCCGAATGACCAATATTGGAACCTTTCGTGCCTATCTGAACGAATATCTGCGTAACCATCCGCGGATTCGTAAAGATATGACCTTAATGGTACGCCAACTGGCTCCAGGTGATAACGGTTTACCGCTCGAGATCTACGCGTTTACTAACACCGTGGTGTGGCTGGAATATGAAAGCATTCAGGCTGATATATTCGATCACATATTTGCGATTGTCGAAGAGTTTGGTCTGCGACTTCATCAGTCGCCAACCGGCAATGATATTCGCTCTCTGGCGGGTGCATTTAAGCAGTAATTAAAAAAACCGCTCTCATCGAATGGATGAGAGCGGACATCGTTTTGTCGGATGTAGCGTGAATGCCTTATTTCCGACGCAGCGTTTTAAATGCCACAAACAGGAATACAATCCACACCGGCAGCAGGATCGCTGACAAGCGCATATCATCCATCGTGCACATCAGCAGCAAAATCATGCCGAGGAAGGCAATGCAAAGATAGTTGCCGAACGGATAGAGCAGCGCCTTAAACTGTGTTTCACGCCCCTGACGTCGCATCGCTGCACGAAAACGCAGATGCGCCAGACAGATCATAATCCAGTTCAACAGCAGCGTTGCTACCACCAGCGCCATCAGCAGACCAAACGCTTTTTGCGGCAGCAGATAGTTGATTAATACCACCAGCGAAGTGATCGCTCCGGAAAGCATCAGCGAGTTAATCGGCACACCGCGACGGCTGACGCGAGTCAAAAACTTCGGCGCATTACCCTGCACAGAAAGGCCAAACAGCATGCGGCTGTTAGAGTAAACCCCGCTGTTATACACTGACAGCGATGCTACCAGAATGACGAAGTTCAGCGCAGAAGCTACCACGTTGCTGTCGAGATTATGGAAAATCATCACAAACGGGCTACTGTTGGATTTCACTTCCACCCACGGATAGAGCGCCAGTAAAACCACCAGTGAACCGATGTAAAACAGCAGGATGCGATACACCACCTGATTTACCGCTTTTGGAATGCTTTTTTCCGGATCGCGCGCTTCAGCGGCAGTAATCCCAATCAGCTCCAGACCGCCGAAGGAGAACATAATTACCGCCAGCGACAAAATCAGCCCATTCCAGCCGGTGGCGAAGAAACCACCGTAGCGCCAGAGGTTGTCGATACTGGCTTTCTCGCCGCCGTGACCAGAAAACAGCAGCCACAGGCCAAAGCCGATCATACCGATGATCGCCAGCACTTTAATCAACGCAAACCAGAACTCGGTTTCGCCATATAAGCGCACGTTCACCAGGTTAACGGCGTTGATGATAATAAAGAAGGCGGCAGCCCAAATCCACGTTGGAACATCCGGGAACCAGTACTGCATATAGATGCCCGCAGCGGTCAGCTCTGCCATCCCCACCAGCACGAACATCACCCAGTAGTTCCAGCCAGAGAGGAAGCCCGCGAACGGTCCCCAGTATTTATAGGCAAAGTGGGCAAACGAACCGGATACCGGCTCTTCGACCACCATCTCGCCGAGCTGGCGCATAATCAGGAAAGCGATGATCCCGGCGACGCCGTAGCCCAGCAATACAGCCGGACCCGCCATCTGAATCGCCGGGCCAATGCCAAGAAACAGACCAGTACCAATTGCGCCACCCAGCGCAATCAGTTGAATATGACGGTTATGTAATCCGCGATGAAGCGTCGGCTCTTGATTCGACGCAGTATCTTCCGATACGGTTGACGCGTTTTTCACGCCTTTCCCCTGTGTGTCTTTTTTGTTGAGGGGCACCTTTTAACATTTAGTGCCCATCGTCGCAAGACACAATCCACACGGTTAAACGGGGTATCCTGCTTTTATTTCCGTACCCGATGTCGGTGCAGCCACATCAGCTTATACGCCGCCGGGATAATAAACAGCGACAGCAAAGGTGCGGTGATCATGCCGCCAATCATCGGTGCGGCGATCCGGCTCATCACCTCTGACCCTGCTCCTGTTCCCCACAGAATCGGCAGCAGACCAGCGATAATCACCGCCACCGTCATCGCTTTCGGGCGCACGCGCAGTACCGCGCCGTGATACAACGCCTCATCCAGCTTCTGCTCACTGAATGTTTGCGGATTATTCAACGACGGCTCGGCCTCTATGGCGTGACGTAAATACATCAGCATCACCACGCCAAATTCGGCGGCGACCCCGGCAAGGGCAATAAAGCCAGTACCCGTCGCCACGGAAAGATGAAAGCCCATCCACCACAGCAACCAGATGCCGCCCACCAGCGCAAACGGTACGCTGCTGATAATCAGCAACGCTTCGCCCACCCGACGGAATGCCAGATACAACAGCACGAAGATGATCATCAGTGTCATCGGCACCATGAGTTTCAGCTTATGGTTGGCGCGCTCCAGTAGCTCGAACTGCCCGGAGAATGCCACGCTGGTGCCCGGTTTTAACTGCACTTTTTCAGCTATCGCTTTTTGCAAATCGTGAACCACCGACACCATGTCACGATCGCGGGCATCGATATAAATCCAGCTCGTCGGGCGCGCATTCTCGGTTTTCAGCATCGACGGTCCGGTAGAGACTTTAACGTCGGCCACGTCTGCCAGGGTGATTTGCTGCTTCATCGGCGTCAGGATCGGCAACTGGCGCAGTGCCTGCGGACTATCGCGCCAGCTTTGCGGATAACGCAGATTAATGGGATAACGGGCAATCCCTTCCACCGTTTCGCCACCCACCGCCCCGCCCACCGCAGAAGTCACAAACAACTGCACATCCGCCACCGTCATACCGTAACGCGCGGCTTTTTCACGGTTAATCTCAACGTTGATATAGCGCCCACCTTCCAGACGCTCGGCAAGCGCAGAAGCCACGCCTGGTACCGTTCGTGCCACCTCTTCAATTTGCTCCGCCATCGCGTCGATATCCGCCAGCACAGTGCCGGAAACTTTAATGCCGATGGGGCTTTTAATGCCAGTCGAGAGCATATCGATACGGTTACGAATTGGCGGCACCCACAGATTCGCCAGCCCCGGCAGCCGCACGGTGTTATCCAGTTCCTCAATGATTTTGTCCATCGTCATGCCAGGCCGCCACTGATCCTGCGGCTTAAGCTGGATGGTCGTTTCTACCATCTCCAGCGGAGCAGAATCGGTGGCGGTTTCCGCTTTCCCGGTTTTGCCAAATACCCGCGCCACTTCAGGTACGCTCATAATTAGCTTGTCGGTTTTTTGCAGCATACTCGCCGCCTCTGCTGCGGAAATCCCCGGCAGCGTCGATGGCATATACAACAGGTCGCCTTCATTGATCTGCGGTAAAAATTCCCCGCCAACTTTATTGAGCGGCCAGAGAACCGTCAGCACCGAAAGCGCTGCCACCAACAGCGTGGTTTTCGGCCAGTGCAGTACTTTCAGCAACAGCGGATGATAAACACGAATCAAAAAGCGATTGAGCGGGTTACTGCTTTCCGGCGGAATTTTGCCACGGATCCAGTAACCCATCAGGATAGGGATCACTACGATCGCCAGCAGCGCCGCACCCGCCATCGCATAGGTTTTAGTGAACGCCAGCGGGCCAAACAGACGCCCTTCCTGCCCTTCCAGGGTGAAGATCGGGATAAACGACAACGTGATAATCAGCAGACTGATAAACAGCGCCGGCCCCACTTCAACAGACGCATCGGTGATCACCTGCCAGCGCGTTTTATTATCCAGCGTGGCGTCAGGATGCTGGTGCTGCCACTCTTCCAGCCGTTTATGTGCATTTTCGATCATGACGATAGCGGCATCGACCATCGCCCCGACGGCAATCGCAATGCCGCCCAACGACATAATATTGGCATTCAGTCCCTGGAAGTGCATGACAATAAAAGCAATACACAACCCCAGCGGCAACGAAATAATCGCCACCAGCGCCGAGCGCACATGCCAGAGAAACAGCGCACAGACTACCGCCACCACAATAAACTCTTCCAGCAACTTGCCGCTGAGGTTGTCGATGGCGCGGTCAATGAGCTGGCTGCGATCGTATGTTGTAACTATCTCCACGCCTTCCGGCAGACTACTTTTCAGCGTTTCCAGTTTGTCCTTCACGGCGGCGATCACTTCTCGGGCGTTTTTGCCGGATCGCAGGATCACCACCCCGCCCGCCACTTCACCTTCGCCATTCAGTTCGGCAATGCCCCGGCGCATCTCCGGGCCAATCTGGACCTTCGCAACATCACGCAGATAAACGGGCACGCCATTTTCACTGGCTTTTAAAACGATGTGATTAAAGTCGTCGAGCGTTTGCAGATAGCCGCTGGCGCGCACCATATATTCCGCTTCCGCCAGTTCGATCGACGAACCGCCCGCTTCCTGGTTTGAAGCATCCAGCGCGCTTTTTACTTCGGCTAGACTGATGCCATATTGCGCCAGGCGCTGGGGATCGATAACCACCTGATACTCTTTCACCACGCCGCCCACCGACGCCACTTCCGCAACGTCAGGGATGGTTTTTAGCTCATATTTGAGAAACCAGTCCTGCAATGAGCGTAAATCGGCCAGATCGTGCTTACCGCTGCGATCCACCAGTGCATATTCATAGATCCAGCCAACACCCGTGGCATCTGGTCCCAGCTCGGCGCTGACTCCCGCAGGCAGCTTACCCTGTACCTGGTTGAGGTACTCCAGCACCCGCGAACGCGCCCAGTACGGATCGGTACCATCTTCGAAAATGACATACACATAAGAGTCTCCAAACTGCGAGAAACCGCGCACAGTCTTCGCGCCAGGCACCGACAACATGGTGGTGGTTAGCGGATAAGTCACCTGATTTTCAACGATTTGCGGTGCCTGACCGGGATAGCTGGTTTTAATAATCACCTGCACATCGGAGAGATCCGGCAGCGCATCCACTGGCGTGTTAATGATGGTCCAGGTGCCCCAGATGCTCAGAAACAACGCGCCCATCAGCACCAAAAAACGGTTCGCCACCGAGCGACGAATAATCCATTCAATCATTGGTTATTCCCTCAATGCGCATTGGTAGCACTTTCAGAGCGCATCCGCTCCAGTGCGCCAGAAATATTGGCTTCGGAATCAATCAGGAACAGGCCGCTGGAAACCACCTTTTCACCTTCCGCCAGACCAGAGTGTAACGCGGTGACGCCTTGCGATGCCTGGAAAACGGCAACGCGTTTCGGTACAAAGCGTCCGTCGGCATCAACGGTAATCACCCGCTGTTCGTTGCCGGTATCAATCAGCGCCTGTGACGGAATGAGCAGCATCGGTTCGCTGGCGGTATTGAGTTGCAACCAGGCGTTCATGCCCGGTTTTAGCGCCTCGTCGGCGTTGTCGACTTCCAGACGCAGCTGCAGCGTGCGGGGCGCGGCATCCACGCCCGGTAGCAGCGTCCATTTGCGGATGGTGAGTGTTTTATCCGGTCGCGCCGGAACGGTGAGGGTAAACTGCGAGGCATCTTTCACCAGCCAGGCGATGGACTCCGGGATCGCAGCAGTGACCCACACCGGGTCCATACCCTGAATTTTCGCGACCACGTTATCTTTGGCGATATTCATTCCCGCGCGCAGATCAAACGCGGTGATCACGCCATCAATGGGCGCTTTGAGCGTAAAGCGAGTCTGGATTTTTTGCGTGGCGATCAGGCGGCGAATATCCGCCTCCGGCATTCCCGCCAGTCGCAGCCGCTCAAGAATGCCTTCAGTCTGGGTCGCCGTACCGCCGGTTTCGCGCAGCAGTAAATACTCAGTCTGCGCTTCCACCCAGTCAGGAATGGTCAGGTCGAGAAGCGGTGTGCCCTTTTGTACTTTATCGCCCACGGTAAGCGGATACACCTTGTCGATAAACCCGGCAGCGCGAGCCTGCACAATGGCATACTGATACTCGTTGTAACTGACATTCGCCGGGAAACTGGCGGGAAGAAAAGGCCCGCGGCCCGGGCGTGTGGTTAGCCGTTTTCACCCCCAGATTCTGCGTCTGAGTCGGGTCAATGCGCACACCAGACGCAGAACTCTCTTCATCGGCATATTTCGGCACCAGATCCATATCCATAAACGGCGATTTACCTGGTTTATCGAACCGCGTATTGGGATACATCGGGTCGTACCAGAATAAGATTTTACGTTCTGCGGTCGACGTTTTTTCTGCAGGCGGTTCCGCCTTTGCAACCCAGGTAAAACCTGCCGCAGAAATAATACCGCCCGCGATCATGCTGCCGATAATAAGCGCGATTTTTTTCATCTCATTAAACCTGGGTTACTGGCTGACTTTAATATCCTGTAATAAAGAAAGGTTGCCCTGCTGGACAAAATTAAACGCCACTTTGTCGCCGGTTTTAATTTCACTCATTTTCGTCTGCGGGGTGATGGTAAAGCGCATGGTCATCTCCGGCCAGTTCACAGCAGCAATCGGATCGTGATGGATGGTGATTTTTTTGCTTTCCAGATCAATACCCTTTACCTCGCCAGTGGCACTAATAACCTGTGGTTGTGCTTCGCTCATGGTTTCATGATGATGTTCGTTAGCCTGGGCATTAAAGCCAATAACGGTAAACAGACTGAACATTGCGACTTGCAGTGCTTTTTTCATTTATTCTCTCCTGGAGTTAAAAGTTATTGCTGCCAACCGCCACCAAGTGCGGTATATAAAGAAATTTCGTTAACCTGACGGGCATAATTCAGGTCAAGTAAAGTTTGTCGGGTTGCAAATAACGAACGTTCGGCATCCAGCACTTCCAGATAACTTACTGCGCCGTGCTGATATAATGCCCGCGCCCGTTGCAAAGTAATTTGCAGCGATGCCAGATAACGCTGCTGGGCGCTAATTTGATCGTTCAGGCTTTGACGTAATGCCAGCGCATCTGCCACTTCTTTAAAGGCGTTCTGGATTTTCTGTTCATAATTCACTACCGACTGCTGCTGGCGAATTTCGGCGATATCCAGATTGGCCTGGTTGCGTCCGGCATTAAAAATGGGGATCTCAATTTTAGGAATAAAATTCCACATCCCGCTGCTGGCGTTAAATAATGACGACAGATCGCTGCTGGCGGTTGATATTCCGCTGGTCAGGCTTATAGATGGGAAAAATGCCGCGCGTGCGGCCCCATTAGCCGCCATTAACGCGTGTTCAGCTTCCATAATATCCGGGCGCTGCAATAAGATTTGCGACGACAAGCCCGCCGGTAATTTAACGCTTTGCAGGCTGTCGCTGTTTACTGTCTGCGCTTGCGGCAGCTTGCCGTAGCTTCCCAGCAACAGTTGCAATGCATTATTCGCCTGCGCCAGTTCCCCCTGACGTTTAGCGATGTCGCTGCGGGTACTTTCTATCACCCCGCGAGCCTGTTCCAGCGCCAGAACATTACTGCTACCTGTCAACAGTTGTTTTTCGACAAACGCATATGACTGCTGATAATTACGCAGCGTTTCTTCAGCTATTTGCAATTGCGCATACGCCAGTTGCTGATTGAAATAGCTTTGCGCGACATTAGAAACCAGCAGAATATGCACCGCGCGCTGAGCTTCCTCAGTGGCTAAATAATTTTGGCGCTCGGCTTCGCTCATGTTCTTTAAGCGACCGAAAAAATCGAGGTCAAAGCTGGCGTTAAGGCCGGTCGAAAACTCCCGTGTCGTGGCGGTATTCCCTTTAAGATTACCGCTCCAGCTGCCGCTGCCCTCGCCATTGAGCTGTG
>OBZF01000847.1_pt1 | contig 11924 bp, 7 predicted proteins | sample 1495521 | NCBI WGS metagenome assembly OBZF01 (sample SAMEA2580234, study PRJEB22360) | human gut metagenome | biome: human gut; feature: human-associated habitat; material: faeces | place: Denmark | collected 2008/2010 | reverse complement strand
GTTCCGCACGAACAGGAGGCCACTTAATGTGGCCTCCGTCGTGAGCAGGACTGTAGAGCAGGAAACCTAAGCCGGTGTCCCCGCTCTCCCGGGGCCGAACGCCCTAGTTGTTGAGCATGCGGTCGAAGCTTCCCGAGTCGCCATCCCGATAGTCTGCGGTCATCAGAATCTCCTGCGGAATGCGCCCGCCTTCACGTAGCACGTTGCGGAACTGCACGCGCGTGACCATGGGCAGATCTTTGATCGTCGCTGCCAGGTTCTGCGGCACACCCTGGTTGGCAGCCGCGGGCTCGCACTCTCCGCCGGCCTTCACGCGACGCTTATGCTCGGCGAGCATGGCGCGGTACATGCCGGCATGCAGGCGAATCTCAACCACATTGGCATTGCGAGCCTGCTCGACGATGCGCGCGCCCTCGCGATCGATATCGCCCACGTAGTAGACGTAGTTAAAGCGATAGCCAATCTCGGCCAGATAATCGTCCAGGGCATGCGAGACGCTTGCCTTGCATCCGCCGCCAAAAATCACGCCGCCCACCTTGATGCCAAAGAGCTTGGCGTGCTTGCGGCCACGCAGCAGCTTGACGATCTCGTCGTAGGTGTCCAGGTTCTCGACCATAATGAACGGCTTGTCGGCGCCCAGCGTAAAGAAACCCGTAAAGTGCACGGGGCGATTAGGAGCGACCTTGATCGCCTGCATACTGATGCCCTTTTCGGTCATACGCCTGATCAGACGCTCACCGTGCTTGCCGTCAAAAGCCTTCTCGTCGTTAAAGATCTGGTAGGCACGCTGGCGGCGCGAGGCAACCGGCGTATCGGTACCTCGGTTCTGCTCGATCCAAGCCTGGATGATTGCGATTTCCTCGGCAATCTTGCGGTTGGACATCTCGTTGTGCTGAGTGCGCTGCGGAGCCTTTTTGCCGTCCTTGCCCTCGACCTTTACGATCTGTGTCTGCTGCTCCTTGATCTTAGAGAGCGCCGTGGGCGTAGGGACAACTTTGAGCAGCTGCCTGCCTAAAACGCGGGCAAGGGCAAACGCCGAGACCTCGCCGTGAACGGCCGACTTGGGCTGCTGGGCAGCAGTATCTGCTGCGGCAGACTCCGGCTTCTTCTGAGACTTGCGCTTAGAATCACCTTGGGAATTGCGCTCGCGCTTCGGCATAGACGCCTGCTTCTGCGGACGATCGGACTTGCTCTCCTTCGCCGGCTGGCGCTTAAGCTGCCCCGAAGAAACCTCGGCCTTCGTATCTTCGTCCTGCGGCGTGGTCTTCTCGGCCGCAGCCTCGGCATGGGAACTGCGGCCCCCACGATGGCGACGGCGGCGAGGCTTGCTCGACGCGCCCTGCTCCGCCTGCTCATCAGTAGGCTGCTGGCCCTTGGCCTCGGCATCAACCTCAAGCTGCGGCTCAACAGACTTCTGTTCGCGAGCCGCCGACTCAACGGCCTTCTCGTCCTTCTCGTCCTGAGTGGTCGAAGCCGGCTCGCCCTTCTCCTGACGCTTTACGGGATACGCGCGCCCCGCAAAACCACGTCCGGGACGACATGAACCCGGAGCCTTCTTGGCAGACTCCTCAACATCGCCTGCAACCTCAGAAGACTCTTCAACCTCACGCGCGGCATCCTGCTGTGCAGCCTTAAAGTGAGCACCGCGACGGCGTTTGGGCTCTTGGGCCTCCACGGGCTTTTGCTCCTTCGTAGGCTTCTGCGACTCGGCAGCAACCTCGGTCTCAACAGCCTCGGCATCCGTCTCACCTTTTTGAGCAACGGCGCGACGGAAGCGCTCCTGCTGGGCACGGCGCTGAGCATCGCGCTTGCCGCCCCCGCCAAAACCGCCGCGTCCTGCCTTGGCCGTAAAGGCGCGCACGACGTTCTCATCGAGCAACTCATCGGTATCGACATGCTCACGCGGAGCAACTTCTTCCACAGCAGGCACGTCAGCGGAATCCTCGACGACAAAATCTTCGACGGACTCGGCAGGCTGCTTCTGGACATCGCGGATCTCGGCATTGATGGTATAGAACGCCGGGCGCCCGTTAATGCCGCTACCCTCGATCTTGGTCACGATATTTGCCGCGATAAGCTCATCGCGCATCGCCTTGGTGTCACATTCCTTATCGATGGAGCGGAAAATCTGCGCCAGCGCACTCGACTTAATCTTGAGCGCCTTGCGGCAGAGCAGGTCGTAGGCAACCAGCTTGGCACGCTCGGCAGAAAGCGACGTCTGGCTGCTCAGACGCTCAGCCAAAGCATCGACATTGTTTTGATTATCGGAATATACCGTCTTGGCCACGGGGCCCCTTTCATATGTACACATATACGTCTATATGGTACAACGCGCGCCCTTGTCCACGCAAAACATCTGCGAGAACACTCGAGCGTCACCCGCTTTTGCATGAAAAAAGACCGAGCCCGCGAAGTCGCGGACCCGGTCTTTCCGAGTCATATAGATGTGACGTTCAACTCGTCAGGTCGACTAAGCCTTGGCAGCCTCGGCGTCGGCGGGAGCCTCGGCGGCAGCAGTGCGGCCATACTCGGCCTTGCCCATCTCGGACCACTCGGGCTCCTCGTCGGGCATGGAACCGGCCTCCTTGCCGAAGAACTCCTTGAGGCAGTTGACGGCAACGATAAGGCCCAGGACCATCAGCAGGACGGCGAAGACGAGCTGCAGGCCCTTGGTGGCGGCGACGGAAACGGCAGCCGTGGTGGCGGTAGCCGGGATGGTGCCGAAGAAGCCGTAGGCCTGGACGGCGGTCATGCAGCCCATGGCGCTCTGGACCAGCGAGGTGAAGGTGCAGCAGAGCAGGAAGACAACGGGCACGTAGAGCATCCAACCCTTGCGGCCGGTGCACTTGCAGAACACGGCGAGGGTGATCATGGTCATACCGCCGAGCAGCTGGTTAGAAGCACCAAAGAGCGGCCAGATGTTGGCATAGCCGCCAAAGGCGAGGGCGAGGCCAGGAAGCAGGGTAACGACCGTGGCGAACCAGGGGTTACCGAGGACCTTCATGTAGCCGGCCTTGGACTCGATGGCCAGGGCGTCGTTGGTCTGGGCAAAGAACTCGGAGAACGAGGTGCGAGCGATGCGGGCGACGGCATCGAGCGAGGTCAGGGCCAGAGCGGAAACGTTCATGGTCATGAAGACGGTTGCGAGCGTGCCGTCAACACCGAAGGCCTGCATACCGCGGGAGATGCCAGCGGCGAAAATCTGGAACGGGGTGGAAGCGACGCCGGCGTTAAGGGCGCCGGTACCGGCGGTGTTCATGTCGGAGAACATGATGCCGGCGACGATGATGGCAAGGATGCCGACGAAGGACTCGACGATCATGGCGCCGTAACCGACCTTGACGGCGTCCTGCTCCTTCTCGACCTGCTTAGAAGAGGTGCCGGAAGAAACGAGGCTGTGGAAACCGGAGAGAGCACCGCAAGCAACGGAGACGAACAGGACCGGGAACATCATGCCGGAGGCAGTGGAGAAGCCGGTGAAGACCGGAGCGGTGATAGTGGCCTGACCGTTGACGCCCAGGACGACGATGCCGAGGACAGCGCAGACGATCATGACGATCATCATGATGGAAGTGAGGTAGTCACGCGGGGTCTTGAGCATCTGGATGGGCATAGCGCCAGCGAAGACCAGGTAGACCATGACGACGGCAAACCACTGGAACTTATCCAGGTAGACCGGGAACTGCATACCGACGGCGAACATGAGGACCATGAGCACCACACCGGTGACGAACTCGGCAGCGCCGGTGAGGTTGAATTTCTTCTGGGCCCAACCAAAGGCGATAGCGACGAAGGTGAACAGGATGGAGATGGTACCAGCGCAGCCGGCGGCATAGGACTTGGTGAAGTCGATGGCACCGGTAGCAGCACCAGAAGCGTCAACGGCCGGGGTGAACATGAACGTCTTGCAGACCATGTCGGTGAAAGCGGCGATGACGATGATGCAGAACAGCCAGCAGAACAGCAGGAACAGGCGACGGCCGGTCTTGCCGATGTACTTCTCGATGAGCTGAGCCAGGGACTTGCCGTTGTTCTTCATCGAGGCGTACAGGGCACCAAAGTCGTGGACGGCGCCAAAGAAGATGCCGCCGACGAGGACCCAGAGCACGACGGGCAGCCAGCCAAAGGCCATGGCGACGATCGTACCCGTGACAGGGCCAGCACCGCAGATCGAGCTGAACTGGTGCGAGAACGCGGTGAAGGCGGAGACGGGCGAGAAGCTGTTGCCGTCCTTCATGCGCTTGGCCGGCGTGAGGGCCTCTTTGTCAACGCCCCACTTGTTGGCCAGCCATCGGCCATAGCCCAGATAGCCGCAGGCGAGCACCGCCGCGGCCACAACCATGAGCAAAACTCCGTTCATTACATTTCCTCCTCTAAAAAGAACTTCCCAGACATAAAAAATGAGGGCCGTCGGTTGCGCTCGACGGCCCTCATCTTCATCAGCCGCCCGTTATCGTACGGGCTAGCTGTATGTGCTAACCCGCATCAGATAATTACTACGCTGATAATGTTTAGCTGATGCGTGAACATGTCTAAGAAATCCTCTTCAATCATGATGCGAACGATCCGTGCGTGTTCACATCCCCCAGTGGTTGAAAAGGAGTATGAAACTTTAGTTACCTAAAGTCAACGCAAATTTGTAATGAATTTTCAACTTTTTTGGATTTCTCGGTATAAAACGCCACTGATCTCGGACTTTACCGAACGACAGTTTTTGCTTGAGAGATGCCCCTGAGAGCCGCGGGAGCCGGGCGGAGGGGCCGGATATAAGGTTTATCGCGAGTTCCGCACGCAAAGAAGGCCACTTAATGTGGCCTTCGTCTTGCGCAGGACTGTAGAGCAGGAAACCTTATATCCGGCCCCTCCGTCCGGGGACCGCGCCGTACCAGCTACAGCGTCATGTTCGGATCGGCGTCGACATCGAACGGCGAGATTTCGCCTCGGTCGAATTTACGGCGAGCGACCTCCGCGATCATGGCGGCGTTATCGGTACAGGCAGACAAGGGCGGCACCGTTACGCGAATCCCCTGACGTCCAAGCTTCTTGATCATCATCTCGCGCAGATGCGGGTTGGCCGAGACGCCGCCACCGATGCAGTATTCCTTGCATCCGGTAGCGTGCAGTGCGTTTTTGGCCTTCTTGTACTGCACGTCAAAGACAGCTGCCTCAAACGAAGCTGCCAGATCGGGCAGGTGAATCGTGCGCCCGGCCTTGGTCTCCTGTTCAATGTAGAGCGTCACAGCGGTTTTAAGGCCCGAAAGCGAGAAGCGATAGTCTCCTCTGCTGTTAAGCGCACGGGGGAAATCGATCGCCTTGGGGTTGCCCATCTCGGCCAGCTTGGAAATGATGGGGCCACCGGGATAGCCCAGACCCAACGCCTTGGCTACCTTGTCGAAGGCCTCGCCCACAGCGTCGTCGAGCGTCTCACCGAGCACCTCGTAGTCGCCCCACGCCTTCACGTGCACGAGCATGGTGTGCCCACCCGAGACAAGCGTGAAGATAAACGGCGGTTTGAGGTCGGGTTGCGCCAGCAGGTTGGCAAACAGATGACCCTCAAGATGATTGACGCACACGAGCGGCTTGCCGGCAGCGTAGGCAAAGCCCTTGGCAAAGGCGACGCCAACCACGAGCGCGCCCACCAGGCCCGGACCCTGTGTCACGCCCACGGCGGCAAGCTCGCTGGGAGCAATGGCTCCACCCTCAAGGCCAAGCGATGCTGCGGCATCCTCGAGCGCCGCATCCACTACACTCACGATAACCTCAACGTGCTTGCGCGAAGCGATCTCGGGCACTACGCCGCCAAAACGGGCATGGAAATCAATCTGTGTCGACACCTGGTTGGCCAGCATATTGCCATCCGCATCGATAATCGCCACGGCCGTCTCGTCGCAGGAGCTCTCGATAGCGAGCACTAGGCGGCGGCGTTCAATTTCGGCACGCTCCCCCTCGGAGCGCCCGGGCGCAGGCAGCGGCCATACGCGCTGCTCTGCCGCCGTCGGCTCGGGCGAAGCATTGTCGACCGGAAGCACGAGGGGCAGCGGGGCCGTCATGACGATGGCATCCTTGCCGGCACCATAGTAGCCGCGGCGCCGTCCTGCCTCGGTAAAGCCCAGAGCGTAATAAAGCGCGATCGCTCCCTCGTTGCCGTCCTCGACCTCGAGCGAAGCCGTGGTGCAGCCGAGCATCTGGGCATCATAGCTCACATGCGACAGCAGCTTGCGGGCAATGCCCTCACGGCGATGTGCCGGGTCGACGGCGACATCCAGAATCTGCACATCACCGTCCACGACCATACCGCCGGCAAGGCCCAGTAGCTTGCCGTCGTCGTGTGCCACCCACCAACTACGCGGCGCAGCGACGTCCTCGCCCAGTTCGGACAGGAACATGCCCGGCGTCCACGCCTCGTGTCCGGCACCTTCAAAGCAGGCAGCCTCCAGCGTGCTCGCGCCCTCGGCATCCGCCGCGCCCATGGGACGGAACTGCAGATGACGACCGGCGAGCTCATCGGCAACGCCCGTAATTTCGCTCTGTGCACTCTCAGCAAGACCAAGACGCTTGCGCTCGTTTTCCTCGGCATCCGAAAGGCGCGTGTAAATCGGCAGGACGCGGGCCGGATCGCCGTCACCCGCAGCGTGCGCGAGCAGCAAGCCCTCGCCCGAAGGCCACCACAGGTCGCACTCCACGCAGCGGGCGGTCTCGTCCTCACCCAGCAGCTTGCCATAGCGCACGAGACCGTCACCGGTCAGCTGAACCTGGTCCCAGTCCGCTGCTTGGCGCCACTCATCGAGCGCCACGGCGGCCTTGACCACGTGTTCGCGCTCAAATTGACGCTCGGGGCCCTCATCGACCAGCATATACAGCGCCGGATATACCTCACCGCGCATAGCATCGGCCAAGATACCAAGCTTGCCGCGCACGCCAGCCTTCCACGCCGTCCAAGCGCAAGCGTCGAGCGTCGACACGCCCAGCAGCGGAACATTGGCACCACGTGCGAGGCCCTTGGCAGTGGAGATGCCGATGCGCACACCCGTAAACGACCCCGGACCGCGGCCGACCACGTAGCAACCAACATCGCTGCGATCCAGACCGGTTTGAGCCAGCACGCCATCAACGGTATTCACGAGCTCAACGTTGGCGTGACGGCGACACATGTGGTCGCCGCTCACGAGCTTCGTCTCGCCCGTCTGCCCATCAATCCAGCTTGCCGCGCAGGCAAGCATGTCGGTCGAGGTATCGAGCGCCACCACCAGCGCGTTGTCGTTATGCAAGCTCATCTTGTACAGCCTTATCAATCAAATGGGAAAGCTCCATTGCGCGGTCACCGTGCGCCTCAAGTGTTATCGTTCGCACATCGCTGTCGCCCTCATCACGCTTGAGCGTCACCGAAAGATACTCATCCGTCAGCTCGTCCTGGAATTGTTCGCCCCATTCCAGCAGGCAAGCACCCTCATAGCCCAGCACATCGAAAATGCCCGTATCCTCGAGCTCGTAGGCATGCTCCAGGCGGTATAGATCAAAGTGAAACAGCGGAATACGACCTTGATCGTGAACGGCCATGAGCGCAAACGTAGGACTCGTAACCATATGCTCATCGCCCAGCCCGCGCGAGACGCCCTTGGTAAAGTGAGTTTTGCCCACTCCCAGGCCACCGGTCAGGATGAGCACATCGCCGTCCTCAAGGCACGGTGCAATTAGCTCGCCAAAGTACTCCGTATCGGCAGCGCAAGTCGTTTTGTAAGTACCTACCCCCAGGCGCTCCAGGGACATATATGCTCCTTATTATTCCGAGGCGTCCTCTGGTGCGGGATGTCGCTCCAGATAATCGCCCAGCATCTTAAAGTCTTCCTCCAGCAGCTCCTGCCACGCCGGATTGCGCAGCGCTGCTGCCGGATGAAAAGTGGGCATTACTACAAAATGCCCCATCTGGTGGAACCTGCCGCGCAGCTTAGTAATGCCAATCTCGGTCTTAAGCACAAAGTGCGTCGCGGGGTTGCCGAGCGTCACGATAATATCAGGCCAGATGCTTCGAATCTGCTCACGCAAAAACGGCGAGCAAGCCAGCACTTCCTCGGGACGCGGATTGCGGTTTCCCGGCGGGCGGCACTTAAGCACGTTGGCAATGTAGACGTCTTCGCGTTTGAGCCCCGCCAGCGACAAAATGCCGTTGAGATCCTCGCCTGCCGCCCCCACAAAGGGCTCGCCCTGCAAATCCTCGTTGCGACCCGGCGCCTCACCGATAAACATGACGCGAGCGCGGGGGTTTCCCACGCCAAACACGATATTGTGACGCGACTGGTAGAGCTGGCAGAGGTGACAATCGCCCAGAACGGCCTCAATCTCCTCGAGTGCGACCTCACGTGGCGCCTGATGGCTATGACCGGGGATGTGCATGACGCCCATAGCGGCTCCTACACGTAGACCTTGTCGAGACGCATGCCAAAGCCGCAGGCGACCTCGTAGTTAATCGTTCCGCGCAGTCGGGCCATCTCGTCCATAGTGATCTCGGCATCGCCATCGCGGCCGACAATGATCATCTCGTCACCATACTCGGCCTCGGGAATCTCGTGTGCCGGGTTGGACTGAATGGCGACCATAAACTGGTCCATGCAGATATTGCCAACCTGATGCACGCGCTCGCCGCGATACAGCACATCCATACGATTGGAAAGCGTACGCGATAGGCCATCGGCATAACCGATCGGCAGCGTGCAGATCTGAACGCGCGTACGCGGTACGCGGTAGGTAAAACCGTAGCCCACGCCCTCACCCATCGCAGGGTGTGCCACGCGCGTCACACGCGCATGGACGCTCATAACGGGATCAAGCTGCATCACGCGGCCACTCAGCTCGCACGGCTGCATGCCATACAAGCCAACGCCGGCGCGGATCATATCAAAATGCATCGAGGGGTCGAGCATCGAAGACGGCGTGTTGGCGCAGTGCACGATACCGCACTCAAAACCCGCATCCTTAATGGCCTGAACGGCCTCGGTAAAGCGCTGACACTGCAGCTTGTAGTCCCAGCCCGAAGGTTCATCGGCCGTGGCGAAGTGCGTAAATACGCCGTCGCACTGAATACCACGATGGAAATTTATACCGCGGACAAAGTCGAGCACCTGCGTGTAGTGAACGCCGATACGATTCATGCCCGTCTCGATGGCGAGATGATACTTGCCCACTTTGCCCGCCGCGACGGCACATTCGCCATACGCAAGAGCAAAGTCAGACGTATAGACCGAGGGCATGATATCAAACTCGAGCAACGTCGGAATGGCCTCGATAGGCGGCTCGCTTAGGATGAGGATGGGTTTCGTAATCCCGCCCTGTCGGAGCTCAACGCCCTCGTTAACCGTCGCCACGGCAAACATGTCGGCACCGGCCGAATACATGATCTTGGCGCACTCAACAGCTCCATGCCCATAAGCATCGGCCTTGACCACGCAGCACAGGCGCTGACGTGGATTCAGCAAGTTCTTATAGGCCCTCGAGTTGCGACGGAGCGCCCCGCGGTCGATCTCGACCCAGGACCAGCGCGTCAAATCGGCTTTATTCATGATTAGTCATCCGACCCTTCGTCCATGATTCCCAGATCTTCGAGTGCATCCTTTGCCGCCAGTTCCATGGCAGGACCGATCAAGTCGATAAGATCGGTCGCGATGACGCTCTTCTCACCATACTCCGTCGCCGCGGCAAAACCGGCGTAGCTGTGAAGTGCGACGGCGTACGAATACAGCAACTCCCAACGATCCATCTCGTCGCGCATGGTGGCAAGCGTGCCGGCCAAAATACCCGCGAGAACATCACCCGAACCGGCAGTTGCCAGAGAAGCCGGACCCGAGAGCGGCAGCAGCACACGCTCAACGCCACAGATAGCCGTCGTCGGCCCCTTGGCAATGACCACAAGATTGTCGGAGCCCGCAGCCCAGACAACCTTCTGCGCGGCCGCAATCGCGGTACCAAGGTCGTTCACCTCGTCACCGGCAACCAGACGCGAAAGCTCACGATAGTGCGGCGTCATAACCAACGGCTGCTCGCGGCGATACATCTCGGGATTACTATCAATACCGTCAATGGCAATCTTAGCAAGGCAGTTGAGTGCATCGGCGTCCAAAATAAGCGGTACATCAAGCTCGAGCAAGCCCGAAACCACCTGCATAGCGCCGGCAGACGTCGTCATACCGGGACCGCACAGTACGCAGCTGTACTTCTTTGCAATCTCGCACACCGTCATGCGCGCAGCGGCGCCAAAGGAGCCGCGGGAATCAGACGGAATAGCAAAGACGGGAATCGAAGGAAGTGCCATGCGAATAAGATTGGCGCAGGCGTCAGGAGCCGCGACTGCCACGTAACCAGCACCCGCGCGAGCTGCAGACTGGCCCGCCATAATGGCGGCACCAGGATATTGCGCAGATCCGGCGACAATAAGCACAGAGCCACGGGAATACTTATCGATATTCGTAGGTAGTGGAGCAAAGTAATCAACTAAGTCACCGGGCTCGACAATCTCGGCGGCGTGGTCGACATCATCGATGACCTCGTCAAGACGGTCGTAAAGATTGCCGCAGATCAAATCGCCAGCATACTCAGGGCCATCAGCGCTATACAGACCAATCTTGGGCGCAATCATCGTCACCGTATGCTCGGCACGAATGCAGTCGTCATCAACAACGCCCGTCTCGGCATTCAGGCCCGAGGGGACATCAATGGATACGACACAATCGGCGCATTCATTGACCGTAGGAATCCAAATGGAGAACGGCGCACGCAGATTCCCGTGGAAACCGGTACCAAAAATGGCATCGACAACAACATCGGCCTTATCGATCAAAACCTCGAGTTCGTCACGCGAGGGGCCGACGCAAACGTGCACATCGCGGCCGGCAGTACGACGAGCAACATGACGTGCCAGAGCAGCAGGAATCTCATCCGGCTCAACCGGAGAAACGATATCCACGTCCACACCCTTATGGCTCAGGATATCGGCGGCAACCCAACCGTCGCCGCCATTATTACCAAAACCGACCAGAACGAGAACCCGATCGGGATTGAGCTTCAAGACCTCGTTGGCGGCAAACTCACCCGCTAGCTCCATAAGCTCGGCCTTCGAAGTCCCTTCGCGTTCGATGATATCCTCGAGACGAACGACTTCTTCGGTACTCAAAACCGGTTTCATCTATGCTCCTAGCGTATCTTGCGAAGCATCGCCCAGGTGCTCCGTCAATGCTGAATTCTGCAGCTGCTCAAGCTCATCTAAAACAGAGCGAGCCTCTTTAAATGTCTGCGCAACGCGTTTCTTGGTGCTCACCTTTTCATCTTTTGGCTTAGGCCGAGCATCTTCGGTAATCGCGATAGCATTCGCAACGGCTAAATCTCCTGTAAGCGTAATGGAAAGAGCAACCTCAACAACACCCAGCTCTTGAGCAATCTCGAGTGCACGGCCCGAAAGCAGCGCCTTCGGTTTGCCGAGTTTATCACGCGTTACCGAAACATCCTTGCGACCAACGCCTTGACTAAAACCCGTGCCGAGAGCCTTAAGTACCGCCTCGCGCGAAGCAAAGCGGCTGGCATAGTGAGCAGCGGGACGCGATGATGCATCGCAATACATACGCTCTTCTTCGGTAAACACACGCCGAGCAAACGACGGCGTCTTTTCAAGAATTGATTTCATACGGGAAATCTCGACGATATCAACGCCGATACCAGCTTCAGCCATGTTCACCTCCATATCGCACAGACTAAGATATTGTAGCCCGTTCACAGAAGATGCGACAAACGAGGGTTATAAAACACAGCTACTATGTGAGACAAAAGCCCGTAAACGCAAAAAAAGGGGGAGGCCGCGAGGCCTCCCCCTTCTCAGTTCTAGCGTACGGCTCGGTGCCGTCCACCGGTCAGCGGCGCCCTGGCCTCCCACGGGCTGACCC
>OBZF01000846.1_pt1 | contig 11961 bp, 11 predicted proteins | sample 1495521 | NCBI WGS metagenome assembly OBZF01 (sample SAMEA2580234, study PRJEB22360) | human gut metagenome | biome: human gut; feature: human-associated habitat; material: faeces | place: Denmark | collected 2008/2010 | reverse complement strand
ATGCGCAGATGGGGAGAAGAAGAGACGCCGGAATTCGCCGCCATTAACATTCGCACCGGGCTGCGGCAAAAAGTGGCCTCGGCGCAGGCGGAACATCATCTGGTGGCCGATATCGCCTGGGCGGTTATTCAATACTGGCAGACCACGGGGGATGAAAGTTTCATTGCGCATGAAGGCATGGCGCTACTTCTGGAAACTGCAAAGTTCTGGATTAGCCGCGCGGTGAGGGTTAACGACCGTCTGGAAATTCATGATGTTATTGGGCCTGACGAATATACCGAACATGTCAATAATAACGCCTTCACCAGCTATATGGCGTATTACAACGTCCAGCAGGCGCTGAGGATTGCCCGCCAGTTTGGCTGTAGCGACGACGCGTTTATTCATCGTGCCGAAATGTTCCTTAAAGAACTGCGGCTGCCAGAAATTCAGCCCGACGGCGTTTTGCCGCAGGATGATTCGTTTATGGCTAAGCCGGCGATTAACCTGGCGAAATACAAAGCGGCGGCGGGGAAGCAAACCATACTGCTGGATTATTCACGCGCAGAAGTGAACGAGATGCAGATCCTCAAGCAGGCAGATGTGGTGATGCTCAATTACATGCTGCCGGAGCAGTTCTCAGCGGCATCGTGTCTTGCCAATCTGCAATTTTATGAACCGCGCACTATTCACGACTCGTCATTAAGTAAAGCAATCCACGGCATTGTTGCCGCACGCTGTGGCCTGCTGACCCAAAGTTATCAGTTCTGGCGCGAGGGGACTGAAATCGATCTTGGTGCTGATCCGCATAGTTGTGATGATGGTATCCATGCTGCCGCAACTGGCGCTATCTGGCTGGGGGCGATTCAGGGTTTTGCCGGGGTGAGCGTGCGTGACGGTGAATTGCATCTCAATCCGGCGTTACCTGAGCAGTGGCAACAGTTGTCTTTCCCTCTGTTCTGGCAGGGCTGCGAATTACAGGTCACTCTCGACGCGCAGCGTATTGCGATTCGAACTTCTGCGCCCGTTTCACTGCGTTTGAACGGTCAGCTTATATCCGTGGCTGAAGAATCTGTTTTCTGTTTGGGTGATTTTATTTTGCCCTTCAATGGGACCGCTACCACGCATCAGGAGGGTGAATGAAACTGCAAGGGGTAATTTTCGATCTGGATGGTGTAATCACCGATACCGCGCATCTGCATTTCCTGGCGTGGCAGCAGATTGCCGCTGAAATTGGCATCAGCATTGATGCGCAGTTTAACGAATCCCTAAAAGGGATCAGCCGCGATGAGTCTCTGCGGCGCATTCTGCAACACGGGGGCAAAGAGGGCGACTTTAACCCGCAGGAGCGGGCGCAACTGGCGTATCGCAAAAATCTGCTTTACGTCCACTCACTGCGCGAGCTGACGGTTAATGCTGTGCTGCCCGGTATTCGCAATTTGCTGGCAGAGCTCCGTGCACAGCAGATTCCGGTAGGGCTGGCTTCCGTCTCCCTGAATGCGCCGACGATTTTAGCGGCGCTGGAGCTGCGCGAGTTTTTCACCTTCTGCGCGGATGCTTCCCAGCTTAAAAACTCGAAACCGGATCCGGAAATCTTTCTCGCTGCCTGTGCCGGGCTGGGCGTGCCGCCGCAGGCATGTATCGGCATTGAAGATGCGCAGGCGGGCATTGACGCCATTAACGCCAGCGGTATGCGCTCGGTGGGGATCGGCGCGGGCTTAACCGGGGCGCAATTACTGTTGCCTTCAACGGACTCTCTGACCTGGTCGCGGTTATCGGCCTTCTGGCAAAACGTATAGCAAAGGAATCAACATGGCTCAGCTTTCGTTACAACATATTCAAAAAATCTACGATAACCAGGTGCATGTGGTGAAGGACTTCAACCTGGAAATTGCCGATAAAGAGTTCATCGTGTTTGTCGGCCCGTCGGGCTGCGGTAAGTCGACCACCCTGCGCATGATTGCCGGGCTTGAGGAGATCAGCGGCGGCGATCTGTTGATCGACGGCAAACGAATGAATGACGTTCCAGCCAAAGCACGCAATATAGCGATGGTGTTCCAGAACTACGCGTTGTATCCGCATATGACGGTTTACGACAACATGGCGTTTGGCCTGAAGATGCAAAAAATCGCCAAAGAGGTGATTGATGAGCGGGTGAACTGGGCGGCGCAAATTCTCGGCCTGCGTGAGTACCTGAAACGCAAGCCGGGCGCGCTTTCCGGCGGGCAACGCCAGCGTGTGGCGCTCGGGCGGGCGATTGTGCGCGAAGCGGGCGTGTTTTTAATGGATGAACCGCTCTCTAACCTTGATGCCAAGCTGCGCGTGCAAATGCGCGCAGAGATCAGCAAGCTACACCAGAAGCTGAATACCACCATGATCTACGTGACCCACGATCAGACCGAAGCGATGACCATGGCGACGCGGATTGTGATTATGAAGGATGGGATTGTTCAGCAAGTTGGTGCGCCGAAAACGGTTTATAACCAACCAGCGAATATGTTTGTTGCCGGATTTATTGGATCACCGGCGATGAATTTTATTCGTGGCACGATCGATGGCGATAAATTCGTTACGGAAACGCTTAAATTAACCATTCCCGAAGAGAAATTAGCGGTTCTGAAAACACAGGGAAGTTTGCATAAGCCCATCGTGATGGGAATACGTCCGGAAGATATTCATCCGGACGCGCAAGAGGAAAATAACATTTCCGCCAAAATTAGCGTGGCAGAATTAACCGGTGCGGAATTTATGCTCTACACCACGGTTGGGGGGCACGAGTTAGTGGTCCGTGCTGGTGCGTTAAATGATTATCATGCAGGAGAAAATATCACTATTCATTTTGATATGACGAAATGTCATTTCTTTGATGCAGAAACGGAAATAGCAATTCGCTAAATACAGGGGGAAGGCATTCCCCCAGAATAATACAAGGAACAATAATGAAAAAGTTATTACCCTGTACCGCACTGGTGATGTGTGCGGGAATGGCCTGCGCACAGGCCGAGGAAAGGAACGACTGGCACTTTAATATCGGCGCGATGTACGAAATAGAAAACGTCGAGGGTTATGGCGAAGATATGGATGGGCTGGCGGAGCCTTCAGTCTATTTTAATGCCGCCAACGGGCCGTGGAGAATTGCTCTGGCCTATTATCAGGAAGGGCCGGTAGATTATAGCGCGGGTAAACGTGGAACGTGGTTTGATCGCCCGGAGCTGGAGGTGCATTATCAGTTCCTCGAAAACGATGATTTCAGTTTCGGCCTGACCGGCGGGTTCCGTAATTATGGTTATCACTACGTTGATGAACCGGGTAAAGACACGGCGAATATGCAGCGCTGGAAAATCGCGCCAGACTGGGATGTGAAACTGACTGACGATTTACGTTTCAACGGTTGGTTGTCGATGTATAAATTTGCCAACGATCTGAACACGACCGGTTACGCTGATACCCGAGTCGAAACGGAAACAGGCCTGCAATATACCTTCAACGAAACGGTTGCCTTGCGAGTGAACTATTATCTCGAGCGCGGCTTTAATATGGACGACAGCCGCAATAACGGTGAGTTTTCTACGCAAGAAATTCGCGCCTATTTGCCGCTGACGCTCGGCAACCACTCGGTGACGCCGTATACGCGCATTGGGCTGGATCGCTGGAGTAACTGGGACTGGCAGGATGATATCGAACGTGAAGGCCATGATTTTAACCGTGTGGGTTTATTTTACGGTTATGATTTCCAGAATGGTCTTTCCGTTTCGCTGGAATACGCGTTTGAGTGGCAGGATCACGACGAAGGCGACAGCGATAAATTCCATTATGCAGGTGTCGGCGTAAATTACTCGTTCTGATAATGGGCTAAATTGCCGGATGCGGCGCGAGTACTTTATCCGATCTATAAATGTAGGCCGGATAAGATGCGCTAGCATCGCATCCGGCATTCAGGCAAGGTAGCTGGTATTTATTTCAGCGTCATATGCGTGGCAACGGTAATATTCTGTGGTGACGGTTTTCCAGAAATTAAGCGGAATAATAACTCGCAGCTTTGTTGACCTAACTCCTGCGTCGGAACATCGATGCCGCCTGGTGCAGGCGTTAAAATAAACGACAGCGTTTCATTACTATAACCCACCACCGCTAACTGCTGCGGAATAGCAATATTTTTCTCTGCCGCCGCACGATAAATGCTCATTAATTTCAGGCTGTCAGTGGCAAACACTGCCTCAGGCAACGGTGACTGACTTAATAATTGCCGTGCTGCTTGCAGTGCTGTTTCATGGGTATAACCGCCGTCAACAATCCATTTATCACGCACTGCAATATTATGCGCGGACAGACTTTGCTTATAGCCATTAACGCGATCAACCGAAACATGGACATCAAGCGGAGCATGCAGGCAGGCAATATTTTGATGCCCACTTTCAATTAATGCATCGGTCAACGCAATGCTGTCGCCAAAATTATCGGTATCGACAGAATAAACATGGGCATATTGACCTTCAACTTTGCCAATCACCACGACAGGAATATCGTATTTATCAAGTTGGGCAAAAAATGACTCATCCGCTGGCGAACTTAGCATAATAATGCCTTTAATCATTTTCTGCTTAATTTTGCTTTCACATTTTTGTAAGTCTTCTGCCGGATTGTGCGACGTCTGCAATATCACGTCGAAACCTTCCTCTTCAGCTTTGGCGGTGATGGCATGCAAAACTTCAGAGAAAAACGGATTACCCGCCGTAGTTTTGGTCGAACGGGTAGAAATCACCATAATGGCATCAAAACCCGAAGAGGTCAGCGCGCGGGCCAGCTTGTTTGGCTGATACTGTAATTCTTCAATGGCCCGTAACACTTTTTCGCGCGCTTCCGGGGAGATATTAGTTTGCTTATTCAGCACGCGTGATACGGTGGATTTTGATACGCCTGCAACCCTGGCAATATCATAAATAGTAGGGGACATAGGTCAGGAACTCCGTCCAAAACTACGTCCTCCACATCTTAGGGTGTTCCCCCGTCGATGACAACACGGGCAGTTGATAATCAATGGCCTGGCCCCCACATTCATATCCTTACGAATGATTTTTTTCTGGTCTTCAGAGCAGCACAGGACAGCAATGAAGCGACTTAAAAATGAACTTAATGCGCTGGTGAATCGGGGTGTCGACAGACATCTGCGCCTCGCCGTAACCGGACTAAGCCGCAGCGGCAAAACAGCGTTTATCACTGCGATGGTCAATCAGTTGCTCAATATTCACGCCGGAGCACGCTTGCCGCTGTTAAGCGCGGTGCGTGAAGAGCGCCTGCTGGGCGTAAAACGCATTCCTCAGCGTGACTTTGGCATTCCGCGCTTCACATATGATGAAGGACTGGCGCAGTTATATGGCGATCCTCCCGCCTGGCCGACGCCAACGCGCGGCGTCAGTGAAATCCGCCTGGCGCTACGTTTTAAATCGAACGATTCGCTGCTACGCCACTTCAAGGACACCTCCACGCTGTATCTGGAGATTGTGGATTATCCCGGCGAATGGTTGCTCGACCTGTGCTCCGGCGGATTCCCCAGGCAAAAGGTTCCTCGACCTGCCGATGCTGGCGCAGGACTATTTAAGCTGGTCACGCCAGATGACGGGCTTACTCAATGGTCAGCGCGGCGAATGGTCGGTCAAATGGCGAATGATGTGCGAAGGGCTGGACCCGCTAGCGCCTGCCGACGAAAACCGGCTGGCAGACATTGCCGCCGCGTGGACCGATTATCTCCACCACTGTAAACAGCAGGGGCTGCACTTTATTCAGCCTGGGCGCTTTGTCTTGCCGGGAGATATGGCAGGTGCGCCCGCGCTGCAATTCTTCCCGTGGCCGGATGTCGATGCCTGGGGCGAGTCCAAACTGGCGCAGGCCGATAAGCACACCAATGCCGGAATGCTGCGCGAGCGGTTTAATTATTACTGCGAGAAGGTGGTGAAGGGGTTCTATAAGAATCATTTTCTGCGCTTTGACCGCCAGATTGTGCTGGTGGATTGCCTGCAACCTCTCAACAGTGGGCCACAGGCATTTAATGATATGCGTCTGGCACTGACGCAGCTGATGCAAAGTTTCCACTACGGGCAGCGTACCTTGTTCCGGCGTTTGTTTTCGCCGGTTATCGATAAGCTATTGTTTGCTGCCACTAAAGCGGACCATGTGACCATCGATCAGCACGCCAATATGGTTTCATTACTGCAACAACTGATTCAGGATGCCTGGCAAAATGCGGCGTTTGAAGGGATTAGTATGGATTGCCTGGGGCTGGCCTCGGTGCAGGCGACCACCAGCGGCATTATTGACGTCAACGGCGAGAAAATTCCGGCATTGCGCGGTAACCGGCTCAGCGATGGTGCGCCACTCACCGTTTATCCCGGTGAAGTTCCTGCGCGTTTGCCCGGTCAGGCGTTCTGGGACAAGCAAGGGTTCCAGTTTGAAGCGTTTCGCCCGCAGGTGATGGATGTCGACAAACCGCTGCCGCATATTCGTCTTGATGCCGCGCTTGAATTTTTAATAGGAGATAAATTGCGATGACCGAACCGTTAAAACCACGTATTGATTTCGACGGTCCGCTGGAGGTCGATCAGAATCCAAAATTCAGGGCGCAGCAGACCTTGGACGAAAATCAGGCGCAAAATTTTGCCCCGGCCACGCTCGATGAAGCGCCTGAAGAAGAGGGGCAAGTTGAAGCGGTAATGGATGCAGCGTTACGTCCGAAACGCAGCCTGTGGCGCAAAATGGTGATGGGCGGGCTGGCTCTGTTTGGCGCAAGCGTTGTCGGGCAGGGTGTACAGTGGACAATGAATGCCTGGCAAACTCAGGACTGGGTGGCGCTGGGTGGATGTGCCGCTGGGGCATTGATTATCGGCGCTGGCGTAGGTTCTGTGGTAACAGAGTGGCGCTTGCGACAGCGCGCCCATGAACGCGACGAAGCGCGCGATTTGTTGCACAGCCACGGCACGGGCAAAGGCCGCGCATTTTGCGAAAAACTGGCGCAGCAGGCGGGTATTGATCAGTCTCATCCAGCGCTGCAACGCTGGTATGCCTCAATCCATGAAACGCAAAACGACCGTGAAGTGGTCAGTTTGTATGCGCATTTGGTCCAGCCAGTTTTAGATGCCCAGGCGCGGCGCGAAATCAGCCGTTCGGCGGCGGAATCAACGTTGATGATTGCGGTCAGCCCGCTGGCGTTGGTCGATATGGCGTTTATCGCCTGGCGCAATCTGCGTTTAATTAATCGCATCGCCACGCTGTATGGCATTGAACTGGGGTATTACAGCCGTTTGCGTCTGTTTAAGCTGGTATTGCTGAATATCGCTTTTGCCGGAGCCAGCGAACTGGTGCGCGAAGTGGGGATGGACTGGATGTCGCAAGATCTCGCTGCTCGTTTGTCTACCCGCGCAGCTCAGGGAATTGGTGCTGGACTTCTGACGGCACGACTCGGGATTAAAGCTATGGAGCTTTGCCGCCCGCTGCCGTGGATTGACGATGACAAACCTCGCCTCGGGGATTTCCGTCGTCAGCTTATCGGTCAGGTGAAAGAAACGCTGCAAAAAGGCAAAACGCCCAGCGAAAAATAATGCAATATCGGGTGCTGACCGGATATCTTTACGCCGAAGTGCCCGTTTTTCCGTCTTTGTGTCAATGATTGTTGACAGAAACCTTCCTGCTATCCAAATAGTGTCATATCATCATATTAATTGTTCTTTTTTCAGGTGAAGGTTCCCATGCGTCTGGAAGTCTTTTGTGAAGACCGACTCGGTCTGACCCGCGAATTACTCGATCTACTCGTGCTAAGAGGCATTGATTTACGCGGTATTGAGATTGATCCCATTGGGCGAATCTACCTCAATTTTGCTGAACTGGAGTTTGAGAGTTTCAGCAGTCTGATGGCCGAAATACGCCGTATTGCAGGTGTTACCGATGTGCGTACTGTCCCGTGGATGCCTTCCGAACGTGAGCATCTGGCGTTGAGCGCGTTACTGGAGGCGTTGCCCGAACCTGTGCTCTCTGTCGATATGAAAAGCAAAGTGGATATGGCGAACCCGGCGAGCTGTCAGCTTTTTGCGCAAAAATTGGATCGCCTGCGCAACCATACCGCCGCACAATTGATTAACGGCTTTAATTTTTTACGTTGGCTGGAAAGCGAACCGCAAGATTCCCATAACGAGCATGTCGTTATTAATGGGCAGAATTTCCTGATGGAGATTACGCCTGTTTATCTTCAGGATGAAAATGATCAACACGTCCTGACCGGTGCGGTGGTGATGTTGCGATCAACGATTCGTATGGGCCGCCAATTGCAAAATGTCGCCGCCCAGGACGTCAGCGCCTTCAGTCAAATTGTCGCCGTCAGCCCGAAAATGAAGCATGTTGTCGAACAGGCGCAGAAACTGGCGATGCTAAGCGCGCCGCTGCTGATTACGGGTGACACAGGTACAGGTAAAGATCTCTTTGCCTACGCCTGCCATCAGGCAAGCCCCAGAGCGGGCAAACCTTACCTGGCGCTGAACTGTGCGTCTATACCGGAAGATGCGGTCGAGAGTGAACTGTTTGGTCATGCTCCGGAAGGGAAGAAAGGATTCTTTGAGCAGGCGAACGGTGGTTCGGTGCTGTTGGATGAAATAGGGGAAATGTCACCACGGATGCAGGCGAAATTACTGCGTTTCCTTAATGATGGCACTTTCCGTCGGGTTGGCGAAGACCATGAGGTGCATGTCGATGTGCGGGTGATTTGCGCTACGCAGAAGAATCTGGTCGAACTGGTGCAAAAAGGCATGTTCCGTGAAGATCTCTATTATCGTCTGAACGTGTTGACGCTCAATCTGCCGCCGCTACGTGACTGTCCGCAGGACATCATGCCGTTAACTGAGCTGTTCGTCGCCCGCTTTGCCGACGAGCAGGGCGTGCCGCGTCCGAAACTGGCCGCTGACCTGAATACTGTACTTACGCGTTATGCGTGGCCGGGAAATGTGCGGCAGTTAAAGAACGCTATCTATCGCGCACTGACACAACTGGACGGTTATGAGCTGCGTCCACAGGATATTTTGTTGCCGGATTATGACGCCGCAACGGTAGCCGTGGGCGAAGATGCGATGGAAGGTTCGCTGGACGAAATCACCAGCCGTTTTGAACGCTCGGTATTAACCCAGCTTTATCGCAATTATCCCAGCACGCGCAAACTGGCAAAACGTCTCGGCGTTTCACATACCGCGATTGCCAATAAGTTGCGGGAATATGGTCTGAGTCAGAAGAAGAACGAAGAGTAAGCGCGAATATGCCTGATGGTGCAACACCATCAGGCATATTAACTTATGCTTTCAGTACAGCCAGAGCTGCTTCGTAATCCGGCTCGGTGGTGATTTCATCCACCAGCTGGCTGAAAATCACATTGTCATTTTCGTCAATAACCACAACGGCACGCGCTGCCAGACCTTTCAGTGGGCCATCAGCAATTGCCACACCGTAGGCTTGCAGAAATTCAGCGTTACGGAAAGTGGAGAGGGTGATAACGTTGTTCAGACCTTCTGCGCCGCAGAAACGAGACTGGGCGAACGGCAGATCGGCAGAGATACACAGCACAACGGTGTTGTCGATCTCAGTTGCCAGTTGGTTAAACTTACGTACTGATGCGGCGCAAACACCGGTATCAATACTCGGGAAAATGTTCAGCACTTTGCGTTTACCCGCAAACTGACCGAGGGTGACGTCAGACAGATCTTTTGCCACGAGAGTAAAAGTCTGCGCTTGCTACCCGCCTGCGGGATGGAATTGGCGACTGTAACCGGGTTGCCCTGGAAATGAACGGTTTGTGACATGATTATCTTTCCTGTTTACATATAGTTAACGTCACACCTAGTTTATGCTAACTGTCAATAACACAGCAAACGCTATTTGCGCTTAATCCGCAGACCACCGCGACAACAAGGAGTAAAGATGAGAACCGTTAAGGTATTTGAGGAAGCCTGGCCCTTACATACCCCGTTTGTGATTGCCCGGGGAAGTCGCAGTGAAGCGCGCGTGGTGGTGGTTGAACTGGAAGAAGAGGGTATTAAAGGCACCGGCGAATGCACGCCGTATCCGCGTTATGGGGAAAGTGATGCCTCGGTAATGGCGCAAATTATGAGCGTCGTGCCGCAATTAGAGAAAGGGCTGACACGGGAGGAGTTGCAAAAAATTCTCCCTGCCGGCGCAGCACGTAATGCGCTGGATTGTGCATTGTGGGATCTGGCCGCGCGAAAACAGCAGCAATCGCTGGCTGATTTGATCGGCATAACGCTTCCCGGGACAGTCACCACTGCACAGACGGTAGTCATCGGTACGCCTGATCAGATGGCCAATAGTGCATCAACACTCTGGCAGGCAGGCGCGAAATTACTGAAAGTGAAGCTGGATAACCATCTTATCAGTGAGCGGATGGTGGCAATTCGCACAGCTGTGCCCGATGCGACGCTGATCGTTGACGCAAATGAATCCTGGCGTGCAGAAGGGTTGGCGGCGCGTTGCCAGCTATTGGCGGATTTAGGCGTTGCGATGCTTGAACAACCGCTTCCTGCGCAGGACGATGCGGCGCTGGAGAATTTTATTCATCCGTTACCGATTTGTGCAGATGAAAGTTGTCATACACGTAGCAATCTGAAGGCGCTGAAAGGGCGCTATGAGATGGTTAACATTAAGCTTGATAAAACCGGTGGTCTGACGGAAGCGCTGGCGCTGGCGACTGAAGCGCGTGCACAAGGTTTTCGTCTGATGCTGGGCTGCATGTTGTGTACCTCTCGGGCCATTAGCGCCGCTTTACCGCTGGTGCCGCAGGTCAGTTTCGTCGATCTTGACGGACCGACCTGGCTGGCGGTAGATGTGGAACCGGCGCTTCAGTTCACGACAGGCGAATTGCATCTTTAGGATGCCAGCGCAGCAAGTTTGCCATCGCAAAGAGATATTTTTCGCTGGCCTCGTCGGAGGAGATGGGCGGAAACTCTGCGGTGATGCAATGCAGGTTGAGATCCGCACACCAACTACCGAAAGAGCCAGGTGTTTCATAACCGACGCTGGTTACCAGAGGCAATTCAAACGCCTGGGCCAGCCATTCGCCTAATTCGCTGTGTCTGGGATCTTCAATACAGGCCAGCGGATCGTGGAATGAGACCACCCAGGCGGGTTGAATGCGGTGTATAAGCTGGCACAGCGCCTGGGTTTCAGGTTCAGAGCCAGGTTTGTCACCTGTCAGCAATACGACATCACGTTCTTCAGCGGCGCTGTTCCAGCGATAAACTGTTTCACCTTCCTTCCAGTTCGCCGCCGGAAAGTTTCGGTTTAAATCCACACCATTAGCATTGGCCCGTAACCCCAGCTGGCAGCCGTCAGGATTCACACACAGCACTACATGATGGCGGCGCAAAGAAGGTGTCAAAGTCCGCAGAGCACAGGAGAGCGTGACGACCGAAGAGTTTTCATCACCGTGAGTGCCAGCCAGAATCAAACCACTTTCGCGACTGGCTGCAGTGGCCGGAAACCAGATTAACGGCGCGCCCAATAATGAACGTCCGTAATGTTCTGTTCCGGGCGGAAATGCGCCGCGTTCGGCGCGTGGGCGGTTTACGGTCATGATCGTCTCTGGTTCAGGAAGTATTACAGGCAGTGTTGTGCAAATTTTGCGGATTATCAAATCCTTTTCTTCAACGCTATGTCATCGATCTTGTATCACTTTTTTGCCGGAAGTTGTTTGCATTTTTATTGATGTGCAGATATTAGAATTATGCTGACTTAGATGTAAGTCGTAATGTTATATACATGGCGTATTTTATTCTTACTGGTTCTACACATGTTAATCGCATCGGATTGATCAGTTCACCTTAATAAGTTTAATAAATCGTACTGCACATAGTACATTACGATGGTAACTATGTAATTGATTTACATGAATAATGGCTTTTTACCCGCACGCCCTGGGTGTTTGATAGGAATGGAATA
>OBZF01000845.1_pt1 | contig 11986 bp, 8 predicted proteins | sample 1495521 | NCBI WGS metagenome assembly OBZF01 (sample SAMEA2580234, study PRJEB22360) | human gut metagenome | biome: human gut; feature: human-associated habitat; material: faeces | place: Denmark | collected 2008/2010 | reverse complement strand
CTCTGGGGGTTAACCAACGAAGCCGTTCCAACTTCTGAACTTCCGGCTCACTTTCTCTCCCACTGCGAGCGCATTAAAGCCACCAACGGTAAAGATCGGGTGATCATGCACTGCCACGCCACCAACCTGATCGCCCTCACCTATGTACTGGAAAACGACACCGCGGTCTTTACTCGCCAACTGTGGGAAGGCAGCACCGAGTGTCTGGTGGTATTCCCGGATGGCGTTGGCATTCTGCCGTGGATGGTGCCCGGCACGGACGAAATCGGCCAGGCGACCGCACAAGAGATGCAAAAACATTCGCTGGTGTTGTGGCCCTTCCACGGCGTCTTCGGCAGCGGGTCGACGTTGGATGAAACATTCGGTTTAATCGACACCGCAGAAAAATCAGCACAAGTATTAGTGAAGGTTTATTCGATGGGCGGCATGAAACAGACCATCAGCCGTGAAGAGTTGATAGCGCTCGGCAAGCGCTTCGGCGTTACACCACTAGCCAGTGCGCTGGCGCTGTAAGGAGCAAACATGATCCGCAAAGCCTTTGTCATGCAGGTTAACCCCGACGCTCACGAAGAGTATCAGCGTCGGCATAACCCCATCTGGCCGGAACTGGAAGCAGTGTTGAAATCTCACGGTGCGCATAACTACGCCATTTACCTCGACAAAGCGCGTAATCTGCTGTTTGCCACGGTAGAGATTGAATCTGAAGAACGGTGGAATGCGGTAGCCAGTACTGATGTTTGCCAACGTTGGTGGAAATATATGACCGACGTCATGCCCGCGAACCCGGATAACAGCCCGGTGAGTAGCGAACTGCAAGAAGTGTTTTACCTGCCGTAATTGCCTAATGTGCCGGAGACGCCTCCGGCACAATATTTTTAATTTCGATTTGAAAAATAAACATATTACACCTTCAGTTAATATATCCCGGTAACTTATATTTCCCCGATGCATTGTGAGTAAATCACAAAAATAATGAATAACTCATTAATGATTCATGTGGTTTATTTAAATAACCATTATGTGCATTACTCCGCAAATCTGACCTTTCACTCTGTCTCAAATTGTCATTGTTTACCGACATATCGCCTCTCATCACTTAATCGCTCCACCATTACAATTGATTAAAATATATTTCATGGAGTCCGATTAATGGCAGCTCTTACTGCAAGCTGTATTGACCTGAATATTCAGGGCAATGGCGCTTATTCCATTCTGAAGCAGTTGGCGACAATGGCGTTACAAAACGGTTTTATCACCGACTCACACCAGTTCCTGCAAACCCTGCTGCTGCGCGAAAAAATGCACTCTACTGGATTTGGTTCCGGCATCGCCGTGCCGCACGGTAAAAGCGCCTGCGTTAAACAACCGTTCGTGTTATTCGCCCGCAAAGCGCAGGCTATTGACTGGAAAGCCAGCGATGGCGAAGACGTCAATTGCTGGATCTGCCTCGGCGTGCCGCAAAGCGGCGAAGAGGATCAGGTCAAAATCATCGGTACACTGTGTCGCAAAATTATCCACCAGGATTTTATTCACCAACTGCGACGAGGCGACGCCGACCAGGTGTTTGCCTTGTTAAATCAAACCCTCAGCTCATAAGGAAGTGGCGATGGAGTCATCCTTACGTATTGTCGCGATCACCAACTGCCCCGCCGGGATCGCTCACACCTACATGGTGGCGGAAGCCCTGGAACAGAAAGCCCGTTCTCTCGGCCATACCATAAAAGTGGAAACTCAAGGGTCCAGTGGCGTTGAAAACCGCTTATCCAGCGAAGAGATTGCCGCTGCCGATTACGTCATTCTCGCTACCGGGCGTGGCCTGAGCGGCGATGACCGGGCGCGGTTTGCCGGGAAGAAGGTTTATGAGATTGCCATCTCCCAGGCGTTGAAAAATATCGACCAGATTTTCAGTGAATTACCAACAAACTCGCAGCTTTTTGCCGCAGATAGCGGCGTGAAGCTCGGCAAACAGGAAGTACAAAGCGGCAGCGTAATGAGCCACCTGATGGCGGGCGTCTCTGCGGCGCTGCCGTTTGTTATCGGTGGCGGTATCCTGGTGGCGCTTGCCAACATGCTGGTGCAGTTCGGCCTGCCGTATACCGATATGTCGAAAGGCGCGCCGTCGTTTACCTGGGTGGTTGAATCCATCGGTTATCTCGGCTTCACCTTTATGATCCCCATCATGGGCGCTTATATTGCCTCGTCGATTGCCGATAAACCCGCTTTCGCTCCGGCGTTTCTGGTTTGCTATCTGGCGAATGACAAAGCCCTGCTCGGCACCCAGTCAGGTGCGGGATTCCTCGCCGCGGTGGTGCTGGGGCTGGCGATTGGCTATTTCGTCTTCTGGTTCCGTAAAGTGCGCCTTGGCAAAGCATTACAACCGCTGCTCGGTTCAATGCTGATCCCGTTCGTTACTCTGCTGGTTTTCGGCGTGCTCACTTACTACGTTATCGGACCGGTAATGTCCGACCTCATGGGCGGGTTGCTGCACTTCCTGAACACCATTCCTCCATCAATGAAATTTGCGGCAGCGTTTCTGGTCGGTGCGATGCTGGCGTTCGATATGGGCGGCCCCATCAATAAAACCGCCTGGTTCTTCTGCTTCTCACTGCTGGAAAAACACATTTATGACTGGTACGCCATCGTCGGCGTTGTCGCGCTGATGCCGCCCGTCGCGGCGGGTCTTGCGACGTTCATTGCGCCCAAACTGTTTACCCGACAGGAAAAAGAGGCTGCCAGTAGTGCCATTGTGGTCGGTGCCACAGTCGCAACCGAACCTGCTATTCCTTACGCTCTGGCAGCTCCGTTACCGATGATTACCGCCAATACGCTGGCGGGCGGTATTACCGGCGTGCTGGTGATCGCTTTCGGAATCAAACGTCTGGCACCTGGTTTGGGTATCTTTGACCCGCTGATCGGCCTGATGTCGCCGGTAGGTTCGTTTTATCTGGTGCTGGCGATTGGCCTCGCGCTAAACATTTCATTCATTATCGTCCTGAAAGGATTGTGGTTACGCCGCAAAGCGAAAGCCGCGCAACAGGAGCTTGTCCATGAACATTGAGTTACTGCAACAGTTGTGCGAAGCCAGCGCCGTCAGCGGCGATGAACAGGAAGTTCGCGACATCCTGATAAACACGCTGGAACCTTGCGTTAATGAAATCACCTTTGATGGTCTGGGCAGCTTTGTTGCCCGTAAGGGGAATAAAGGTCCAAAAGTTGCCGTTGTCGGGCATATGGATGAAGTCGGCTTTATGGTCACCCACATCGACGAGAGCGGTTTTCTGCGCTTCACCACCATTGGCGGCTGGTGGAATCAGTCGATGCTCAACCACCGGGTAACCATACGCACACACAAGGGATTTAAAATCCCTGGTGTGATTGGTTCCGTCGCGCCTCATGCGTTAACGGAAAAGCAAAAGCAACAACCGCTGTCATTTGATGAGATGTTCATTGATATTGGCGCGAACAGTCGCGAAGAAGCGGAAAAGCGCGGCGTTGAAATTGGCGATTTTATTAGCCCGGAAGCCAATTTTGCCTGCTGGGGCGAAGATAAAGTAGTCGGAAAGGCGCTGGATAACCGCATCGGCTGCGCGATGATGGCGGAGCTACTACAGACAGTAAATAACCCAGAAATTACGCTGTACGGCGTTGGCAGTGTGGAAGAAGAAGTTGGGCTACGCGGGGCACAAACCTCGGCGGAACACATTAAACCGGATGTGGTGATTGTGCTGGATACCGCTGTCGCAGGTGATGTTCCGGGCATTGATAACATTAAATACCCGCTGAAACTGGGCCAGGGGCCGGGGCTGATGCTGTTTGACAAGCGCTACTTCCCCAACCAGAAACTGGTAGCAGTGTTAAAAAACTGTGCCGCACATAACGATTTACCGCTGCAATTTTCCACCATGAAAACCGGAGCGACGGATGGCGGGCGCTACAACGTGATGGGCGGCGGGCGTCCGGTTGTCGCGCTGTGTCTGCCAACTCGTTATCTGCACGCTAACAGCGGCATGATTTCAAAAGCCGATTACGATGCTCTGCTCACGCTGATACGGGATTTTCTGACGACCTTAACTGCGGAGAAAGTCAACGCGTTTAGCCAGTTCCGTCAGGTGGATTAATGCTAAACGAACGCCAGTTAAAGATTGTCGATCTGCTGGAGCAACAGCCGCGCACGCCTGGAGAGCTGGCGCAACAGACTGGCGTTTCAGGCAGGACCATCCTGCGTGATATTGACTATCTCAACTTCACCCTTAACGGCAAAGCCCGCATTTTCGCCAGTGGTAGTGCGGGCTATCAGCTGGAAATCTTCGAGCGCCGCAGCTTTTTTCAGTTGCTGCAAAAGCACGATAACGACGATCGGCTGCTGGCGCTATTATTACTAAATACCTTTACTCCCCGTGCGCAACTCGCCTCGGCGCTTAATTTGCCAGAAACGTAGGTAGCAGAACGTCTGCCCCGGTTAAAACAGCGTTATGAACGCACTTGTTGCCTGGCCAGTCGCCCCGGTTTGGGCCATTTCATTGATGAAACAGAAGAGAAGCGCGTTATCTTGCTGGCGAACTTGCTACGCAAAGATCCGTTTTTAATTCCGCTGGCGGGCATAACACGAGACAACCTTCAGCATTTATCCACGGCCTGCGACAACCAACACCGCTGGCCGCTGATGCAGGGTGATTATCTCTCCAGCCTGATTCTGGCGATTTACGCCCTGCGTAATCAGCTTACTGACATATGGCCGCAATATCCCGGTAACGAGATAAAACAAATCGTTGAACAGTGCGGCCTGTTTCTCGGTGATAACGCTGTAAGAACCCTGACGGGTTTGATAGAGAAACAGCATCAGCAAGCGCAGGTAATTTCAGCCGATCATGTGCTGGGGTTGCTGCAAAGGGTGCCAGGCATCGCGTCATTGAATATTATTGATACGCAGTTGGTTGAGAATATTACCGGGCATTTATTACGTTGCCTCGCCGCACCAGTGTGGATTGCTGAGCACCGCCAAAGCAGCATGAATAACCTGAAAGCCGCCTGGCCTGCGGCCTTTGATATGAGTCTGCACTTTATTACGCTACTGCGTGAACAGCTCGATATTCCCCTTTTCGACAGCGATCTGATCGGTTTGTATTTTGCCTGTGCGCTGGAGCGGCATCAAAACGAACGCCAGCCGATCATTTTGCTCTCGGACCAGAACGCGATTGCCACTATTAATCAGCTCGCCATTGAGCGCGATGTTTTAAATTGTCGGGTAATTATTGCCCGTAGCTTAAGCGAACTTGTTGCCATTCGCGAAGAGATTGAGCCGTTATTGATCATTAACAATAGCCATTATTTACTGGAAGACGCGGTAAATAATTACATCACCGTAAAAAATATCATTACGGCTGCCGGTATCGAACAAATAAAACATTTTCTGGCGACGGCATTTATTCGCCAGCAACCGGAGCGTTTTTTCTCTGCCCCCGGAAGTTTTCATTATTCGAATGTACGCGGTGAAAGCTGGCAACATATTACCCGGCAAATTTGTGCGCAATTAGTGGCACAACACCATATTACCGCCGATGAAGCACAACGCATCATCGCCCGCGAAGGCGAAGGTGAAAACCTGATTGTTAATCGCCTCGCCATCCCACATTGCTGGAGCGAACAGGAGCGACGTTTTCGTGGATTTTTTATTACCCTCGCCCACCCGATCGAGGTGAATAACGAAATCATTAACCATGTGTTGATTGCCTGCGCCGCCGCCGATGCGCGTCATGAGCTAAAAATATTTAGCTATCTGGCAAGCGTATTGTGTCAGCATCCGGCAGAGGTTATTGCCGGGTTAACAGGATATGAGGCATTTATGGAGTTACTTCACAAGGGGTGAACTGTGTCGGATGCGCCGCATCCGACACTGCATTTATCATCAAAAACGTTTAACGCAGGCTATTATAGTCATCAACCATTTCGTTGTACTCGCGTAATGCTCTCGGGAAAGAGTCGTCGACCATCCAGCTTGAGTTTGCGTCCTGCAGTTGCTCTTTATCCCAGTCAGAGTACGGGACTTTATCTCTGACGCGGCGAACGTATTTTTTAGCCTCGAGTTGATACTGGCCTGCCGAATTAATAAACGAGAAATTCATGCCGCCTTTATCCGCTTCTTTGGCCTGCGCCACCAGCGTTTCCAGTTCAGACACTTTCTTCATTGCCGCTTCTGCATCAAACTTATCTTGCGATATCAGGTTATTAATTTGTTTCGCTGAAATCATGACTGCCAGAGAGTAATAGTGGAATGTTTTCCCTTCTCTTTCTTCAATATTTTTCAGTTCCGCAAGCTGGCGCTTATCGTTAATTTCCTGAATCGCCGCATGATAAGATTCTGCTACAGCTTCAAAGGCTTCCAGATTTTTTAAGAATGTCTGGTGCAGCGTTTTCCCTTTCGCAAACGCATCGTCTTTATAATTTTCCTGGGTGTAATATTTATCCATTTCGTTAATGGTATTACCCAACGCCACGGCAGCATCGATATAACTCACCGCCACGCCATCAATAGGTTGCAGCGCAGGCGTTAACGCCACAGCACTTTTTACGCCTTTTTCACACTCAGCGAGGTTGGATTCACTAATGCCGTAGATGCCATAAACAGTACGCTCTTCACCGGTAGGCCCCTGTTTAAAATCTTTCAGCCAGTCAGCATAACGCGCCAGACTGCTCTGTACAGGGATCTGTAACTTGTTATAGCACTTGATATAGACATCCATTTTTTCGTCGAAAACCGCTTGTTCATCGACCACCGGTTGCGCAGGTGTTTCAGGTTTAGCTTCTGCTTTTGCAACGGGAGCTTCAGGAGCTGGTGCGGCAGGTTGACTATTGGCAGGCGGGGGCGTTTCTGTTTCGGCTTTTTTATCATCACAACCCGTCAGACCGAGGGCCATGATGGCGACTATAATAGCGGAAGATAATAAATTCCTTTTCATTTAATTGCCTTATAAATATATAGATAAGAGAGTGAACATAATAAATGAAAAAAGAAAACGCCACTACACGCGTTTTATTTATAAATAAAATAATAAAATTCACGAAATGAATAAGTCCTGCAATTTAATATATATCGCAGGACTTATTTTAATTAATTGCTCAAACGCTGCGGATGGGTATAAACCGTTGCCCGACCCGGCTTACAAAAACCCACCAGCGTCAGATTACAACGCTCAGCCACTTCTACAGCAAGCGTGGTCGCGGCAGACACCGCAAACAAAATCTCTACGCCGCACATCGCCGACTTTTGCACCATTTCATAACTGGCACGACTGGAAACCAGTACCGCACCTTGCTGCCAGCTTTCCCCTTCTTGTGACCGGCGGCCTAACAGTTTGTCCAGCGCCACATGGCGACCCACGTCTTCATGCCCGCCGACCAGTTCGCCAGATGGCAACATCCAGGCAGCGGCGTGAGTACAACCAGTCAGTTGCCCCACTGGCTGAAAATCGTTGAGATGACGTAATGCATCATCCAGTTTGTTGAGATCAAACGTCTGGGTGAACGGTAGCGGCTGCACCGGTTTTCCGATGTCATTAAGTTGCTCCACGCCGCATACGCCACAGCCCGTACGTCCCGCCAGCGCCCGGCGGCGCTCCTTCAACCCCATAAAGCGGCGGCTGGAAAGCTCAATTTGTACTTCAAGACCATTACAGGAAGGAACGACATCCATGCCGAAGATATCGCGCGGACTTTCTATTATCCCCTCGGAAAGCGAAAAACCGAGCGCAAAGTACTCAAGGTCTTTGGGCGACGCCATCATCACCACATGCGAAATGCCGTTGTAGACCAGCGCAACGGGAACTTCTTCCGCGACCTCATCTAACCGTGGGTGTTGTAAATCATCACGCCGCCATAACTCAATTTGACGAACACCTGTGATATTTGTCACATTTTCGATTTCTTTTTGCTGTGTTTTTTTCACTTTCTCTTAACCAGATAAGAACACACACACCAACATTATGGTATTCTGTTACAAACCCTTCCTGGATGGAGGGAAATTGAGCCAATTCTGGACCTTTGCGGCCCCTTCCGCAAAGAAAAATAACTCCCACTCCCTGCACACGCAGCAAGCGAATGTAAATGGGACGTGACAATGTCGAAACAAGGAGCAATCCATGCAGGTCAGCAGAAGGCAGTTCTTTAAGATCTGCGCTGGCGGTATGGCAGGCACCACGGCAGCGGCACTGGGTTTTGCACCCAGCGTAGCGCTCGCGGAAACCCGGCAGTATAAACTGCTGCGCACCCGCGAAACCCGTAATACCTGCACCTATTGTTCCGTAGGCTGTGGGCTGTTGATGTACAGCCTCGGTGACGGAGCAAAAAACGCCAAAGCATCTATCTTCCATATCGAAGGCGATCCGGATCACCCGGTCAACCGCGGTGCACTTTGTCCGAAAGGCGCTGGCCTGGTGGATTTCATCCACTCTGAAAGCCGTCTGAAGTTTCCGGAATACCGTGCGCCAGGTTCTGATAAATGGCAGCAAATCAGTTGGGAAGAGGCGTTTGATCGCATCGCCAAACTGATGAAAGAAGACCGCGATGCTAACTACATTGCGCAAAACGCCGAAGGCGTGACTGTTAACCGCTGGCTCTCCACCGGGATGCTGTGTGCTTCCGCGTCGAGTAACGAAACCGGCTATTTAACGCAAAAATTCTCCCGCGCGCTGGGTATGCTCGCGGTCGACAACCAGGCGCGTGTCTGACACGGACCAACGGTAGCAAGTCTTGCTCCAACATTTGGTCGCGGTGCGATGACCAACCACTGGGTCGACATCAAGAACGCCAACCTCGTCGTGGTGATGGGCGGTAACGCCGCTGAAGCTCACCCGGTCGGGTTCCGCTGGGCGATGGAAGCCAAAATTCACAACGGCGCGAAGCTGATTGTGATCGATCCTCGCTTTACGCGTACGGCGGCGGTAGCTGACTACTATGCCCCTATTCGTTCCGGTACTGACATTGCTTTCCTGTCAGGCGTATTGCTGTACCTGCTGAACAATGAAAAATTCAACCGCGAATACACCGAAGCCTATACCAACGCCAGCCTGATAGTGCGTGAGGATTACGGCTTTGAAGATGGCCTGTTCACCGGCTACGACGCGGAAAAACGCAAGTACGATAAATCCTCCTGGACTTATGAACTGGACGAAAACGGCTTCGCCAAACGCGATACCACGCTGCAACATCCGCGCTGCGTGTGGAACTTGCTGAAACAGCACGTTTCCCGCTACACGCCAGATGTGGTTGAAAACATCTGTGGTACGCCAAAAGACGCGTTCCTGAAAGTCTGCGAATACATCGCAGAAACCAGTGCTCACGATAAAACTGCCTCGTTCCTGTATGCCCTCGGCTGGACGCAACACTCCGTTGGTGCGCAAAACATTCGTACGATGGCGATGATCCAGCTGCTGCTCGGCAATATGGGGATGGCCGGCGGCGGCGTTAACGCCCTGCGCGGTCACTCCAATATTCAGGGGCTGACGGACCTGGGGCTACTGTCGCAGAGTCTGCCAGGTTACATGACGCTGCCAAGCGAGAAGCAGACCGATCTGCAAACCTACCTTACCGCCAACACGCCAAAACCGCTGCTGGAAGGCCAGGTAAACTACTGGGGCAACTACCCGAAATTCTTCGTCTCTATGATGAAGGCCTTCTTTGGTGATAAAGCGACGGCGGAAAATAGCTGGGGCTTTGACTGGTTGCCGAAGTGGGATAAAGGCTACGACGTCCTGCAGTACTTCGAGATGATGAAAGAGGGCAAGGTCAATGGCTATATCTGCCAGGGCTTTAACCCTGTTGCCTCATTCCCGAACAAAAACAAAGTGATCGGTTGTCTGTCGAAACTGAAGTTCCTCGTCACCATCGACCCACTGAACACTGAAACCTCTAACTTCTGGCAGAACCACGGTGAGCTGAACGAAGTTGACTCGTCGAAGATCCAGACCGAAGTGTTCCGTCTGCCATCGACCTGCTTCGCAGAAGAGAACGGTTCAATCGTTAACTCAGGTCGCTGGTTGCAGTGGCACTGGAAAGGTGCGGACGCCCCGGGGATTGCGCTGACTGATGGCGAGATCCTCTCCGGTATCTTCCTGCGCTTGCGCAAGATGTATGCCGAACAGGGTGGCGCGAACCCGGACCAGGTGCTGAACATGACCTGGAACTACGCCATTCCGCATGAGCCGAAGTCGGAAGAAGTAGCGATGGAGAGCAACGGTAAGGCGCTGGCCGATATTACCGATCCGGCAACCGGTGCGGTTATCGTCAAGAAAGGCCAACAACTTAGCTCGTTCGCCCAATTGCGCGATGACGGTACAACCTCCTGTGGCTGCTGGATTTTCGCCGGTAGCTGGACGCCGGAAGGCAACCAGATGGCGCGTCGTGATAACGCCGATCCGTCTGGCCTCGGTAACACGCTGGGCTGGGCATGGGCATGGCCGCTTAACCGCCGCATTCTGTATAACCGCGCCTCCGCAGATCCGCAGGGTAACCCGTGGGATCCGAAGCGTCAGTTGCTGAAATGGGACGGCACTAAGTGGACCGGCTGGGATATTCCGGACTACAGCGCAGCGCCTCCGGGTAGCGGCGTCGGGCCGTTTATCATGCAGCAGGAAGGCATGGGGCGTCTGTTTGCCCTCGATAAGATGGCGGAAGGTCCGTTCCCGGAACACTACGAGCCGTTTGAAACGCCGCTGGGAACTAACCCGCTGCATCCAAACGTTATCTCGAACCCGGCTGCACGTATCTTTAAAGACGACGCCGAAGCATTGGGTAAAGCCGATAAGTTCCCGTATGTCGGAACCACCTATCGTCTGACCGAGCACTTCCACTACTGGACCAAACACGCGCTGTTGAACGCGATTTTGCAACCAGAGCAGTTTGTGGAAATCGGGGAGTCGCTGGCGAATAAACTTGGCATTGCCCAGGGCGATACCGTGAAAGTCTCCTCCAACCGTGGCTATATCAAAGCCAAAGCGGTGGTGACCAAACGTATTCGTACGCTGAAAGCGAACGGCAAAGATATCGATACCATCGGTATTCCGATTCACTGGGGTTATGAAGGCGTAGCTAAAAAAGGCTTTATTGCCAATACGTTAACGCCATTCGTTGGTGATGCGAACACGCAGACGCCGGAGTTTAAGTCCTTCCTTGTGAATGTGGAAAAGGTGTAACGGAGACGACATATGGCTTATCAATCTCAAGATATCATTCGTCGTTCCGCGACTAACGGTCTGACCCCCGCGCCTCAGGCGCGGGACTTCCAGGAAGAAGTGGCGAAACTCATCGACGTCACCACCTGTATCGGCTGTAAAGCCTGTCAGGTGGCGTGTTCAGAGTGGAACGACATTCGCGATACCGTCGGCAATAACATTGGGGTGTACGACAACCCCAATGATTTAAGCGCCAAATCGTGGACGGTAATGCGCTTCTCGGAAGTGGAGCAGAACGACAAACTGGAATGGCTGATCCGCAAAGACGGCTGTATGCACTGTTCCGATCCAGGCTGCCTGAAAGCGTGCCCGGCGGAAGGTGCAATTATTCAGTATGCCAACGGTATCGTCGACTTCCAGTCCGAGCAGTGCATTGGCTGCGGTTATTGCATTGCGGGCTGTCCGTTCGACATTCCGCGCCTCAACCCGGAAGACAACCGCGTCTACAAATGTACGCTGTGCGTTGACCGCGTGGTGGTTGGGCAAGAACCAGCCTGCGTGAAGACCTGCCCAACGGGCGCGATTCACTTCGGTACGAAAGAGTCGATGAAAACGCTGGCGAGCGAGCGCGTGGCGGAGCTGAAAACCCGCGGTTACGACAATGCGGGCCTGTACGATCCGGCAGGCGTCGGTGGTACACACGTTATGTACGTGCTGCACCATGCTGACAAGCCAAATCTGTATCATGGCTTGCCGGAGAACCCGGAAATCAGCGAAACCGTGAAATTCTGGAAAGGCATCTGGAAACCGCTCGCGGCTGT
>OBZF01000841.1_pt1 | contig 12056 bp, 7 predicted proteins | sample 1495521 | NCBI WGS metagenome assembly OBZF01 (sample SAMEA2580234, study PRJEB22360) | human gut metagenome | biome: human gut; feature: human-associated habitat; material: faeces | place: Denmark | collected 2008/2010 | reverse complement strand
GGCGGCCCAGCCGAATCGGACATTGAGGATACGGAAGCCGTGGAGGCATCGGCGATCGCGTTACGGACCCGCTTGCGTGTGCCGCGCGCCAGCAACGCCTGCATCAGCGCCACGCCAACCGCGGCCGCGATCAGACCGCCGGCGAAACTTCCCGCAAGATAGCCGAGCGCGCTGCCGAAACGCTGCTCGCGCATGCCTTCCATGGTTTCCAACATCACGCCGGACATCGTCGACAGTCCGCCAAGCAAACCAAGCCCGACGCCACGGCTGACGACCTGCCGTACCCTGCGGCGCAGCCACGACGCGGTCGCCATGTATTCGGTCAGCATCGCAAACAGGAAGCAGGCGAGCATATTCGACACGAACGTGCCCACCACGAACGGCGAACCGTTCACCGACGGCAGCAGCAGGTCCGTGGCGCGACGGAACCCGACGCCGACGAAACCGCCGACGAACACCACGAGATACATCAGACCATCGGCAAGAGGGTTGAATCGCGCCTGCATGCGTTTCATCGGCGCGAGCGGAATCTGCGGCGGATGCTTGGATGCGGCGGCACCGGACGGGCGCACATCCGCGCGCGCCACTTCGGCGACGTCGATCGACTGTGTGGCGGGATTCGGCTCATCACCCGCGTTTGGCGAGTCTGCCGCCCGTTGTTCTTGCGATTCCATCACATTCCCCTTGTACTTGGCTTTCCGCGGACAGCGTCGTTCCACCCCAGCCATACGGCAACGAGCTGGCCGCAGGTGCCGTCTTCCTAACCTTGTACGAGTCTACACGTGCATTGCAACCAAACATCGAACATGTCCGATTCGGTGGATAACTGTGGATAACTTCGGGTGGCCCTAGACGTCTACGAATGGTTATGGAAGACAGTAAGGCCGCGTCAGACGGACACGTCGCACAGCCGCCGCATCGCATGCCGTGCGTCGCTTTCGTCCTCGCCGCTGAACAGCACGACCAGATAGTCGCCGGCACGCAGCCGCGTATCGCCATGCGGCACGATCTGCCGTTCGCCGCGACGCAGGCCAATCACCAGACAGCCGTACGGCCAGCGCACGTCACGCATCAGCTTGCCGTCCGCGGTCGCGCCCATTTCCACAGGCAGTTCCATGATGCCGTTGTCGATGCGATTGGCGATTGCCGTCGTGCCGCCTTGCGCGCGCATGTACCGTTCCAGCAGCTCGCCGTAGATCGGTTTCGTACGCAGCAGGTCGGAGACGAGCAATGCGATGAACGCGACGGCGGCGACCGGCAGCATGTGCGTCAATGTGCCGGACATTTCCACGGCCAGCAGAATCGACGTAATCGGTGTTTTCACGGACGCGGCCAGCGTGCCCGTCATCACGCATACCGAGAAAATCGCCACGGAATCGGACGGCAGGTTGCCGAACTGGTGCAACGTCTCGCCGCAGATACCGCCGGCGAGTGAGCCAACCGCGAGAATCGGCATGAAAATGCCGCCGGGAGCGCCTGAACCGAAGCTGGTGGAGGTGAACAGCACTTTCGCCACGAACAGTACGCACAGCATGCCCAAGCCGACGCGCGCATGCTCGGCCATGGCGATCAGGTTCGAGCCGCCGCCGAGCACGTCAGGCAGCCAAATGCCGATTGGCAGCGCGAGTGCGATCGCGATCAAAGGGCGGCTCCATGCGGGAAGCTTGCCGTACAGCGTTTGGAAGCCGAGCAGCGAACGGTTCATCAGCGAACCAGCCAAACCGGCCACCAATCCCAGCGGAATCAGCCACCCGTATTCGCCGAGCGGCAGTTGGCCGATGGTGCCGAAGTCAAGCACCGGACGCAGGCCGAAACAGTATTTCGATACGAAATCGGCGGTCAGGGACGCGGCGGTGGCGCCCATCAGAATCGCGGGCGAAAAACTGCGATGCACCCCTTCCAAAGCGAACATCATGCCGGACAGCGGTGCGCTGAACGCGGCGGACAGGCCGGCCGCGGCACCGGCGGTGACCAGATAATGCTCCTGCACGTCCTCACGTTTCTTGCCGCGCAGCCGGTGCGATAGGAACTGCGCGCCCGATGCGCCGATTTGGATGGACGGTCCTTCGCGGCCGAGCGAGAGGCCGAAGAGCGATCCGAGCAGGCCTCCGATGAAGCGAACCGGCAGAATCGTCTGCCATCGCATTTTCAGGCCGCAGATCACCACGCCGTTGGTTTGCGGAATGCCGCTGCCGCCGGCCATCGGCTCTTTTTTGACCATCCATGCGATGGCGAGCGCGGCTGCGATTGCGGCGACCGCCCACGGTGCGACCAGCCACGGGGTTTCGCGGATGCGCGCGTAGATCCAGCGCGCGGTGTCGGTGCCGTATTCGATGCCGAGACGGTAGAGGACGACGAGGAAGCCGGAAATCAGGCCGACGAGAATGCCGGCAGCGGCCATCTTCCATTTCAGGTGGTCGAATCGCGGGACCAGTTTGCTGAACCTGTCAAACCTGTCGAACCTGTCGTTAGGCGGCATTGCAGTCATCGCACTCCCCTTTTCCGTTCCTCCGCCGCGCACCCCGTCGGTGTGTATGCGGTGTGCGTCATACGCGCACGCCATCGCACACACCATACGCAAAGTGCCGGCAGGCACAGGCCCACCGGCACTTGTCATTGACGTTCGTTACCGACGTTCATATCGACGAATCAGCCGAATCAGCTTCAGTCGATCAGCGAGTTGATCTGGATGATGTGGTCGCGCTGCGGGCCGGTGCCGATCACGGAAATGCGGCAGCCGGACAGTTCCTCAAGACGCTTGACGTAATCCTGGCAGGTCTTCGGCAGATCGTTGAAGTCATGGACCTGGGAAATGTCCTCGTCCCAACCCGGCATGGACTCGTAAATCGGCTTCGCGGCGGCGAACTCGGCCTGGTCGGTCGGCATATCGTCGCGACGCTCGCCGTTGACGTCGTACGCCACGCACAGCGGGATTTCCTTGAGGCCGGTGAGCACGTCGAGCTTGGTGAGCACGATGTCGGTCAGGCCGTTGACCTGGGCCGCGTAACGGTTGACGACCGCGTCGAACCAACCGCAGCGACGCGGGCGACCGGTGGTCACGCCGTACTCGTGGCCTTGGGCGCGCAGCCATTCGCCGTCCTCGCCGAACAGTTCGGTCGGGAACGGGCCTTCGCCCACGCGGGTCACATACGCCTTGGAGACGCCGACCACGCGGGTGATCTTGGTCGGGCCAACGCCGGTGCCGGTGCAGGCACCACCGGCGGTCGGGTTGGAGGAAGTCACGAACGGGTAGGTGCCGTGGTCCACGTCGAGCATGGTGGCCTGGCCGCCTTCGAACAGCACGGTCTTGCCCTCGTCGAGCGCCTTGTTGAGCACCAGGGAGGTGTTGGCCACGTACGGCTTCAGGCGTTCGCCGAGCTTGAGCAGCTCGTCGGTGGTCTCGTCCACGTCGATCGGGCGACGGTTGTACAGCTTGACGAGCATCTGGTTCTTCTGATGCAGGCTGGCCTCGACCTTGTCATGCAGGTGCTCCGCGTTGAACAGGTCGTGCACGCGGATGCCCACGCGGTTGATCTTGTCGGCGTATGCCGGGCCGATGCCACGGCCGGTGGTGCCGATCTTGTGCTTGCCGAGGAAGCGTTCGGTCACCTTGTCGAGCACGCGGTGATACGGGGCGATGATGTGCGCGCTTTCGCTCACCAGCAGTCGGGAGCAGTCCACGCCACGGCTTTCAAGGCCGTCAATCTCCTGGAACAGCACTTCCGGATCGACGACGACGCCGTTGCCGATGACGGGGGTGGTGTTGGGGCTGATGATGCCGGACGGCAGCAGGTGCAGTGCGTACGATTCGTCGCCGACGACCACAGTATGGCCAGCGTTATTGCCGCCGTTGAAACGGGCGACGTAGTCGACCTTCGTGCCGATCAGATCCGTTGCCTTACCTTTGCCCTCGTCTCCCCACTGGGCACCGATCAAAACAATTCCAGGCATGTTGTTGCACCTCCGTGCGTACGCGATTCTGCCTTAAGCCTTGCGCCTAAAGCCTTACAAAGGTTACTCTTCACCCTCTACCGGGTCTGAGGGATGCTCACGGCTCCGGACCGACCGTAATCGGATTGCAACCGGTCCGAAAAACAGACCAGAAAACGCCCGAAAACAGTTCGAAAGACCGTTGGCTAGTTCAGCGCGCGCCCGGCACTGCCGAGCTGCTTGCATGCTTCGACCACACGCGCGGCCATCGCGGATTCAGCTTCACGACCCCAGGATCGCGGATCGTACAGCTTCTTGTTGCCCACCTCACCGTCGATTTTGAGCACCGAATCATAGTTGGAGAACATGTGACCGGCCACCGCACGGCTGAATGCGTACTGCGTATCGGTGTCGATGTTCATCTTCACCACGCCGTAGCTCACGGCCTGCGCGATCTCCTCCGGCGCGGAGCCGGAACCGCCGTGGAACACCAGGGCGAACGGCTTACCGGGAGCGACATCCAGCGAGTGCGCGGGGTCGGGCATTTCGCCGGCCTTGATCGCGAGCGCGACCGTGGTCTGGATTTCGTCGAGCAGTTCGGGGCGCAGTTTCACCACGCCCGGTTTGTATGCGCCGTGCACGTTGCCGAAGGTGAAGGCGGCCATGTAGCGTCCGCGCTCGCCGAGGCCGAGTCGTTGCGCGACGGTGATGCCTTGCGCGGGCGTGGAATACAGTTTGTCATTGATTTCGGCGCTGTGCCCGTCTTCTTCGCCACCGACCGCGCCGATTTCGATTTCCAGCACGGTGTGCGCGGCTTGGGATTTGTCGAGCAGTTCTTCTGCGATGTCGAGGTTTTCATCCAGCGGCACTGTGGAACCGTCCCACATGTGTGACTGGAAGGTCGGTTCCTGACCGTGCTTCACCTGTTCGACTTCATGGTCGAGCAAGAGGCGCACCCATTCGTCCAAATACTGTTTGGCGCAGTGGTCGGTGTGCAGGGCGATGGTGATGTTGGGGTATTTCGCCGCGACTTCGTGCGCGAAGGCTGCGAAGGCAAGCGAGCCGGTGACGCGGTCGTTGACGCGTTGCCCGGAGAAGTAGGCGGCGCCGCCTACGGAGACTTGGATGATGCCATCGGATTCCGCCTCGGCGAAACCCTGGAGTGCGGCGTTCAGGGTCTGCGTGCTGGTCACATTGATCGCGGGATAGGCGTAACCGCCGCGGCGTGCGGCGTCCAGCATTTGCGCATAACGTTCCGGCGTTGCAATAGTCATGCCTCCATTATCGCCCAACCCTATCCCACTTGTCATGTGACAACATTCGCCATCTTTCCTTTCCGTTTTCCCGACCGTCCGCTCCATATCCAGGTCGCCCGCCCCACTAGAGCCATATGCCGAGCGTTTTCGTCTCATATCCCGACACTTGCGGGACCGACCAATAAACATGGCGAAACCATTGCGATCGTTCCATCGGAAGTCATAGAATGTCCACCGGATCGCGCGACGAAGAGCCCAACCGGGTGTTCCCGCACGGGCATGCCGCCGCACGTAGATGTTGCGACCAATACCCGCGAGGAGGCTTGATGCACCAGGTTTTCGCCATCTTCCTTCGAGACGTGAAACGCATTCTGAAGAACCCCGTGGCGCTCGTCGTCACGCTGGGTGTGGCCATCATCCCATCACTGTACGCATGGTGCAATATCCTCGCCAACTGGGACCCGTACGCGAACACGGGCAACATCCAAGTCGCTGTGGCGAACGAGGACAAGGGCACAACCTCCACGCTGGTCGGCCATCTCGACGCTGGCCAGCAGACCGTCAACCAGCTTAAGAAGAACCATCAGCTCGGCTGGCGTTTCGTTCCCGAGCAGCAAGCCATCGAAGGCGTGGAATCCGGCAAATACTATGCGGCGATCGTACTGCCGGAAGACTTCAGCTCCAGACTAATCGGCACCGTCACCGGTAAAGGCGACCGACCGTCGATCACGTACTACATCAACGAAAAGCTGAACGCGATCGCGCCGAAAATCACCGATACGGGCGCGACCACGATCGACGAGCAGATCAACACCACTTTCGTTTCCAGCGTGGCCGACGCCGTGGCAAAGGAAGTGAAGGAGGCAGCGGGAGAAACCACCGGCAGCGTGAAAAGCGCGCAAAGCGACGTCGTCAACGATCTGACCGACACCATCAACCAGCTCGAAACCGTCCAACAGCAGCTGCGCGACACCCGTTCCACGCTCGACAAGGCCCTCACCACCATCGATTCGGCCAAACAGTCCAACATCGCGCTCGCCTCGGAAATCACCAACTCGCTTGACACCGTCGGCAAGGCGTCCGACTTGCTGAGCGAGACGCGCACACAAACCGAACGATTCTCGAACACGCTGGTCGGAGCGCTCGACAACGGCAGCACGCAACTGTCCGGCCTGCAGGTCAACGTGAGCAATGCCACCGGCACCGTGCTCAGCGGACTGAACACCACGCAGGACGCGCTCGACCAAGTGTCCAGCACCATGCATCACGTCAACACCACCACCGGCAATGTGCTCGACGACGTGGAGAAGGCGTTGCAGGCCAGCCAGCTGGATCCGAACAGCCAAACGTATAAGGATCTTTCCGCGCAGCTCGCCGAAGCCCGCAAACAGCTGACGTTCCAGCAGCAGCACATCGACGCCTTCGATCAGGACACCACGGCTGCGATCAACGCGGGGAAGAACACCGCGAACGGGTTCAACGACGATGTCACCACGCTGGCGAAGAACGGCACGGCGTCGATGGCGAGCGCACGCACGACCATCACCGGCACGGTCATGCCGAATCTCAACACCGGGCTCGATACACTCAGCCTGGCCAATGGGTCGCTGTCCGGCACGCTTACCACGCTGCAAAGCACGCTGGAACAGGGCAACGGGCTGCTCGACCAGTTGTCGCGCACCGTGACCCAAACGAACACCACCATTGCTGGCACGCAGACACAGCTCGCCAATCTCGCCAAACAGCTCAACACCACGCGCACCGATGTGGCCGCGTTGAGCAGTTCGGCGATGTTCCAGCAGCTTTCCCAAGCGCTCGGACTTGACGCGAGCGAGGTCGGCTCGTTCGTGGGCGAGCCGGTGCATTTGGACGAACAGGTCCTCTACCCGGTCAAAAACTATGGTTCCGCGGTCACGCCGTTCTACACGAATCTTGCGCTGTGGGTCGGCGGATTCGTGCTCGTCGCGATCTACAAGCTTGAAGTGGACCGCGATGAGAAGATCCGCATGTACACGCCACGCCAAGGCTATATGGGCCGTTGGCTGCTGTTCGTCACGGTCGGATTCCTGCAGGCGATCATCGCCACGATCGGCGATCTCGCGCTGGGCATCCAATGCGAGCATCCGTTCCTGTTCATCCTCGCCGGCATTTTCGCCTCGTTCGTCTACGTGAACATCATTTACGCGCTCGCCGTGGCGTTCCGGCATATCGGCAAGGCCGTCGCCGTGATTCTGGTGATCATCCAGATTCCGGGCGCGGCAGGCCTCTACCCCATCGAGATGATGCCGGAATTCTTCCGCCGTCTGAAACCGTTCCTACCGTTCACCTACGGCATCAACGCGATGCGCGGGCCGATCGGCGGCATGTATGCCAACCATTATTGGATCGACATGCTCTCGCTGTTCTGGTATCTGCCTGTGGCGCTGTTCATCGGCTTGGTAGTCCGCAAGCTGGCGTTGAACCTCAACCGCCTGTTCGACAACCGTCTGGCGGACACTGATCTGATGATCACCGAACATAACGAAGGCACGGTGGAACCGTTGCGGCTCACCGAGACCGCGCAGCAGATCGCCGAGGAGTTCCCCGAACTCGCCCGCAGACGGGCGATTCATTTCTTCCGCCTGTACCCGCGCCTGGTGCGTTGGGGATTCCTCGCGCTGGCGGTACTGCCGTTCGTGTTCCTGCTATTGCTATTCATCACGCGCATGAAGCTCGCCATGCTGCTCGGTTGGATCATTTCGATCATCGCCATCGACACGTATCTCATCGTGGTGGAGTATCTGCGCGAACGGTATGCGAATTATCTGGGCGAGGAAGCGATGAGTGCGGAAGAGTTCCGCAGCGCGATCCTGCACGAGAACCTGCTGTTCCGGCCGGGCATGCATTACAAGCCGATGCATGCCGTACGTACGAGACTGTATGAGGCTGCGCATGGTGGTTCGGCCGGACATGCGCCTGAACATGCGGCTGAGTATGCGGCTGGAAACACGGACGGAAATGCTGGCAGGAGTCTGCGTGAGGAGGGGAACGAACAGTGAAAATGATCTGGGGCATCTTCAAGCGGGACATGTGCCATGCCACCCGCAACGTGATCGCCGTGATCGTCTCGATGGGCCTGGTGGTGGTGCCGGCGCTGTACGCCTGGTTCAACATCGCGGCCAGCTGGGACCCCTACGGCAACACCAAGGCATTGAAGGTCGCCGTGGCCAATAACGACAAGGGTTACAAGTCGGATCTCATACCGGTGCGCGTCAACGTGGGCGAAACCATCATCAGCACACTGCACGCCAACGACCAGCTGGACTGGCAGTTCGTGAAAAGCGACAAGGCAATCGACGGGGTGAAATCCGGCGAATACTATGCGGCGATCGTAATTCCGAAAGGTTTCAGCGCCGACATGATGACGCTGTTCTCCCCCGACATCAAACACGCGCAGCTCAAGTACTATCTGAACGAGAAAATCAACCCGATCGCCCCGCATATCACCGATCAGGGCGCGACAACCGTGGTCAACACGATCGACAAAACCTTCGCCAAAACGATTGCGCAAGTCGGACTCGACCTGGCCTCAAGCATCCTACACTATTCGCAAAGCCCGCAAATGGCCAAATACATGCGCAACCTCAACGGCAATCTCACCACCATGGCGGATACGCTGAGCGACGCATCGCAGCAGGTGACGTCGTATTCGCAGCTGCTCGGCTCGGCGAACGACATCGTGGATTCCACGGGCAAACTGCTCGCCTCGGCGACCAAGGCGGGCAAACAGGCCCAGAACGCGTTGAAGCAAGGCAAATCAGGTGCCACGTCACTCACTTCTGCAGGTGCGAACGTCACCTCCTCGGTGAACACCGCGCTCGACCAGGTGTCAGGCGCGTTCGACCAAGTAGCTGCCAAGGTGAACAAGGCGTTCGACGCGATCGGCAAGGACTCAGACACCGCAGCCAGCCAGTTGGCAACGTTGAGCGAACAAATCTCCAGCGGCGAATCGCTGTACGACACGTACATCACAAGCCTCAACCACATGCGCGAATCGGTGGAACAACTACCGGACAGTGATTCCGCGAAACAGGCGCTGCTGGAAGCCATCGACCGGGAGATCACGCTGCTGGAAGCCGCCAAAGGCGATTCGCAGAAGCTCGCGCAGCAGCTGAAAGACGCTTCCACGCAGGTCACGCAGGATACCGCAGCCGCGGAACGCTCCCGCAAGGAGATCCTGAACCGCATCACCTCCGCGAAGCAGTCGATCAGCAATGTGCGCGACGATTACGCCACGAACGTCAAGCCGAAAATCGACGCGCTCGCCTCCACAGTCAGCACGCTGATCTCCCAAACCGACAGCATGATCACCCAGCTGAGCGGCACCGCCGACGATCTGGACGATGTGACGGGCGATGTGGGGACGAATGTGACGTCCATCCGTTCCACGCTCGACGCGATCGCGAAGAAACTCGACTCGTCGGCAGCGACGGTGAAGAAGCTGATCACGAAGCTGGAGACGGGCGGGAACGCCGGTGACGGCAACAGCGATGGTGGCGACGGTGACAACGACGCCAGTTCGTCCGATTCGGGTGAATCGGACGAACTACGTGCACTGGCCACCGCCAATGCGTCCACACTGTCCACGCTGATTTCCGCGCCCGTCGCACTGCATCGCGTCTCGGTGTACCCGATCGCGAACTACGGTTCGGCCATGGCGCCGTTCTATACAATCCTGTCAATCTGGGTGGGTGCGATCATCCTGTGCGCCATGCTGAAAGTGACGATTTCGGACCGCGAGAAGGCGCATGTGCTGGGCTTGGGCGACACGCTGCCGCGCGTCGCCGGCCCGTCCGGCCCGGGGAACGCCTCACGTTGGGGACTGCGCCTCGACCACGAGTATTTCGGACGGTACGCGATCTTCGCACTGCTCGCGTTGCTGCAGGGCACACTGGTTTGCCTGGGTGACATGTATTTCCTTGGCGTGCAGGCGAATCATGCGCTGCAGTTCCTTGCCGTGGGGTGGCTTGCCGCGCTCGTGTTCTCGAATATCGTGTATACGCTGACCGTGTCGTTCGGCGATATCGGCAAGGCCGTGGCCGTGGTGCTGCTGGTGATGCAGGTCGCCGGTTCGGGCGGTACGTTCCCTATCGAGACGCTGCCGAAGTTCTTCCAAATGCTCTACCCGTTCCTACCGTTCCCGCACGCCATCGATGCCATGCACGCCGCGATGGCCGGATCGTACGGCAATGAGTACCTGCTTGACATGGTGTATCTCGCCTTGTTCCTGATTCCTTCGCTGCTGCTGGGATTGGTGTTGCGCAAGCCGGTGATCCGGTTGAACAACTGGGTGAGCCGCAATCTGGAGTCCACCAAGGTGATGTGACGAGGCGGATTTGAACGGGCTGGTTTGAGCCGGTTTAGATCGGTTTCGGCTGGTACACGTGAACGCGCTGCCCGCCATCATCGACGACCTGAAAACCCAAAGCCACGAATTCGTCACCATCGACCAGCCGGCAAAAACCTAAGCTAGCGTGGAGGCGTAGGGCATTGTCCTGCCCAGTCACTTCCCTTACGTACCGCTGCGCCATCCCGGCGCTCCTCTGCGCCGCCACTACCCCACATGTCGCCTCCTCACGCACCAACAAGTGTCCGATCCCCCCGAATCAGCCACCCACGCGTCATCCGGTCACCCCAGGTTGTCCGATTCGGGAGAAACGGACACTCAGGGGCACCGTGCAAACCACACGTTGATCAGAGAACCGGCAACCACCAGCACAACACCGATCCAGAACGGCATGCCCAGCGCCACGCCCAACAGAAGCGTGCTAGAAGCCGTGGAAAACAGCGGAGTCGCGTACGAACCAATCGCAAGCGTTTCCATACTGCCGTGCAACATGCCGTATCCCCAGCACGCGTAGCCGCCCGAAATCGAAGCGGCGCACGCAATCAGCGCAGCATATCCACCGATGCCGGGCGCCGTGTCCGGCAAACCGTCTCCCGAAACGAAATGGATGGTCCACAGTACAACGGCCACACAGCAGAAGAAAATCGTCGTGCCGTCGTAACCGCCGGACAACGACGGCGTAAAAGTCGCATAAATCGCCCAAATAAAGGCGCCAACAAACGCGAGCACATACGGTAGGGGGTTACTGGCGATATTGTGGACCGCTTCCTGCATATCAAGGCTTTCTCCGCCAACCGCCATCGCCACACCGATGGTTGCGATCACCGCGCCAGGAATCGCTTTGGCGACCGCACCACGTTTGTGCGATACCGCTGCGGTCATCAGCACCAGCAGCGTCGGCCACAAGTAGTTGACAAGGCTGACTTCCACGGATTGCGCGTTCGTTGTGGCCAGGCCGATCGACAGCGAGATTGACGCCTCGTATGCGATGAACATGAGTCCGCCTGCGATGAGGTACTTGCATGGCGCTTCGCGGATTGGTTTCGGACGGCGCACAATGAACAGCATGACACCACCGACGGTGTAGATGAGCGCCGAACCGAGCGTGGCGCCGAACGATTCGGAGACCAGTCGCACGAGGCCGGCCATGAAGCCCCACAGGACGATTGCGAACAGGCCGATGAGTGTCGCCGCGTGTGATGTGGCATGGCCGAGTAGCGGATTGCAGGAGTTGCCGGTGGGGTGGTTTGCGCCGGAATCGGAGGGGGACTTCTGGTTCGTGTTCACGGGCTCCAGCCTACCCATCGCCCTCCACGAGTGTCCGATTCTGCAGAATCGGACACTCCTGCAACCTGCGATGCCGCGAACCCGATTACCCCCGGAACCGCACCAACAGCAGAGTCAACCACCCCATCCGACGCTGCCACACCAGCCGTATCGGCAGCCCAGGCCAAGCGTCCCCCCTCCCCCACACGAATTTCAAG
>OBZF01000833.1_pt1 | contig 12135 bp, 11 predicted proteins | sample 1495521 | NCBI WGS metagenome assembly OBZF01 (sample SAMEA2580234, study PRJEB22360) | human gut metagenome | biome: human gut; feature: human-associated habitat; material: faeces | place: Denmark | collected 2008/2010 | reverse complement strand
TGCAAGAGTTGCTTGTGCTGCCGCCAACAAGGCATTGTGACCGTCTTCTGGTTTTGCGCCTGCGTGAGCGGCGGTCCCGGTGAAGTGCGCGTCAAATTTGGTGGTTGCCATAAAATTATCACTGCCGCACACCACGGTGCCCGCAGGTACGCCAGTGCCAATGTGCACGGCAGTAAAATAATCAACATCATCTACGACACCTGCATCGACCATCGCCCGCGCGCCACGCGTACCTTCCTCTGCAGGCTGAAAAATCAGTTTGATGACGCCATGTAGTCCGGACTCGAATTGTTTAAGGGTATGCGCCAGCCCAAGCCCAATGGCGGTATGTCCATCATGACCACAGGCATGCATCATTCCGGCGTTACATGACGCAAAACCGTCGCGGTAGGGGCGATGGCTGACATCCTGCTCTTCACTGAGATCCAGCGCGTCCATATCGACACGGAAAGCCATCACCGGACCGGGGCGACCGGTATCCAGGGTGGCGACGATACCAGTGAAACCACCTTCAAAAACCGCAATCCATTGTGCTAGCGCACCCTGTTGACGAGCGCGCTCGAATTCGCGTTGTAGAGTGAGTTCATCAGGTAGTCCCATCCGGCTACTTTCATTAACTACTTCGCGGCCCAGCGCCAGTGAATAGCCGAGCTGCTGCAATTCTTCCGCAACAAGGGTGGCAGTGCGGAATTCCACCCAGCCAGACTCTGCATAGTGATGAAAATCACGTCGCCAGTGCGATAATTTTGGGGCAAGCGAATTAACAAATTGATTCAAAGACTCCATAACCTTTCCCGTCATCAGTAAAAAGTGTGACCCGGTTCACGTAGCGATAGTTTTTACTTATCACTAACTGATTTTTCACAGTTTTAACCGTTCATAAATTACCCTGACACAATCATCTGCATTAAAGTAGATGCCAGTTTCTTTGGTCTGATAAATAACGGTTATCGGTGGCGTCATGACTTTTCAGGTAAAAATTCATCAAATTCGTGCTTTTGTTGAAGTGGCTCCGCCCGGGGGCGAAGTCCGAGCGGGACCCCTGTCGTCAGGGCAGCATTCGCGGAGCGAGCCGAATGTTGAATATGTCGCAACCGGCACTGAGTAAATCTATTCAGGAGCTGGAAGAAGGATTAGCGGCGCAACTCTTTTTTCGCCGTAGTAAAGGCGTGACGTTAACTGATGCCGGTGAAAGTTTTTATCAGCACGCCAGTCTTATTCTTGAAGAGCTGCGCGCAGCGCAAGAGGAAATTCGCCAACGACAAGGGCAACTGGCAGGGCAGATTAATATCGGCATGGGGGCCAGTATTTCCCGCAGTCTGATGCCAGCTGTCATATCTCGTTTTCATCAGCAGCATCCGCAGGTAAAAGTACGCATTATGGAAGGGCAACTGGTGTCGATGATTAATGAATTGCGTCAGGGAGAATTGGATTTCACCATCAATACCTATTATCAGGGACCGTACGACCACGAATTTACTTTTGAGAAATTACTGGAAAAGCAATTCGCGATCTTTTGCCGCCCGGGACACCCCGCCATTGGTGCCCGTTCGATCAAACAGTTACTGGATTACAGCTGGACAATGCCGACGCCACACGGCAGTTACTACAAACAGTTGAGTGAATTGCTTGACGATCAGGCGCAAACGCCACAGGTCGGTGTAGTCTGCGAGACGTTCTCAGCCTGTATCAGTCTGGTGGCAAAAAGCGATTTTCTCAGCATACTGCCTGAAGAAATGGGCTGCGATCCCTTGCACGGACAGGGGCTGGTGATGTTGCCGGTTAGCGAAATTTTACCGAAAGCGGCCTATTATTTGATTCAGCGGCGTGATAGTCGCCAGACACCACTGACCGCGTCATTAATCACGCAATTCCGGCGAGAATGCGGCTATCTGCAAAGTTAAAACTGCATAAAAAAATAGAGTCTGTCGACATCCGCCAGACTCTACAGTACACACAGCAGTGCATCCGCGTCTTAAGTCCGGCATTGTCTCCTCTGCGCCGGTGACTGTGTTATAACGGTTTTAACCTTTAGTTGCCAATTTTCTTCAGTGACAGATTTCACGAAAATATAAGTTACATTATTAATATCGTGAATGAATAATCATGCATAAGCATTTTGCTTAAAATATCGGCAATATTTGGAACTTATTACTGGAATTTTGGGTAATACGTTGTTGGACCGACCCGGTCTGGTTATCATATCGCGCTCTTAATTGCGGGAGGATGTAACATGAACCTTGACGACAAATCGCTGTTTCTTGACGCCATGGAAGATGTCCAGCCGCTGAAACGTGCTACCGATGTCCACTGGCATCCAACGCGTAACCAACGTGCGCCGCAGCGTATCGACACGCTGCAGCTTGATAATTTCCTCACCACCGGATTTCTCGACATCATCCCACTAAGTCAGCCGCTGGAGTTTCGGCGGGAAGGGTTGCAACATGGGGTGCTGGATAAGCTGCGCAGTGGTAAATAACAGGCGAGCCTGAATCTTTTGCGCCAGCCGGTGGAAGAGTGCCGCAAAATGATGTTCAGTTTCATTCAACAAGCCATGGCTGATGGTTTGCGTAACGTGCTGATTATTCATGGCAAAGGACGGGATGATAAATCGCATGCCAATATTGTCCGCAGCTATGTGGCGCGCTGGCTGACCGAATTTGATGATGTTCAGGCATATTGCACTGCGCTACCGCATCATGGCGGCAGCGGGGCGTGTTACGTCGCACTACGTAAAACGGCGCAGGCGAAGCAAGAAAACTGGGAGCGCCACGCTAAGCGCAGTCGTTGATCTCGAGACGCATCCGCGGCTTATGCCGCCAGCACGCGGTTGCGTCCATCATTTTTCGCCCGATACAAAGCATCATCAACGCGTTTAAACAGTTCATCGATGCTTTCATTTCCTTCGTGATGCGCCACACCAATGCTGACGGTAAAGCGTGGTAAGCCCGAAATACTCACTTTTGCCACGCTTACGCGGATAGTTTCAGCCAGCGAAAGCGCGGTATCCAGTGGGGTTCTTGGTAGCAATAAGACAAACTCTTCGCCTCCCCAACGAAACACCAAATCGCCTTTGCGAGCGCAACTTTCGAGGGTGCGGGCGAGGGCGCATAACACCTCATCACCTTTAGAATGCCCATAGAGATCGTTAATGTGTTTAAAACGATCGGTGTCGATGAGCAACAAGCTGTAATCCTGAGCGATGGCGAGATGCTGCATTTGGCCTGGCTCGGTAATGTGATAAAACTGTCGCCGATTCAGTAATCCGGTCATCGCGTCATGGTGAGCAGCATGTTCCAGCTGCTCCTCCAGCCGTTTTTGCTCAGTAATATCATGCACAATACATAACATGAGCTTGTCGCCATAAATTTCAATCGGCCCGGCATAGGTCTGCACATGACGAGTAGATCCATCCGCCAGTTTATGAACAAAATTCAAAGGTTTATGGCCGCCGGGTAAATGCGAAATTTCATGCATGATAGGCATGACGCGACGCCCGAGCATATTAATTTCCCAGGTATGTTTCTGGCACATCGTTTCATGGTTATAACCATAGAAATTGAGCGCGGCGAGGTTAGCATCGACGATTTGGCCATCTCGTGAGGGGTCAATCAACAACATTGGTGCAGAGTTAGTCAGAAAAAAGCGCGCATAAAAACCTTGTTTTTTGCGCTGATAATTTGCCGAGCGACTGGCTTTTAAACCCAGCGTTGCCGGCGCTTCGATACCTTCGAAAATAATCACCGGTTCTGTTTCTGTCAGCTCTCGCAAAACAAGCCGACAGCTTAATGCTGTTTCCTCTTCTTTACGCTGAACAGTGAGGATTTCGATAATATCGTGTTGGTTTTGCAGATCGGAGAGGTATTTCGGCAGTTCTTTTTGTGAGGAGACGGAATAGGGTCCGGTTCGTAGCTGACTAAACGTGAGGTCTTGCATCAACAGTCGCGCCGCGCTATTGGCATAAATTAACTGTTCCTCAAAGGGCGAAACAATCCAGACAGGACTGGTGAGTAAGTCCAGGGTATTGAAGTTGTGCGTAATCATTGAGATCCCGTTATTTTTATCAATTTTTGTTGCTATCCGATCGCAAAAAAGCCACGTCATATGATCAGATAATTCTGATAATGATAGACGCTATTTAACACTTCACACGGTTTGTATACGGAAAAGCATTTTGCTTTTTGTATTCAATTTAGACAGAATTTTATTAATCATTTCAGGGTAATGGGGTGATGAGATGTTGCGTAACAGGGCCAGAAGGCTAGACTACAAAATAATGCGTTGATGATGGAGGCACTGTGGAAGCGATTAAGGGATCGGACGTTAATGTCCCGGATGCAGTATTTGCCTGGATGCTGGATGGTAGAGGCGGCGTTAAACCGCTGGAAAATACAGATGTGATTGATGAAGCGCATCCCTGCTGGCTCCACCTTAATTATGTACACCATGATAGCGCCCAATGGCTGGCGACAACACCGCTGCTTCCCAATAACGTACGTGATGCGCTGGCGGGCGAGAGCACGCGGCCCCGAGTCAGCCGTCTCGGTGAAGGCACGCTGATTACATTGCGCTGTATAAACGGCAGCACCGATGAACGCCCCGATCAACTGGTCGCCATGCGTGTATATATGGACGGGCGGTTAATTGTTTCGACCCGACAACGCAAAGTGCTGGCGCTGGACGATGTGGTGAGCGATCTGGAAGAGGGCACGGGTCCGACCGATTGCGGAGGGTGGCTGGTGGATGTGTGCGATGCGTTGACCGATCATTCCAGCGAATTTATCGAGCAGCTGCACGATAAAATTATCGACCTTGAAGATAATCTCCTTGATCAGCAAATTCCACCGCGTGGATTCCTGGCTCTGCTGCGCAAACAATTAATCGTGATGCGTCGCTATATGGCACCGCAACGTGATGTTTATGCTCGTCTTGCCAGTGAACGTTTGCCGTGGATGAGCGATGACCAACGCCGTCGGATGCAGGATATTGCCGATCGCCTTGGGCGCGGTCTTGACGAAATCGACGCCTGTATAGCACGGACTGGCGTGATGGCGGATGAAATCGCTCAGGTGATGCAGGAAAATTTAGCTCGTCGTACCTATACAATGTCATTGATGGCAATGGTCTTTTTACCCAGTACCTTTCTGACAGGGTTATTTGGCGTCAACCTTGGTGGGATCCCTGGCGGCGGGTGGCAATTCGGATTTTCAATTTTTTGTATTCTGTTAGTTGTTCTTATTGGTGGTGTTGCTTTATGGTTGCACCGTAGTAAATGGTTGTAACAAAAGCAATTTTTCCGGCTGTCTGTATACAAAAACGCCGCAAAGTTTGAGCGAAGTCAATAAACTCTCTACCCATTCAGGGCAATATCTCCCTTGCAGGTGAATGCAACGTCAAGCGATGGGCGTTGCGCTCCATATTGTCTTACTTCCTTTTTTGAATTACTGCATAGCACAATTGATTCGTACGACGCCGACTTTGATGAGTCGGCTTTTTTTTGCCTGTTATTTATCAGCGTCTACCCTTTAAGAGTCCACCCAATGACCGGAGGGAAATATGACGACACTTATTTATTTGCAAATTCCTGTCCCTGAACCGATTCCTGGCGATCCTGTTCCAGTGCCCGATCCGATCCCTCGCCCGCAACCCATGCCTGACCCACCACCTGATGAAGAACCGATTAAATTGTCGCATCGTGAGCGTAGATCTGCGAGGATACGCGCCTGCTAACTTTGCGTCGATGACCACGAGAATAGATTGTGACCGCTTTTTCTACCCTGAATGTTTTGCCTCCCGCCCAACTCACGAACCTTAATGAGTTGGGTTATTTAACCATGACGCCGGTGCAGGCCGCCGCGCTTCCGGCGATCCTTGCCGGAAAAGATGTTCGCGTGCAGGCGAAAACCGGCAGCGGCAAAACGGCGGCTTTTGGCCTCGGCTTGTTACAGCAAATTGATGCGTCGCTATTTCAAACCCAGGCTTTAGTGCTGTGTCCTACGCGTGAACTGGCGGATCAGGTGGCAGGTGAATTGCGTCGCTGGCGCGTTTTCTGCCAAATACCAAAATTTTGACGTTGTGCGGTGGTCAACCGTTCGGTATGCAGCGTGATTCGTTGCAACATGCGCCGCATATTATCGTGGCAACGCCGGGTCGTTTGCTGGATCACTTGCAAAAAGGCACGGTATCACTGGATGCGCTGAATACTTTGGTGATGGATGAGGCCGACCGCATGCTGGATATGGGATTTAGCGATGCCATTGATGATGTCATCCGTTTTGCGCCTGCATCTCGACAGACGCTTCTGTTTTCGGCAACCTGGCCGGAAGCCATCGCCGCAATCAGCGGACGAGTGCAACGCGATCCTTTGGCGATTGAAATTGACTCAACAGATGCTTTGCCACCCATTGAACAACAATTTTATGAGACATCCAGTAAAGGCAAAATTCCTCTGTTGCAACGGTTATTAAGTTTGCATCAGCCATCCTCTTGTGTGGTGTTTTGCAATACCAAAAAAGATTGCCAGGCTGTCTGCGACGCGCTGAATGAAGTAGGGCAAAGTGCATTGTCGTTACACGGCGATCTGGAGCAACGCGATCGCGATCAGACCCTGGTACGTTTTGCTAACGGTAGCGCCCGTGTACTGGTTGCGACTGATGTTGCTGCGCGTGGTCTGGATATTAAATCGCTTGAGCTGGTGGTGAACTTTGAGCTGGCGTGGGACCCTGAAGTTCATGTACATCGCATCGGCCGTACAGCTCGTGCAGGAAATAGCGGTCTGGCGATCAGTTTCTGTGCTCCGGAAGAAGCACAGCGGGCCAATATCATTTCTGACATGTTGCAGATAAAACTTAACTGGCAAACGCCGCCAGCTAATAGTTCCATTTTGCCGCTGGAAGCAGAAATGGCAACGTTGTGTATCGATGGCGGGAAAAAAGCCAAAATGCGCCCGGGTGATGTATTAGGTGCGCTGACAGGAGACATCGGGCTTGATGGCGCAGATATTGGCAAAATCGCCGTGCATCCGGCGCATGTCTATGTCGCGGTGCGTCAGGCTGTTGCTCATAAAGCATGGAAACAGTTACAGGGCGGGAAGATTAAAGGAAAAACGTGCCGGGTGCGGTTATTAAAATAATGAAATGTTGAATTGCCGGGTGCAAGAGTAAACATCTTATGCGGGATTGCCGGATGCGACGCTGGCCGCGTCTTATCCGGCCTCCATAAGAGTAGCCCGATACGCTTGCGCATCGGGCGCTATCCTGGTTATTTCACTTCAACCACATTCAGCCGTAACTCATCCAACTGATTTTCATCTTCTTCTGGCTGCCAGCCCGCCGGTTGTAGTGGGATCTCTTCGCGATCAAACGCCAGATCACCCCCGTTAACCACTTCAGAACCGTGGGTAATGCCTTTGAAATCGAACAGGTTGGTATCGCACAGATGCGACGGCACCACATTCTGCATCGCGCTGAACATCGTCTCGATACGCCCTGGATAACGTTTATCCCAGTCACGCAACATGTCAGCAATCACCTGACGTTGCAGGTTAGGCTGTGAACCGCACAGGTTGCACGGAATAATCGGGAACGCTTTTGCATCGGCAAATCGCTGAATATCTTTCTCGCGGCAGTAGGCCAGCGGACGAATAACGATATGTTTGCCATCATCGCTCATCAGTTTCGGAGGCATACCTTTCATCTTGCCGCCGTAGAACATATTTAAGAACAACGTTTGCAGGATATCGTCACGATGGTGACCCAACGCGATCTTCGTCGCCCCCAGTTCCGTTGCGGTACGATAAAGGATACCGCGACGAAGGCGAGAACACAGTGAGCAAGTGGTTTTGCCCTCTGGAATCTTCTCTTTCACGATACCGTAAGTATTCTCTTCAACAATCTTGTACTCAACGCCCAGCTTTTCAAGATACTCGGGCAGAACGTGTTCCGGGAAGCCCGGTTGCTTTTGATCGAGGTTAACAGCCACCAGCGAAAAATTGATTGGCGCGCTTTGCTGCAAATTGCGCAGAATCTCCAGCATGGTATAGCTGTCTTTACCCCCGGAGAGGCAAACCATGATGCGATCGCCTTCTTCAATCATATTGAAGTCAGCAATGGCTTCGCCCACGTTACGACGCAGACGTTTTTGTAATTTGTTCAGGTTGTATTGTTCTTTCTTACTAATTTCTTGATTTTGCGACATTTAAAAGCGACTCAATTCGTTATATGGCATCAGAAGAGTATGCGTCATGCCGGAATGCCCAGCATAAGAAATCTGATATAAAAACAGTGGCGTGTATGGTACGGATTAGAGGGGAAAATGTCAGCACATTTGCGAAATGAATCAAAAAGCCCGCAGCAATGTGCGGGCGTTAGTGTCAGCGCACAACCAGCACGGAGCACTCTGCGTGACGCACTACAGCTGCGGCGTTGGAACCGAGCAGATAAGTGGTGATATCCGGTCGATGGGAAGCAATGATGATCATATGAGCGGGGATCTTCTTCGCCATTTCCAGAATGCGGTCTTTGGGCGAGCCTTCCTCAACATGGACATGCACTCTGTCGGTTGGCAGTTTAAATTTTTTAATGATCTCTTCCAGTTGCGATTTGGCTTCCGCTTTCAGGTCATCCATTGCCGGTAATTCTGCGGAATACGCTAAACCCAGAGAGGCATAGTAGGGCAGTGAAGGTATTACCGTCAGGAAATGAACCTCTGCATCATCAATCTTTGCCTCTGCCTCAACGTGGCTAATCACGCGTTGAGTTAATTCTGAATCGGAAATATCGATAGGGACAAGAATCGTTCTGTTCATAAAACCTCCTGTTTTAGTATCCGCATAAAGTGTAACGCCAGATGACACTTTTTGTGTAATGACGGAGTTCACATTTTTAATTTAGATCAAAGGAGGAAGAATAAGCAGAAAAAGCCCGCCATAACAGCGGGCAGGAGGATTTAGAACTGATAAACCAGACCTAAAGCGACAATATCATCGGTAGAGATGCCATTGGCAGCGTAGAAGCTGTCATCTTCATCCAACAGGTTGATTTTATAGTCAACATAAGTGGACATGTTTTTATTGAAATAGTAAGTCGCGCCAACATCGGCGTATTTAACCAGATCTTTATCATCAACACCTGCCGGGTTGTCTGCACCACCGGCAGCGTGCAGGTCACGGCCTTTAGACATCAGGAAAGAGACTGCCGGACGCAGACCAAAATCAAACTGGTACTGTGCAGTGACTTCAAAATTCTGGGTTTTGTTTGCAACAGCATAATCGCTGTCGCCAAACGGGGTCATATTACGCGTTTCTGAATACATGGTTGCCAGGTAAATATTGTTAGCATCGTATTTTAGCCCAGCAGTCCACGCGTCTGCTTTATCACCACCCGGCAGGTCACCCGCCGCAGTATGGTTAACCTGATCATTGGTGCGGTCAGAAGAGGTGTATGCCGCACCAGCGCTAAAGCCCATGCCTAAATCATATGTTGTGGAAAGACCCCAGCCGTCACCGTTTTCATGGCGAACATCACGTCCGTTGTTGGTGCCTTCCTGACCATTACTGGCTCCTTCGTTGTTACCTTGATACTGCACCGCGAAGTTCAGACCATTTACCAGACCGAAGAAATCAGTATTACGATAAGTCGCGACGCCATTGGCTCATAAAGTTGTCTGCATTGGTATAAGAGTCACCGCCAAATTCAGGCAGCATATCGGTCCAGCCTTCGATGTCGTACATTACGCCATAATTACGTCCGTAATCGAAAGAACCGTAATCTGCAAATTTCAGTCCGGCAAATGCCAGACGGGTCCATGACTGGTTTTTTGAAGATTCAGTGTTGTTTGCCTGAATATTGTATTCCCATTGACCGTAGCCAGTAAGTTGATCGTTAATTTGGGTTTCGCCTTTAAAACCCAGACGCGCATAGCTCTGGTCGCCATCTTTCGCTGAATTATCAGAAAAATAATGCAGGCCATCAACTTTGCCATACAGATCTAATTTGTTGCCGTCTTTATTATAAACTTCGGCTGCATGTGCAGCACCTGCGGCGAGCAGGGCAGGAATTAAAAGTGCCAGTACTTTGCTTTTCATTGAATAAATCCTTTAGTTATTTTATTTGCCTTTTATCCCCATTCCGGGGAGTGAAAACATCCTAAAGGAGAAGTTCAGTTAGCCGATAAATATCATTTGTTACGCCTTAAGTAAAACCTTAATCAAATAATTCTTCTGAAATGATAATAAGTCTGGTGAATGTATCGAAGATAATACATACAAAATAAAAATTATACTTTTAATTTTCTATACGTTATTCTGCGCGGGTTATATGCCTTTATTGTCACAGATTTTATTTTCTGTTGGGCCATTGCATTGCCACTGATTTTCCAACATATAAAAAGACAAGCCCGAACAGTCGTCCGGGCTTTTTTTTTAGAATTGGATAATCCTTATCCAGAGCATTTAATCGGTGTTGCTTTTTTCCGCTTTTCCGGCCATTTGTGCCAGGAAGTCATAGCGTTTTTGCAAATCAGCTGCAGCATCTTTCCATAACTGTTCTGCCACTTCTGGCTGCTGCGAATTCAGACGACGGAAACGTTGCTCGTGAAGTAACGTTTCTTCCAGTGCTTCTGACGGCGGGCGTGAATCCAGCGCCAGCGGCAGTTTGCCTTCATCGGCACGACGAGGATCGAAGCGATATAGCGGCCAGAAGCCGGTAGCTGTGAGTTGGCGCATCTGGTCATGGCTGAGTGCCAGATCGTAACCATGCTCTTCACATGGGCTATAAGCGATGATCAGCGATGGTCCCGGATACGCTTCCGCTTCCTGAATCGCTTTCACCGTCTGGTTCAGTTGCGCGCCGAGAGAAATCTGCGCCACATAAACATGACCGTACATCATCATACTGACGCCAAGATCTTTACGCGCTTTACGTTTGCCGTGCTCGCCAAATTTAGTTACTGCACCCAGCGGTGTCGCTTTCGACGCCTGACCACCGGTGTTGGAATAGCATTGCGTATCCAGCACCAGAATGTTGACGTTTTCCGTCAAACTCAATACATGATCCAGACCGCCAAAGCCGATATCGTAAGCCCAGCCGTCGCCACCAATCAGCCAGATTGATTTTTCTACCAGAGCATCTGCATCACGCAGCAGTTCATGTGCTTCGGCAACATCGTTGAGTTGCTGGCGTAAAGCTGCAACCTGTTCACGACGAACCTCTGGCGTGGCGTCTGATTTCAACGCCGTCAGTAATTCCGCCGGGATTTTATCGGCAAATTGATCCAGCAGACGCAGCACGCGGACACGGTGTTGATCGACCGTCAGGCGGAAACCCAGGCCAAATTCGGCATTATCTTCAAACAGCGAGTTCGCCCATGCCGGCCCGCGACCGTTGGCATCGGTAGTATACGGTGTAGAGGGCAGGTTACCGCCATAAATTGAAGAACAGCCAGTGGCGTTAGCGATCAACATCCGGTCGCCATAGAGCTGAGTCAGCAATTTAATATACGGCGTCTCGCCACAACCGGAGCAAGCACCGGAATATTCAAACAGCGGTGTAATCAGCTGCGATGTACGAATATCAATACGTTCCAGTTTGCTACGGTCGATTTCTGGCAGGTTGAGGAAGAAATCGTAATTGATTTTCTCTTCTTCGACATGTTCCAGGCGCGACATCATATTGATGGCTTTAATCTCTGGATTCTGACGGTCTTTCGCCGGGCAAACTTCGACGCACAGGTTACAACCGGTGCAATCTTCCGGTGCCACCTGCAAGACATATTTCTGCCCGCGCATATCACGCGATTTCACATCCAGCGAATGCAGGCTGGCAGGGGCGTTTTCCATCGCTTCAGGCGGTACCACTTTTGCGCGAATAGCTGAGTGTGGGCAAGCGGCGACGCAGTGGTTACATTGGGTACAGAGTTCCTCTTTCCAGATGGGGATCTCTTCGGCGATATTGCGTTTTTCCCAGCGAGTGGTGCCCATCGGCCAGGTGCCGTCTGGCGGCAGCGCCGAAACGGGGAGGGCATCACCAAGCCCGGCGAGCATCGCAGCGGTTACGGTTTTCACGAAATCAGGAGCGGCATCGGAAACCACTGGCGGTCGATTGGCGCTGTGCGGATTAACCGGCTGCAACGGAACTT
>OBZF01000827.1_pt1 | contig 12243 bp, 9 predicted proteins | sample 1495521 | NCBI WGS metagenome assembly OBZF01 (sample SAMEA2580234, study PRJEB22360) | human gut metagenome | biome: human gut; feature: human-associated habitat; material: faeces | place: Denmark | collected 2008/2010 | reverse complement strand
CGCCGACGGCAATCAAATAAGAAAAAAAAAAAGCGCCCCCCCCCCCCCTGCCATACCGGAGAGTATCGATCCGGCGAATCAGCATAAAGCGCTGACTGCCGGACAACAGGCGGTTATTAAGAAGCTGTTTCGCCGCCTGATCGTCTTTCTGTTCGTGCTGTTTATCTTCTCGTTCCTTGATCGCATCAACATCGGCTTTGCCGGACTCACGATGGGACGCGACCTCGGTCTGAGTGCCACCATGTTTGGCCTCGCTACCACCCTGTTCTATGCCGCTTATGTCATCTTCGGCATTCCCAGCAACATTATGCTGAGTATTGTCGGTGCGCGGCGCTGGATCGCCACCATCATGGTGCTTTGGGGCATCGCCTCTACTGCCACCATGTTTGCCACTGGCCCCACCAGCTTGTACGTACTGCGTATACTGGTTGGCATTACCGAAGCCGGCTTTCTGCCTGGTATTCTGCTGTATTTAACCTTCTGGTTTCCGGCCTATTTCCGCGCCCGTGCCAACGCCTTGTTTATGGTAGCAATGCCGGTAACGACAGCGTTGGGCTCGATCGTTTCCGGCTACATTTTGTCGCTGGATGGCGTCATGGCATTAAAAGGCTGGCAGTGGCTGTTTTTGCTGGAAGGCTTCCCGTCGGTATTACTCGGCGTCATGGTGTGGTTCTGGCTTGATGACTCACCGGACAAAGCTAAGTGGCTGACGAAGACAAAAAATGCCTGCAAGAGATGATGGATAACGATCGTCTGACGCTGGTTCAGCCAGAGGGAGCCATCAGCCACCACGCCATGCAACAACGCAGTATGTGGCGGGAGATCTTCACTCCGGTGGTGATGATGTATACCCTGGCGTATTTCTGCCTGACCAACACACTTAGTGCGATCAGCATCTGGACACCGCAGATCCTGCAAAGTTTTAATCAGGGCAGCAGTAATATCACCATCGGCCTGCTGGCCGCCGTACCGCAGATTTGTACCATTCTCGGGATGGTCTACTGGAGCCGTCACTCAGATCGCCGCCAGGAACGAAGGCATCACACCGCCCTTCCTTATTTGTTCGCTGCCGCAGGTTGGTTACTGGCTTCGGCAACTGATCACAACATGATCCAGATGCTGGGGATCATTATGGCTTCGACCGGATCATTCAGCGCAATGGCGATTTTCTGGACAACACCGGATCAGTCCATCAGCCTGCGGGCACGAGCGATCGGTATTGCGGTGATCAACGCCACTGGCAACATTGGTTCAGCGTTAAGTCCGTTTATGATCGGCTGGTTGAAAGATTTGACCGGCAGCTTTAACAGTGGATTGTGGTTTGTTGCCGCGCTGCTGGTGATTGGTGCGGGGATTATCTGGGCGATTCCAATGCAGTCCTCCCGTCCGCGAGCGACCCCGTAAGGAACGACGATGTGTGACCGTCAGATTGCCAATATTGATATCAGCAAAGAGTACGATGAAAGCCTGGGCACGGACGATGTGCATTATCAGTCGTTCGCCCGCATGGCGGCATTTTTTGGCCGCCATATGCTGCCACATCGCCACGAACAGTACTTTCAGATGCATTTCCTCAATAGCGGACAGATTGAGCTACAACTTGACGATCATCGCTACTCGGTGGAAGCGCCCCTGTTTGTCCTGACGCCGCCGTCAGTACCTCATGCGTTTATTACGGAGTCTGACGCCGACGGTCATGTGTTGACGGTACGGGAAGATCTGATCTGGCCCCTGCTGGAAGTTCTTTATCCGGGCACTCGGGAAACCTTCGGCCTGCCGGGGATTTGCCTGTCACTGGCAGATAAACCCGACGAACTGGCGGCGCTGGAACACTATTGGCAACTGATAGAGCGGGAATCGGTAGAACAACTGCCTGGACGGGAACACACCCTGACGTTACTGGCACAGGCAGTGTTCACCCTACTGCTGCGTAACGCAAAACTCGACGACCATGCCGCCAGCGGAATGCGCGGAGAATTAAAACTGTTCCAGCGTTTTAATATGCTGATTGAAAGCCATTTTCATCAGCACTGGACAGTACCGGATTACGCTAACGAACTGCATATCACCGAATCACGCCTCACGGACATCTGCCGCCGCTTTGCCAACCGTCCGCCAAAACGGTTGATTTTCGACAGGCAGCTGCGAGAAGCCAAGCGGCTGCTGCTGTTTTCTGATAACGCCGTGAACAATATTGCCTGGCAACTCGGTTTTAAGGATCCAGCTTATTTTGCGCGCTTTTTTAATCGCTTAGTCGGTTGCTCGCCCAGTGCTTATCGTGCCAAAAAAGTACCTGTGACGTGAAAATCCCTTAGTCTTAACGGGAAACCAGGCACCACCTGCTATTCCCCTTTCTCCGCCTGGAGCAAGGGGATTTAGTAACGTCAAAAATCGCTAAAAGCGACCTCGATCACAAAACCGTACCCGACCTGAAAAGTACCAGCCATTGTCCCAAAAGTGTCTTCCCGTAATCGCCCCTGCAAGCTTCAATTGAATAACAAAAACAACACACAAAATTAACAATCGTATTCCGATTAATACTGTAGAGGTCGACATGAAACCAGAAGATTTCCGCGCCAGTACCCAACGTCCGTTCACCGGGGAAGAGTATCTGAAAAGCCTGCAGGATGGTCGCGAGATCTATATCTATGGCGAGCGAGTGAAAGACGTCACCACTCATCCGGCATTTCGTAATGCGGCAGCGTCTGTTGCCCAGCTGTACGACGCACTGCACAAACCGGAGATGCAGGACTCTCTGTGCTGGAACACCGACACCGGCAGCGGCGGCTATACCCATAAATTCTTCCGCGTGGCGAAAAGTGCCGACGACCTGCGCCAGCAACGCGACGCCATCGCTGAGTGGTCACGCCTGAGCTATGGCTGGATGGGCCGTACCCCAGACTACAAAGCTGCTTTCGGTTGCGCACTGGGCGCGAATCCGGGCTTTTACGGTCAGTTCGAGCAGAACGCCCGTAACTGGTACACCCGTATTCAGGAAACTGGCCTCTACTTTAACCACGCGATTGTTAACCCACCGATCGATCGTCATTTGCCGACCGATAAAGTAAAAGACGTTTACATCAAGCTGGAAAAAGAGACTGACGCCGGGATTATCGTCAGCGGTGCGAAAGTGGTTGCCACCAACTCGGCGCTGACTCACTACAACATGATTGGCTTCGGCTCGGCACAAGTAATGGGCGAAAACCCGGACTTCGCACTGATGTTCGTTGCGCCAATGGATGCCGATGGCGTCAAATTAATCTCCCGCGCCTCTTATGAGATGGTCGCGGGTGCTACCGGCTCACCGTATGACTACCCGCTCTCCAGCCGCTTCGATGAGAACGATGCGATTCTGGTGATGGATAACGTGCTGATCCCATGGGAAAACGTGCTGATCTACCGCGATTTTGATCGCTGCCGTCGCTGGACGATGGAAGGCGGTTTCGCCCGTATGTATCCGCTGCAAGCCTGTGTGCGCCTGGCAGTGAAACTCGACTTCATTACGGCACTGCTGAAAAAATCACTCGAATGTACCGGCACCCTGGAGTTCCGTGGTGTGCAGGCCGATCTCGGTGAAGTGGTGGCGTGGCGCAACACCTTCTGGGCATTGAGTGACTCGATGTGTTCTGAAGCGACGCCGTGGGTCAACGGGGCTTATTTACCGGATCATGCCGCACTGCAAACCTATCGCGTACTGGCACCAATGGCCTACGCGAAGATCAAAAACATTATCGAACGCAACGTTACCAGTGGCCTGATCTATCTCCCTTCCAGTGCCCGTGACCTGAACAATCCGCAGATCGACCAGTATCTGGCGAAGTATGTGCGCGGTTCGAACGGTATGGATCACGTCCAGCGCATCAAGATCCTCAAACTGATGTGGGATGCCATTGGCAGCGAGTTTGGTGGTCGTCACGAACTGTATGAAATCAACTACTCCGGTAGCCAGGATGAGATTCGCCTGCAGTGTCTGCGCCAGGCACAAAGCTCCGGCAATATGGACAAGATGATGGCGATGGTTGATCGCTGCCTGTCGGAATACGACCAGAACGGCTGGACTGTGCCTCACCTGCACAACAACGACGATATCAACATGCTGGATAAGCTGCTGAAATAACGCAGCAGGAGGTTAAGATGCAATTAGATGAACAACGCCTGCGCTTTCGTGACGCGATGGCCAGCCTGTCGGCAGCGGTAAATATTATCACCACCGAGGGCGACGCCGGACAATGCGGGATTACGGCAACGGCCGTCTGCTCGGTCACGGATACACCACCATCGCTGATGGTGTGCATTAACGCCAACAGTGCGATGAACCCGGTTTTTCAGGGCAACGGCAATTTGTGCGTCAACGTCCTCAACCATGAGCAGGAACTGATGGCACGCCACTTCGCGGGCATGACGGGCATGGCGATGGAAGAGCGTTTTAGCCTCTCATGCTGGCAAAAAGGTCCGCTGGCGCAGCCGGTGCTGAAAGGTTCGCTGGCCAGTCTTGAAGGTGAGATCCGCGATGTGCAGGCAATTGGCACACATCTGGTGTATCTGGTGGAGATTAAAAACATCATCCTCAGTGCAGAAGGTCACGGGCTTATCTACTTTAAACGCCGTTTCCATCCAGTGATGCTGGAAATGGAAGCTGCGATTTAAGCTCCAGCCCCTTCACGTATTCGTCGAAGGGGCATTTTTATTGTGATCTCAATCACATATCCACCCGATGAATAATTCTTGCCCAACCGCTCACCGCCATTCCTGACCGCTTACGTCCCTAAAATAACCACTCAGTTATTTACCTTACTTTACGCGCGCGTAACTCTGGCAACATCACTGCAGGATAGCGGTCAATTTACCTCCTCAAACGCAACGCAAACCTAGAACGGCTTCGGCCTATGATTAACAAATTACTCTATGAATTTTGGTTTGCAGGAAGGCAGCAAGTGAGTGAATCCCCGGGAGCTTACAACAGTAAGTGACAGGGGTGAACGAACGCAACTGCCGCACCTGTAAGCCAAAAGACGACGAGTAAAATGCCAGGTTTTACTATGGATACGAAAAAACTATTCAAGCACATACCCTGGGTGATTCTCGGAATCATCGGTGCATTCTGCCTCGCGGTAGTTGCATTACGTCGGGGGGAGCACGTCAGCGCCCTGTGGATCGTGGTCGCCTCTGTGTCGGTGTATCTGGTGGCGTATCGCTACTACAGTCTGTACATCGCCCAGAAGGTGATGAAACTCGACCCCACGCGCGCGACGCCTGCGGTTATTAACAACGACGGTCTGAACTACGTTCCGACCAACCGTTACGTGTTGTTTGGTCACCACTTCGCCGCTATCGCCGGTGCTGGTCCGCTGGTCGGTCCGGTTCTCGCCGCACAGATGGGCTACCTGCCTGGCACGCTGTGGCTGCTGGCGGGGGTAGTGCTGGCCGGTGCGGTACAGGACTTTATGGTGCTGTTTATCTCCTCTCGCCGTAACGGCGCATCTCTCGGTGAGATGATCAAAGAAGAGATGGGGCCAGTACCGGGGACTATCGCGCTGTTTGGCTGTTTCTTAATCATGATCATCATCCTTGCCGTCCTGGCGCTGATTGTGGTTAAAGCCCTGGCCGAAAGTCCGTGGGGTGTCTTCACCGTTTGCTCAACCGTACCGATTGCGCTGTTTATGGGTATCTACATGCGCTTTATCCGTCCGGGGCGTGTGGGTGAAGTCTCTGTCATTGGTATCGTGCTGCTGGTTGCCTCTATCTACTTCGGTGGCGTGATTGCTCACGATCCGTACTGGGGTCCGGCACTGACCTTTAAAGACACCACCATTACCTTCGCGCTGATTGGCTATGCGTTTGTTTCCGCATTGCTGCCGGTGTGGCTGATCCTCGCACCGCGCGACTATCTGGCAACCTTCCTGAAAATCGGCGTTATCGTCGGCCTGGCGCTGGGTATCGTGGTGCTGAACCCGGAACTGAAAATGCCTGCGATGACCCAGTACATTGACGGTACTGGCCCGCTGTGGAAAGGTGCTCTGTTCCCGTTCTTGTTCATTACCATCGCCTGTGGTGCGGTATCTGGCTTCCACGCACTGATCTCTTCCGGTACGACGCCGAAACTGCTGGCTAATGAAACCGACGCGCGTTTCATTGGCTACGGCGCAATGCTGATGGAGTCCTTCGTGGCGATTATGGCGCTGGTTGCTGCGTCCATCATCGAACCGGGTCTTTACTTCGCGATGAACACCCCGCCTGCTGGCCTTGGCATCACCATGCCTAACCTGCATGAAATGGGTGGCGAGAACGCGCCGATCATCATGGCGCAGCTGAAAGACGTTACCGCACACGCGGCAGCGACCGTCAGCTCCTGGGGCTTCGTGATTTCGCCAGAGCAGATCCTGCAAACCGCGAAAGACATTGGTGAGCCTTCTGTCCTGAACCGTGCAGGTGGTGCGCCAACGCTGGCGGTAGGTATCGCTCACGTGTTCCACAAAGTGCTGCCGATGGCTGACATGGGCTTCTGGTATCACTTCGGTATTCTGTTCGAAGCCCTGTTCATCCTGACCGCGCTGGATGCGGGTACTCGTTCTGGCCGCTTTATGCTGCAAGACCTGCTGGGTAACTTCATCCCGTTCCTGAAAAAAACCGACTCTCTGGTTGCCGGTATCATCGGTACTGCGGGCTGTGTGGGTCTGTGGGGCTACCTGCTGTATCAGGGCGTGGTCGATCCGCTGGGCGGCGTTAAGAGCCTGTGGCCGCTGTTCGGGATTTCCCAACCAGATGCTGGCAGCCGTAGCGCTGGTACTGGGCACCGTTGTGCTGATTAAGATGAAGCGCACCCAATACATCTGGGTAACTGTTGTTCCGGCTGTATGGCTGCTTATCTGCACCACCTGGGCGCTGGGCCTGAAACTGTTCAGCACCAACCCGCAGATGGAAGGCTTCTTCTACATGGCAAGCCAGTACAAAGAGAAGATTGCTAACGGTACTGACCTGACGGCGCAGCAGATTGCCAACATGAACCACATCGTTGTAAACAACTACACCAACGCAGGCCTGAGTATTCTGTTCCTGATTGTGGTGTACAGCATCATCTTCTACGGTTTCAAAACCTGGCTTGCGGTGCGTAACAGCGACAAACGTACTGACAAAGAAACTCCGTACGTTCCAATCCCGGAAGGCGGCGTGAAGATCTCTTCGCACCACTAACCGTGTTTAGCCCCGCTTCGGCGGGGCTTTGTTCTTATCAGAGTGAACTATGTTTGGTAACTTAGGACAGGCAAAAAAATATCTCGGCCAGGCGGCGAAGATGTTGATTGGCATTCCAGACTATGACAACTACGTCGAGCATATGAAGACCAACCATCCCGACAAGCCGTACATGAGCTATGAAGAATTCTTCCGCGAACGCCAGAACGCACGCTACGGCGGCGATGGTAAAGGCGGTATGCGCTGTTGTTAATGGAGAGAGCATGAACCCGATTGCAGTTACCCTACTCACCGGTTTTTTAGGCGCGGGCAAAACCACCCTGCTGCGCCATATTCTTAATGAACAACACGGCTACAAGATTGCCGTGATTGAAAACGAATTCGGCGAAGTCTCCGTTGATGATCAATTGATTGGTGATCGCGCAACGCAGATCAAAACGCTGACCAACGGCTGCATCTGCTGTTCGCGCTCCAACGAGCTGGAGGACGCGCTACTCGACCTGCTGGATAATCTCGACAAGGGCAATATTCAGTTCGATCGTCTGGTCATTGAATGCACCGGCATGGCCGATCCTGGCCCGATTATTCAAACCTTTTTCTCCCATGAGATTTTATGCCAGCGCTACCTGCTGGACGGCGTGATTGCGCTGGTGGATGCGGTACATGCCGATGAGCAGATGAACCAGTTCACCATCGCCCAGTCCCAGGTGGGCTACGCCGACCGTATTCTGCTGACTAAAACCGACGTCGCAGGCGAAGCAGAAAAACTGCGTGAACGCCTGGCGCGCATCAACGCCCGTGCACCGGTCTACACCGTCACCCACGGCGACATCGACCTGGGCCTGCTGTTCAACACCAACGGTTTTATGCTGGAAGAAAACGTCGTCAGCACCAAACCGCGTTTCCACTTTATCGCGGATAAACAAAACGATATTTCGTCGATTGTGGTGGAACTGGATTACCCGGTAGATATCAGCGAAGTTTCCCGGGTGATGGAAAACCTGCTGCTGGAATCGGCGGATAAACTGCTGCGTTACAAAGGGATGCTGTGGATTGACGGCGAACCTAACCGCCTGCTGTTCCAGGGCGTCCAGCGCCTCTACAGCGCCGACTGGGACAGGCCATGGGGCGATGAAACACCGCATAGCACGATGGTGTTTATCGGGATTCAGTTGCCGGAGGAAGAGATTCGGGCAGCGTTTGCGGGACTCAAAAAGTAACCAGCCCTCCAACATCACAATACCTGAGACTTTATCACCCTCATATTCCTCCAGAATATGAGGGCATTCGGGCTTAATTATCTCTGAACGTGCAACACTTCCTGCGACTCCTTATGCGCCTCCACATCCTGCTTCGTTAACCAGAGCGACTTACGACCAAAATTTTCGTACATTTTCAGCTGATCTTCATAGTGCTTATCAACTGTTCCATCGGGAGCAATAAACCCACTCTGACCGGGTGCGACCACATCCCAGGCAAGCACAGGACGATCGCTTGTCGTTGGTGAGAAAACAATCATATCGTTTTCTGTTCCACGGTTTTGATACTCCGCCTGATGACGCGTTTCTTCCGCTGCGGCCTGCGGTACACCAAAGAAATTATTTGCCCGGAACGTTAAGGCCATTGCAGGTGTTTTCCAGTTACTCACATTATTGCCATAGCGTTTGGAAAGAGTCTCCCAGGTATCTTCCAGCGCAGCCAACACAACCTCCTGCTGTGGTTTCCCAGCAAACAGATCAACCGCCTGTGGGATTGGTGATTTGTCTCCCTGCACCGCCTCATACAAAATTTTTGCTCCAACACTTATATTCAGCGAACCAGTTGGGCCGTCCTGGGTTGTTTCGTAGCCACTGGCGCTGTACCACTTATCAAATGGCATAGGTACGGCAGCCACTACGGTACGCTTCAACATACTGGTCAGCCAAACGTTCAGGATGGCAGAGCCTGGCTGCTGCCAGGTTTTACCATCATCATTAAGCAAATTGATGCCATCCCAACGTGTTAATGTATCCACCAACTGACGGCGCGGATCGCTCTGTGTCAAACCAGATGTCGCTGCTTGCAGAGTAGGTAAAAAAAGCCTCAGGTTAAGATCCTGACGACTGGTTTGGCGAATAACATCCCATGCCTGATCAGCAGTTAAGCGTGGCTTTTGCTCAAGCAGTCGGTCGATCTCCGTAACGCGATCTGCCCCCCCCCACAAAAAGGCAAACAGATCCGAAGCGGGATAATCTTTTTGGGGAGAATTGTTCCAGTTAGCAATATATCCCGACAGGGGGTTATACACCTTAGGGTTCATTTCAAAAGGCAATAGCCCTTTCCAGTCCCATTTTCCCGTACCAGGAACGGGTAATCGCGGATCATGGCCTGATTGACGATCTGGATAAGCACCAGTATGAACATAACCAATATTGCCGTTTACATCAGCATAGTACCAGTTGATGGTCAGTGCTTGTTTCGCTGCCTGCTGTGTCCACTCCTGCCAATTTTTGGCCTTCATCTGATGAGTCCAGGCCAGCAAAGACGCCACCTCTTTACCATCCCATGCGCGGGATTTAGCGTAAGCCGTTTGTGTCGTCTGGTCAGTTTGGAGAATGTTGCCATGCACCGTACGCCAGACAGTAAAGGTCTCTGCCTGACCATTTTTCACCGTAATGGTTTCCTCACGGCTTAACATTTTCACCCACTTACCATTATGCAAGTAGTAGCCTGGTTTCTCTGCCGACAGCCGTTCAGCAAAAATATCGACATCATCGCCGAAACCTGCCGTTGATCCCCAGGAAATCACACCATTATGACCAAAAACCAGCCCAGGATAGGCAAATGGTGTATTGCCAGTGACATCATAACCAGCACCGTGCAGACCAATACCATAAGTATACGCAGGCGCATACCAGCCAAACTGCGGACCATTTACCATGATTGCTTTCGCATCCTGGGCTTTGCTTTTGCCGATCACCCACATATTGCTGGTCGTTGGATACCCCGCCAGACCATTGGCACCACCCTGTGCAAATTGTGCAGCAATAGTTTCCCGGTTCTTCCCTGCTGTTAACGCCAGCAGTGCGCCATCCGCCCCTTTTGCTGGTCGGTCAAGCATTGGTGCAGGTAAATCGTAGCGTGGCAACAGAGCTGCTGTTTGCGAGTTTTGCTGATTAAATTTAAGTGGGTAGCTACTCTCTTGTACGGCAATAGTGGTTGGCGCTGATGGGTTTACCAGCCATTTCAACTGATTAAATACCGCCATGCCTTGTGATACACCATATTTATCTTTTAAAGCCGTTAGCAGTGCCAGATTATCAATTTCGCTAGTGCTATCAGAGAAGCGGTTTGCCATGGTGCCCACAAATATCATCGCGACATCAAACGGTTCCCAGCGCTTAGGAGTAAAGCCAAATGTATTAAACTGTTTTGGTAAGAGCGTCTCTGGATTGGTATTTACCTTATCAATCCAGGCATTCATTCCATCAGCGTAGCCTTGCAGAATGGACATATCCTCTGGGGAAAGGGCAGCAATTTGCGCCCGGATAGCATCCGGCCAGTAGTTACGACGGATATCTTTATCAAATTTCACAAAATCTTTGCCAAGCACTTCCGCGACAGTCCCTTGAGTACTGCGACGTGCCATTTCCATCTGAAAAAGGCGATCTTGTGCTACTACATAGCCATAGCCATAAAATAGGTGCCATGTATCATTGGCATAAATATGCGGCATGCCGTATTCATCGCGAACAATCTTTATCTCACTTGACGACTGCTCAGCCAGTGCAGGTAAGCTCCAATAATACATCAGGGAAGCAGTAACACAGTTCACGATCATACGATTTCTATTTTTCATTGTATCCTCTGGCAGGTGTATAATTAGCGAATTGATACTAGCAACGAAGCTTCGGTTATCTATTTGCAGAGAATTGTTTCATTATGAACTGTGAGCGCGATAACTAATTTTTGATACAAAAATTTCATTAATGTGATCTAAAACGAATCGCTTTATTCACCGCTGATGATTTTGTTCTATTCCTTTTTGTGACAGATCCCCCGGACGCATAGATGATGACCCCCAGAGAGACAGCTCAGGTCATTATCTGTATGTAAATCAGAAAAATATGTTGTAAACGACTTTTATGGTTGGATTTTGTAGCAATTTTGAATGCAGACAGGCAGCATTTGCCAACACGCCGCCCATAGTTCACTCCACATCCTCCCTGCGTAACCCGATATCCCTCAACCGTTCATCACTCATCTGCTGTAACACCCGTCGGGCCTGCATTTGCCGCCGCCAACGCCTCACCGCCTGCCAGAGTTGCACAAGTCTGATAAACGGCGTTTTGGCTTTGTTTTCGTGAAATTCCATCTGCTGCCTCCTCATCTTTCAGAGGCTTCATCATCCGTCTTCTGGCAGTTCACAATACAGATGCAAATATTAGTTTTATTTAACATACAGACAGGTTAAAACAGCATCTGCATCCGGTTTTTTAGCCTCATCTGTACCGGTTTTTCTTTCTGTATGGGCCAAATAAGGAATACAGCATGACGCGTTATCAACATCTGGCGACTCTACTTGCCGAGCGGATTGAGCAAGGGCTGTATCGTCACGGGGAGAAATTGCCGTCGGTGCGCAGCTTAAGTCAGGAGCACGGCATCAGCATCAGCACCGTGCAGCAGGCGTACCAGACGCTGGAGACGATGAAGTTCATCACTCCGCAGCCGCGTTCGGGTTATTTTGTCGCACAACGTAAAGCCCAGCCGCCTGTACCGCCGATGACGCGTCCGGTGCAGCGCCCGGTGGAAATTACCCAGTGGGATCAGGTGCTGGATATGCTGGAGGCGCATAGCGACAATTCCATTGTTCCGTTAAGCAAAAGCACGCCGGATGTCGAAACGCCCAGCCTGAAACCACTCTGGCGTGAGCTAAGCCGGGTGGTGCAGCATAATCTACAAACCGTGCTCGGTTATGACTTGTTAGCCGGTCAGCGAGTGTTGCGGGAGCAGATTGCCCGCCTGATGCTCGACAGCGGCTCCGGGGGGCCCGCCGCTGACATGGATTATTAC